>JABAHS010020233.1_pt1 | contig 10430 bp, 10 predicted proteins | sample 7062111 | NCBI WGS metagenome assembly JABAHS01 (sample SAMN14534600, study PRJNA622989) | marine sediment metagenome | biome: marine biome [ENVO:00000428]; feature: marine pelagic biome [ENVO:01000023]; material: deep marine sediment [ENVO:00002113]; isolation source: pool of 4 deep marine... | reverse complement strand
GCGAGGTGGTCGAGGACGTCATGGCGCGGCGCAACGAGGCGACCCTGGAAGACCGGGCACGGTGGATGGCGAGCCTCGCCCTCGCCGTGGACCAGAGCAAGCAGATCGTCGCGTCCGTTGCCACCGCCAGCGGCGCGAGCGCGCATTTCTCGAGCCACCCGCTGCAGCGCGCGACTCGGGATCTGAGCACGCTTTCGTGCCACGTGGTCTTCGATCTGGACGCCAGGCTCGAGACCGCCGGAAAGGCCATGCTCGGCCTGGAACCCGGACCGATCATGATCTGAGCACGGCACTGCGGCGGAGCACGTTTCGATACTTGAGGACGACGGCAACAGGATGAAATTCGGCGTTCTGCAGTTCTTCAGCTGGCCCGGCCGGCGCGGCGAGCTGCGGCAGGTCTACGAGCGCGGCCTGGAGCGCGTGCGCATCATGGACGCCAACGGCTACGACGCCGTGTGGCTCGCCGAGCACCACTTCAGCACCTACAGCGTCTGCCCGTCCATTCACATGATGGGCGCCCACTTCGCGGCGAACACCAAACGCCTGCGCATCGGCACCGGCGTTTCCCTGGCCGCTTTCTACAATCCCCTGCGGCTGGCGGAGGAGGTGGCCTTGCTGGACGTGCTGTCCGGCGGTCGGGTCAACTGGGGGGCCGGCAGCGGTTTCGATCCCACGGAGTTTCGCGCCTTCGGGATCGACCGTAACGACCGATATCCCCAGTTCCGGGAGAACGTCGACATCGTTCTGCAGGCATGGCGCTCGGACAGGCTCACCTACCACGGCCGCTTTCACTGCTACGAGGACATCGAGGTGCTGCCCAAGCCGCTGCAGGACCCGATCCCGGTCTGGATGGCGGCTTCTTCCATCGACAGCATTCGCTGGGCCGCGCAGGAGGGATTTTCCATTCTCATGGACCCGCACTCGTCCATGCCCGACATCGCCGCCAAGCAGCAGATCTACCGCGAGACGCTGATCGCCCACGACCACGACCCGGAGGGCCGCGACCTGCCCGTGGCAAGGCTGCTGGCCATCGCGCCGACGGACGCCGAGGCCCGAGAGGTGGCCGAGGCAGGCGCCCAATGGACCACGGGAAGCTACGCCAAGCGGCCGTTGGCATTGAAGAGAAAAGCCCACGAGCAGGACCCCGTGCAGCGCTACATCGACGAGATCATCCTCTGGGGCAGCCCCGAGCGGGTGGCCGATCAGCTGCTCGAGCACGAATCGGACGGGAATCTGAACTATCTGCTCTGCGCACCCCTGAGCAACCAGTCGTTCCGGCTCTTCACCGACGAGGTCCTGCCCCGCATCGCCTGATCGGCAGACGCCCGCCCGGCAAGCGCACGGAACGACGAATCAGCGATGGTAGAAGGGCGGCGGCGGAGCCCGGTTCGGCAGCACGGCCACGGTCTCGTCCACTTCCCGGAAAAAGCTGCGGCTCATCAGCGTCTTCTCCAGCTCCGCCAGTTGCTCCGCCGCTCTGCCTGCGGCGCGGGACGCGACGAAATCCGCCGGGCTTTCCAGCCAGTACTCGATCATGGCGTCCCAGCCGGAGAAGAACCGCTCCCGGATGGCCGTGCCCTCCGGCGTGAAGCCTTCCGCATCCGGCGCGAAGAAGTGCGTCATCACGTCCACGTCGGTCCGAACGTTGACCAGGAGCCCCCAAAGCCCAGCCATCGTCGCGGCCGCGCGCGCGTAGCGGCCCGAGAGGTAGGCGCGAAACAGCTCCGGCTCCAGCCCGTCGGGGCGCTTGACGAACTGCACGAGCTTGAACAGCTTGCGCTCCGGCCTGACCACCGGGACCACCACGTTCTCGGCCACGTGGAACTGAAACGGCGAGCCGCCGTAGAGATACTCGAAGTCCCCGCCGACGCCGGCCACGCCCGGGTCCATCTGCAGGCCTTCCGGGCCGGCCATGTCCCGGGCCGGGGAACGGGCGGCCAGATAGTCGTCGAGCGAGTCGAACAGCAGCTGGCCCCACCCGTCCCAGAGATCGTCGAAGCCGGGGGGCTCTTCCATGGTGATTTGGTCCACCAGCTCCGCCCCGAGCGTCTCCTCGATGGGCGTGTTGGCGCGCACGTTCAGGAGGTAGCCGCGAATGTTGTTGAGCCGGCGGCCGAAGGAGTTGTGGTAACCGACGTGACCCGTGCGGTACTCGTCGTGGGTGAGGTTGGGGTGACGACGGACAAATCCAAACACCTTGAGCATTCGACCCCCCTCAGCGGAAATAGAAATCGGGCGCGGGCGCGCGGTTCGGGATGACGATGAGGTTCTCATCCACCTCCACGTGCCACATTGCAGAAAAGAGCTCGCGCTCCAGCTCGACCAGACGCTCTCGAACCCGATCGTCGCGGCGGGCGGCAGCAAAAGCTTCAACGGAGTCGAAGTGGAGCTCGTTCGCCCCGCACCAAAGAGAGCAGAATCGGCCGTGCAGCGCCCTGCCCTCCTCGCCGAACACCCAGCTGTCTGGCGCAAAGAAGCCGCGCATGGCTGCTTCGGGGTCCGGATCGCGCAGGTTCACCACGCATCCCCACAACCCGGGCATGCTGCCCGCGACAGGGGCGTACTCGCCGATGAGCCGCTCGGCAAACTCGGCATCGGTGAGCCCGTCGCGCTTCTGAAAGAACTGGATCAGCTTGACGAGGCGAAACTCGGGCCGCCGCACGGGAACCACGACGTGCTCCTCCATGTGCACGTGATGGGCCTGGAACTGGGTCGGCTCCCCGGGCACCGGCATGAACAGATGGGGGCTGTCGCCCAGGCTCCAGTCCGGGTCCACCACCAGCCCGTCAGCCGTAGCGCGGTTGGGCTCAACGGTGCGGGCGTTGACCCAGGCCTCGCGGTCGTCGAAGTAGACCTGGGGAAACCCGTCCCAGTAGTCGAGAAAATTCTCCGGCTCGTTGAAGGCAACCTCCCCGGCCAGATCTCCGATTTTGTCGGCCAGGGGCTCTTCGTCCCAGACGTTCACCAGATACCCGCGGATGTTTTTCAGCCGCCGCGACTGGCCGCAGTGATAACCCACGTGCCCGGCACGATACTCGTCATGGGTGAGGTTGGGATTGCGTTTTAAGAACGCGAAGACTTTGTACATGGATCCGGCAGCTCCCGGGCAACCGCGTGGTCAGCCACGAGGATACACGAAGCTCAGCGAACGCGGCGCTCGCCCAGACGCCAGACCACAGACTCGCCGCCATCCTCCCAGTCCAGGCCCTTGAGCTCGCGTTGGGCGCGGCAAGCCCCGCGCCAGAGCTCCGCCCAGCATGCGAGCACCAGGTCCCGTTCGGCGCCGGCCAGCCCGCGCACGGCGCGCAGTCCGTGCTCGGTGATTTTCAGCTCATTGCCGGCCCACTCCCGGGTCACCGCGTCGCCCATCCCGGCAAACATCCGTTCCAGGTAGTCGCCCGCCTCGGCGAGCCCGCCATCCGGCACACCCAGCATGCCGGCCGTCTCGGCGAAGTACTGCATGCCGATGAGCCGGGCGGCCAGCCCGCCGAGCTCGCGGCACTCGGCGGCACCAATGACGCGGGCGAGCTCGCAAAGCCCGTTGCGGACGTAGTCCAGCGCGTAGTTGCGGTTCGCGCGGGCAAGCCGCAGCGTATCCCAGGACTCGGCCGGCGGTGCCGGCTGCTGCGCCGGATCCGCCGGCGGCGGCAGCTCACCCCGAGCGAACTGGAGCCGCTCATCCTCTGCCAGGTCCCGGTCGAACTCGCGGAAATAGCCGCACAGGCCGAACTCGCCGGTCATGTCCTCGGACACGCACACGAAGCCGAGGCGCGGATTGCCGAGGGAGACCCCGTTGTGCGCGTACCAGCCGCGCAGAAAGCCGCGGCTGACCTCCACCGGCACCCCGCAGATCGTGGGGCCGTCGTACATCCAGCGCGGGTAGCGGAAGCGGACCCAGGCTTTGCGGTCGTTCTCCGCCACGTACTCCACCGGCACCCCGCCCATGCTGTTGGAGAGCGTGTGATAGCGGGCACAGGCGACGGCGTGGGGCAGCCCGCTGAGCCCCAGCTTGTCGAAGCTCGCCAGGAACTTCTCCAGGTGCTGTCTGCGAAAGAGCCGGAACATCCAGTCGCCCATCACCTCCGGACCCTTGCGGGTGGAGACCATGAGCTGCAGCCCGAGCAGGTAGGCGTGATGCAGGCGCGCCTGCGCGCCTATGGCCTGAAACTCATCGAGACCCGCCATTCCGCGGCCTCCGCCACCGTCCTTGAGAGGGCAAGATACGCCGGGATCAACCGCGCCGCCATGGCCAGGAGCTAAAGCGAGCCGCTATCCTCGTGGGATCGACGCAGGACCCGGACTCGCTAGAGCCCCCACCATGCCGCCCGTCACCGACATTTCCACCCGCGACGCCCGCCGGCTGTTCCTGCACCGGCAGGGGCTGCTGCGGCGGGATTCGTTCGGCCGCGGCGGCCGGGCCGTGACCCGCGCCGTCGAGCGCCTCGGCTGGGTGCAGATCGACACGATCTCCGTGGTCGAGCGCGCCCATCACCACGTGCTGCGCAGCCGCGTGGCCGGCTATCAGCCGATCTGGCTCGACGACCTGCAGCACAAGGATCGTGCGGTGTTCGAGTACTGGTCCCACGCGGCCGCCTATCTGCCCATGCGCGACTATCGCTTCTACCTGCCCATGATGCGCTGGTCCCGGCGCGGCGAGGCCGTGGACGAGAAGATGGCCCGCCAGGTGCTCCGCCGCATTCGCGACGATGGGCCCCTGCAGTCCCGGGACTTCGAGGCCGCCGGCCATCGCGGCGGCGGGTGGTGGGACTGGAAGCCGGCGAAGCGCGCCCTCGAGCAGCTCTTTCACCGGGGCGAGCTCATGGTCACCCGGCGCGAAGGGTTTCAGAAGGTCTACGATCTTCCCGAGCGGGTGCTGCCCGAAAGCGTGGACACGTCTTTCCCCGATGCCACCCAATGGGGCCGCTTCGTGGTGCGCATGATGGTCGATGCCCTGGGCGTCGCCAACGAGACCGAGATCGCTTACCAGCGCCTCGCCGCGCCCAGGCTCTACACCCGCCCGATCCTGCCGTTGGTGCGGCAGGCGGCAGCCGAGCTGGTGGAGTCGGGGGAGCTGGAGCAGATCATGATCGAGGGTCGCGGCCCATACCTGACCCGTCACCTGGATTTGCTGCCGATGAGGCTGGGCCGGCGCCGGGTGACCATCCTCTCGCCGTTCGACAACGCCGTGATCATGCGGAATCGGGCCCGGGATCTGTTCGGCTTCGACTACACCATCGAGTGCTACGTGCCTGCGGGGAAGCGCCGCTACGGCTACTTCAGCCTGCCGATCCTGTTCGGCGACGAGCTCATCGGGCGAATGGACAGCAAGGCTGATCGGCGCACGGGCACGTTGACGGTGAACCTGCTCCATCTCGAACCCCGCGTGAAACCCGGGCTCGTCCGCGACCCCATGCGCCAGGCACTGAACGCGTTCGCCCGGGACAACGGTTGCTCCCGGGTGGTCCTCGGCGCCACCGACCCCGCATCGCTAAAAGATGAGCTTGCTCGCCTCCTCGGCTGACCGGGCCGAGGGGCCGATCGGCTAGCGGGCGATACTTCTTACGCCCAGCGCAGCTTCTCGTGGGCGCCGATCAGGCGCTCCTGAATCTTCACTCCCTGGGGGCAGCTGCCCAGACAGGGCGCCGCGCAGTCGATGCAGGCATCCGCCTGCTGATCCAGCTTCGCGTAAAGCTGCATGGCCTGCTTCTCGTCCCCGTAGTCCTCGAAGTACATGCGATAGCGCAGGATGTCATTGATGGCGAGGCTGCTGGGACACGCCCCAAGGCAGTCGCCGCAGTGCTGGAAGCAGTGGGTACCCGCGATGAGCTGGTCGTACTTCGTCAGCACCGCCACGTCGCTTTGCTCGAGCGTCTTGCCCGAAGCGAACAGGTACTCGTCCGGGTGCTGGTTGTCGTAGAACGAAACCACCAGGTTGGAAACGGACGGGTTGGCAAGCACCCACTTGAAAGCCGCCTGGGCGTAGGAGTCTGCTTCCGGCCTGAACTCTGCCAGGCCGCGGTGCTTGGCGCCCTTGAGCGTCTTCATCGCGACGATGCCGATGCCCCGCGCGGCGGCGCGGTCGATGATGTCCATCTGCTTCGGCCAGGCGCCGTGGTGGTAGGCCAGCATCATCACCTTGAAGCGGCCGCTATCGATTGCGGTTTCGGCGACCTCCTCTAGATTGGGCGTGTGGGTGGACACGCCCAGATAGCGCACCTTGCCGGCCTGCTCGAGCCGGTCGAAGGCCTCGTGGACGTTTTCGTCCATGAGCCTTTGCGTGGTGTCGCAGGAATGGATGTGGGCGACGTCGATGTAGTCCGTGCCCATCCTCCTTAGCGTTCCGTCGATGGCGGCCACGTACTCGGCAACGCGCGAGCCCTGCCGGAGATGGCCCTCGCGCGTGCAGAACTTGGAGGCGATGACCAGCCTGTCCCGCGGCCGGCCGGCGATGGCCTCTGCGATGATTCCCTCGCTCTCCGGGGCGTAGTCGGGTGAGGCATCGATGTAGTTGACCCCGCGGTCCAGAAGACCCTTGAGGTACCCCACGGGGTCGGCGTTGTGCTGGATGCGCGTGGAGCCCGTGGCAATGTCGGAGACCATCAGCCCCGTGTCACCCAGGGGCCGGTAGCTGCGCACCCTGGCGCCCATCCAGTCGTCCCTGGGGTTCGGATCGGTCAGGGCGACGCGCTGCCGCAGCGCGGGCGCCGTCACCGTGGCCCAGGGCGAAACCCTGCCGATCGTCGCCCCGGCGGCACCGAGCACCCCGCCCGTCACGGCCGCGGTCCCGGTCAGGAAGCGGCGCCGTCCGCTGGCGAGCGGGGGGGCGTCCGGCTGGCTCCCGCCCGGCTCGGGCTTCGCCTTCAGCCTGCGCGCCCACATCACGCTCGCGCACAGGCTCACGAAAAGGAGAGCCAAGAACAGCGCCGTGGGCCAGACGGGTATCCCACCGATGCCCTCCACCGTCTCAGCGAGGAACCCGCCAAGGCCGTAGTATCCGAGAATCATGGTGAGAGCCCACAGGACCAGAACGGTCCGTCCGTTGCGAAGGAGTTCGGTCATCGTCCCCTCTCCAGACCGGCATTGCATTCACTATATAGAGGCAATCCGGGGAATCAATCCGCGGGCACCGCCACGAGGGAGCCCGGGGCCGGGACCGACCTTTGAATTGGCGCACAGAATCCGTGACACCGGCTTGCCCCGTTCGCGGAACAGCGGTTATTTTCCATTCGTTCACCGCGTGAACAGATGCAACGGATGGCAGCCGGACCGGGCAGGGAGCCCAGGAGCGTACGATGAACGGGGAAGACCTCAACTTCCAGATCCTGCGACACCTTGAGCGCAAGCCGGACATGACCCAGCGCGAGCTCGCCGCAGCCCTGGGAATCAGCGTCGGGCGGGTCAACAACTGCGTGCATGCCCTGATTGGAAAGGGCCTCATCAAGGCCCGCAACTTCCGCAACAACCGCAACAAACGTGCTTACCTGTACAAGCTCACGCCCCAGGGCCTTACCGAGAAAGCCGCGCTCACTTTGCGCTTCATCCGCCGCAAGGAAGTCGAGCGCCAGAACCTTCTGCAGGAAATCGAAGCGCTGAGGGCCGAGGTTCAGACCGAGCCCGCCGAGCACGGCGCCTAGGCAGGGGCACTGGAATGAAGGCACAACCGGACAACGATCTCCCCCTTTTTTCCGGGGCGGCACTGCAGGCGAGCGCGCGGTTCGCCGGTCTGGGTCTGGCCGTGCTGCTGGCCCGAGCGCTGGGGGCTCACGACTACGGAATTTACGCCTACGCCGCCGCGATCATGACCGTGCTCCTGATATTCGCCGAGGCCGGCGCGCCAATGCTTTTGATGCGGGAAGCCGCGGCGGGCACGGAGCACGCGTCCTGGGGCCGAGTTCGGGGCGCGCTGGCCTGCGCGACGAAATACGTGCTCGCCGGCGGGGTGATCGTCTGCGTGCTCGGATTGACCCTCATATGGCAGCTGGGGGATGCGTTGACGGCGGTCGAAAGTCGCACCGCCACACTGATGCTCCTGACGGTGCCCTTAGCCGCGCTGTCCAGAACGGCCGCTCACGCGCTGCGCGGCATCAACCGCAACCTCACGGGCCAATTCGCCGAGTTCCTGCTCCGTCCTGCGCTTGTCCTGGGGCTGCTCGCCGTCGTGTTCTACACGTTGCCCGAGTGGCGGTCGCCGGAGATCGCCATGGCCGGACAGCTGCTGGCAGCATTGGCCGCTCTCGCCTTCGGGGCATTGGCATTCCGCAGATACATGCCTGCGGGCATCGGCCGCGCCACCCCCGACTACTCGAACCGAATCTGGCTGAAAAACGCCAGTCCCTTCGTGCTGATGGGAGCAGCCGGCATCATCAACGGGCAGGCGGATGTGATCATGCTCGGATGGTTCGCACCGCTGGACGAGGTGGGCGCTTATCGGGCCGCCGTGCAGCTCGCCGTCGTCGTCGGCTTCGGCCTCCAGGTTGTCGGCGCGCTCGCCGCGCCACGATTCGCGGAGCTGCACGCCAGGGCAGATGCGGTTGGCCTCCAGAGACTGGTCACCCGGTCCGCACGGCTCAGCCTTGTCGCCGCGATCCCCGCCGCCGCCATCCTGGCACTCGCCGGTGGCCTGGTTCTCGGGTGGATATTCGGAGAGGCGTTTTCCTCCGCAGGCGTGGCGCTGGCCGTTCTCGCAATCGGGCAGCTGATCAACGCGGGGCTCGGCGCCGTGGGTTTCCTGCTCACGATGACCGGCCACGAGCGCGAGACCGCCCGCGTGCTCTGGCAGACCACGGCCCTCAACGTCGTCCTGAACCTGGCGCTCATACCGCTATTCGGCGCCGTCGGGGCCGCCATCGCCTCCAGCACGAGCCTCGCCATCTGGAATGTCGTGCTCGCGCGGCTGGCCTGGCGCCGCCTCGGTCTGAACACCACCGCCTTCCACTTCCAGGCTCAATCATGAACGTCCCCAACGTCTTTCTCGCAGGCGCGCCGAAATGCGGCACCACCTCGCTAGCGACCTGGCTGGCCGGGCACCCCCAGGTGTTCATGTCGCCGGTGAAAGAGCCTCACCACTTCTGCACCGACTTCGGCTACCCCGCGTACCGGCAGGCGCGCGATTACTACGCGCTGTTCGAGGCAGCCACCGACGCGCACCGTGTGATCGCGGAAGCGTCCGCCACCTACCTGTACTCGGGCGCCGCCGTGCTCAACATCGAGCGCCAGATCCAGGCGGCACGCTACGTCGTCCTGCTGAGAAACCCCATCGCCATGGCCCCCGCCCTGCACGAGCAGCTCGTCTTCGACGGAGACGAGGACGTGGCTGATTTCGAGACGGCCTGGCGCCGGCAGCAGGGACGCGCTGAGGGCAGGCTAATTCCCGCCGCGTGCCGCGAACCTAGTTTCCTTCAATACCGCGAGGCGTGCAGCCTGGGATCGCAACTGTCTCGCCTGTTCGAGCGGGTACCCCGCGAACGCGTCCTGGTCATGCTGCTCGAAGACCTCGGCAGAGATCCTCGGCAGTGCTGGCGCCGAACCCAGGAATTCCTCGACCTCGAGGATGACGGCAGAGCCAACTTCCCCGTCAGCAACACCGCGAAGGAGGCGAGGCTGCCGCGCCTGCGCAAACTGGTTCGTGCGGCGTCCCGGGGGAGGCAGGCGCTGGGCATGCCTTCGCTCGCGCGGCTGGGCCTCGGCAACTCCCTGGACGCGGTGAGCATCAGGCACCGCCCACGCCCTCCGCTAACGCAGGCGCTCCGCGACGAGCTGGCGGCCACTTTCCACGACGACGTGCTGCTGCTCGCACGCCTCATCGATCGCGACCTAGACGGCTGGCTGACGCAACCGGAGCAACCGCACCCAGAGGGCGGAACCGCGCAAACGGTGGCAAAGTGACATGAATCAGGACAGGATCTGGGATCACTTTCAGAACGAAGGCAGCTCCGCCGGCGCCTTCTCCGAGGCACGTCAGCGTTTCATGCTGCGCTTTCTGAAGCCGGGCCAGGCCGTGCTCAACATCGGCGTCGGGGACGGCTCTCTGGAGCGGCTGGCAACCGCCCGGGATATCGACATCCACGCCCTGGATCCCAGCGCGAAGGCCATCGACGCCGTGCGAGCCGCCCTCGACCTGGGCGAGCGTGCCCGCAGCGGCTACATACAGGACATCCCCTTCGACGGTAAGACCTTCAACGCCGTCGTGCTCTCCGAGGTCATCGAGCACCTGGACGACGAGGTGCTCGTTCAGGCGATGGCCGAAGCCAAACGCGTTCTCAAGCCGGGCGGGCGCCTCCTCATCTCCACGCCCTACGCGGAAAACCTCGAAGCCAGCACGGCCGTCTGCCCCGACTGCGGCCATGTCTTCCACCGGTGGGGCCACGTTCAGGCTTTCGACAAGGACCGCCTGCGCAGGCTCCTCGCCGAGCGAGGCTTCCGGGTGGGAA
>JABAHS010006220.1_pt5 | contig 10433 bp, 7 predicted proteins | sample 7062111 | NCBI WGS metagenome assembly JABAHS01 (sample SAMN14534600, study PRJNA622989) | marine sediment metagenome | biome: marine biome [ENVO:00000428]; feature: marine pelagic biome [ENVO:01000023]; material: deep marine sediment [ENVO:00002113]; isolation source: pool of 4 deep marine... | reverse complement strand
CCTTGACCAGCTCATTTTCCTCGGTGACTACATAGACAGAGGTGATGACTCAAGCGGGGTATTGGACTATCTGCTGGGGCTGAAGGAGATCTATACTGACACCGTCTTTTTGATGGGAAACCACGAGAAAATGTTTAAGGATTTCCTCTCAGGGATTGATCGAGCTCTCTTTATCTATAACGGTGGTGAATCTACCCTCAAGAGCTACTTAACGAGAATGGAAGACTACTGGGAGGGCAGGCAGGAAGTTTTGGATGAGGAAGCCCTGAATCAATTGATACCTGAACAGCACCGCACCTTTCTCGAGGAACTAAAGCCTTATTACGAGACGGATGGTTACATCATGGTTCACGCCGGACTCAAACATGGTGTAACCCTGGAGAAGCAGAGTTTGGACGACCTGGTCTGGATTCGGGAAGAATTCATTTACTCGGAGGAGGATTTTGGTAAACGGGTGATCTTTGGCCATACTCCCTTCGTGAGGCCCCTGGTGCTCCCCAACAAAATAGGCATTGATACCGGAGCCGTTTACGGCAACAGTCTCACCTGTGTCATTCTGCCCGATCTGAAGTTTATTAGTGTCTGAACACAAAACGCGCAGCGAATAGCACCCTTGGTCATTTTTCGCGCTCGCTGCGCTTCCGTCTTCGCTAAAGCTTCGACGAGACAAGCCGCTCAGTCCCGCACCGCACCGCAAACGGTATCTACGACAAGCGGTATCTACGACAAGCGGGTTCCCAGTTTGGTTTTTCCGTCATTATTGTCTTATATCTTAGAAGCTACTATTCTTCCCTCACTAATTCTCCAGCAAGCGAATTTGTTCTGGTCTGATACGGTTCGGAGGTGTTAGATTGCTACTCAGAATTTACTGATAAGCTGGTCGATGACCTCCATAGATTTCTTGCTGATAGGGCTTTCAATGCCCTTGATGCGCTCGTCATAAATGGAATCAATGTACTTCTCGATGGCCTCTTCATATCGCCGGCGCTTTTTCAGGATTTCCGCCTCGTCAAAATAGGTGGTTTGCAGACTCTGAAACGGTTTGAGAACCACCAAGGCCAGATCGCGGACTACTTCTATGGTAACCTGTTCGAGAAGCTGACTTTCGGTGGGCAACTCTAGAGGGTTGTAAGGAATGTTGGCCTCGGGGATACCGTCATTCCACTCATCCGTTACCTCCGCGGTACGCTTGATAGTGTCTGTTGCAATAATTTCCCCCTTCTCGGCATCGATTATTTTGTAATAAATGTGGACGGCAGCTCGCATCTTGTTGCGGCCCACAGTGTAGTTTTCATAGTGATATTCAGGCACCTGCACCACTGCAGGAGGAGCCGCTGCCAATTGCTTTCGCGTGGGTTTAGGATGTTTGGCCTTCCAAATGAGATACTCCGGATTATCTTGAACTTTGGTGCCCATTGGTATCTTGGCGATCTTATTCCCTTTGGTCTCGTCCTGCTCAGTTTTGTAGAGCAGGACGTTTCCCATAATGAAGATGTCAATGCCGGTCATGCGTCCCACCCGACGTGCAGCCTCCATATTGCCGACGACTCCCGCCTGCTCCAAATTCATCTCTTTGAGAATTGATTTAAGATCCTGGCGTTCCAAGATCCGAATATTCCCACTGGAATTATTAAAGAGATAGGTGATCAGGTTTGAGGAAGCGGTTGTTCCGGCATCAGGGTTATATGATGGGCTGGTAAAATCAAATATGGCAATGGCTCTCTTCAGCCGGCCCTTAATAGTGTCTTCGGTCTCCTGAATCTTATAGAAAAGCTCAGGATATTGAGGGTTTATTTCGGTCAACTGCCAGTACCAGACTAGACTGTTACCATACCTGCCTTTCTCTGCGTATCGTGAGGCCCGCTGAAGGATTTTTTTCGTGTAGCTTTCCCGGGCTTGCTTATAGAAGAAACTGTTGCGCACAGAAGGCGAGTAGTGAATAGCCTTCTGGTACTCCTTGTTGGCTCGGTAGAGACGATTTTGCTTGGCGTGTTGGTTGGCTTGATCAAAGTAATACCTGCCAGCCCGCAATTTAGCCTTGGTTAGTTCGGTCCGGATGTTCAGGTCACCTGGAAGATATGAAAGAGCTGTCTCGTAAAAGGTTACAGCCCGGTCCCATTCGTTAGCACTTGCCATCTCAGCGGCGCGGCCGAGAAAGTATTGAGGGTTATCATTTTTCTTGACTTCTTCGATGAGCAACCGGGTGTTTTTGTATGTGGGGTCAATGACCAAGACTTTGTTGAAAGCGGCCAATGCACCCTTCCAGTCTTCGCTCTGTACCGCAGCGATGCCCTCTTTGTAATATTCGTCGCTTCCTGCAGCCGTGGCCAAGTCCAGTTTTGCCTCGGTATCTTCATAATTGGGGTAGATCTCATTAACCTTGCGAAAGTTGGTGACCGCTTTCAGCCACTGTTCATTGTTGAGAGCTGTAACCCCGATGACGTAAGATGCTTGTGCCTGTTGGATTAGTTCTCGTTCTTTTGCCTTCAGTTGGCGATGAAGCTCGAGAATGTCTGGATTTTGTGAATCAAGGGCCATGGCCTTGTCCAGGTATGCCATGGTTGTTGATACTGCCTGGTAGTCTTTTACAGCGGCGTTACTCCAATTATTTTTGGCCCGCTGATAATATTTTTTGGCTGTTTGTTGTTGTGCTCTTGTCAAAGCCTCTTGGTATCTCTTATTGTTAGGCTCTTGGGTAAGGGCATCTTTGTAAAAGGCTATAGCACCTTCATAGTTGCCCATTTGGCTCAGTTCTTTTCCTTGACGGTAGCTATCTTTGCCAGCGGCGCAGGTCACTAGGAAAACGAGTGTTGTCAACAATGCCAACTGTCGAAGGCATTTTGCATAACGCATTGGTAGCCTCCCTGATTACCACCAGCCCAAAGCCTACCCATTCAAATGGCAGAAATCAGCGATTGGTTGGAGTGATATAAACCTGAAGCTGGTTATGGGTTGATTCTTTGATCTCGAACGTGTAGTTGCCAAACTTTCTGGTGGTGAGATCCGAGGCCAGGGATTGAGTGCTGCCGGTTAATTCAACTTCCAGTTCGGCTGTTCCCATGGTGTAGTTGCGCTGGTAGATCTCTTTAATTCCTCGAACGTTGTCTGAAATGAGCTGAATAACTTCCTGAAGATGGCCGTATCCCTGCAAGCCGAAGATAATAAGATTAACATTGACTATATTGTATACCTCTTCATGGAATATCTGGATAATCTGATCTATCAAATCGTTGGCCAATAACTCGCTGGCTTCACTTATGGCCATTTGAATACCGGAGAGACTATTTACGTGGGGCTTGGCGGCTTGACGAGTCTCCGACACCTTGACCTCACCGGTGTCGGCTCTGACGAGTTTTGCGCTGATCACTGCCTGGTTGCTGTTTATCTTAATATCCCCAATGGTCACCTGGTTGGTGACCGCCTGGGCAGTGCCCAAAAGAAGCATTTCAGCTCCATATTTGTCACTGATTACCGCGGCAACTCGACCATCTCCTGCTAACAATCCCTGTACTTTGTCCTGGCCTAGGTTGTGGCGAACAGTGTCGGCATCCACCAATTTGAAGCCGCTATCGAGAAGCACTTTAGAGATGGCATCTTCAGCCAGTCTGCCGCTGTTGACTCCCTCAGAGATGGATTCTTCGAACAGGACCATGACCCTCGGCTTTCGCACTTGGCGCATGAGGACGTTGAGAGCGCGCAGATCATGCTTCAGTTCACCGCTCGCCACGGTTGCCTGGATGGTGACCCTGTAAAGACCCTGGTCCACCTTCTCATCAAGCACTTCATAGGTTTGAACGTATCCCTTGGACTGGGAATATATTTTGTCAGAAAGCAGTTGGTAATTTTCCACCAGAGTTTCATTCTCAATAAGACTACCTGTGGCCTGTTCTACAGCATTACGGAGGGCATCTTCAATGGCCTTGTCACGAGCAATATCCCGGTTACCCTGAACAATGGCGGCCACTCCTTGGCTCTCCACAATGGTGGACTGGCTATGTGCGATTTGAGGGACGAGACCAACAAGAAAAACGAGGAGCGAAAAAAGGTGAGGGTAGCGCATGATTTCTATCCAAATCGTTGAATGGTTTCTGATGAGGTTTGACCTAGACAACAAGTGTAAAAGAGAAAATTTCGAGAACTCAAAATCAAGAAAAAACTAATCTTATCTAAGGATTTAATATATTTAGTAATGATAACAAAACTGCTTCTAAGCTGTCAATGACAAAAACCCTCATGAAATATCTGGGCTAGGTCAGGGTACTGATTGTTTGACAAATCGGGGCCGAAGAAGGTATAAAGCACTAGTACATAAACATGGAACCGCGTGAGGTGAGAATAGGTGGGACAGCGCGGCACGAAGCTGTCCACCAAGAACTGAGCGAAAGTGTTGGGAAAAGGGGGCCTGGTCTGAAAACCGGGCCTTTTGCCTATTTCCATGCTGNNNAACTGTAGCGTTTACCATAGTCGTGTTTGTGTCGGCAGTTCTCATGGTAGGTGCCATGGTCTGGGCTCAGGGTGAGGTGGTCCAACAGTTTGACCAGGGCAGCATCAACTGGAGCACAGGAAAGGTTGTCGCGGTGGGAATTGGCGCCCCGCCGGCCAAAGCTGCCAACATGGCCCAGGCCAGGGCGATGGCCAGACGAGCTGCAATTACGGTTGCTCGTCGAAACCTCTTGGAACTCACCCAGGGTGTTCAGGTGGACTCCATGACCCTGGTAAAGGACTTCACAGTCAAGAGTGACATTATTCGTACCTCGGTTCAGGGTGTTGTCAGGAATGCCCAGGTAATAGATACTGCCTACATGAGTGACGGTTCAGTGGAAGTGACAATGGTAATGAGCCTGGGTGGCGAGTTCGCCAACGTTATCCTGCCCCCGCCTCCGGTGGGAGGGGAAGGACCTCCTGGATTCCCGATGGTGCCACCGGGCACAGAGATGCCAGCCTCGCAGGTCTACACTGGTCTGGTGATTGATGCTCGCGGCCTGAACGCACGTCCGGCCATGGCACCGAAAATCGTGGATGAAAGTGGCAGGGAAATCTATGGCTCTGCCATGGTGAATCGAGAATTTGCGGTACAACAAGGCATGGTAGGATATGCCAAAGACCTCAGTGCCGCCTTGGGAAACAACAGGGTGACTGACAGACCTGTGACCATTAAAGCAGTGAGAACGTCCGGTGCGGCTAAGTGTGATATGGTTATCTCTGACAGTGATGCCGCCAAGTTAACGAGCGCTGCAGAGAACTTGAGCTTCCTGCAGAAGTGCCGGGTCATGGTCGTTCTGGATTAAACCCGGATATTTTATGAATTGCTGTCGCGAGACCGCGAAGATGGGCGTGCCACCCACCAACACCCGAGGACGCTTGGAAGGACGGCCATATCCGTGGTCGGAGCAAGTGATTCATGGAATATGCGGGTTAAGGCTGGTAAAGCTCCAGGGACGATTAAATCCCGAGCTAAATAGATACGCGTGGCATGGTTTTTTCTGGCTGAGCAAGGAATCGTGCCTGAAGAGGAAACTGGCAGCAACCCACTGGAATTGGGTTGCGGGGAGGATATGGAGATGAAGAGCCATACCTTTTTGAGACTATGGACATTGACAGCCCTCCTGGTTTTTTCACTTGCATTGTTTGTCGGTTGCGCCAAGGTGAGAGCGCCCGAGAGCGTAATGGACACTCCTGAACATCACACCAACAATGGAATGAAATCTTTTGAAAAAGGGGACCTTGACGAGGCCCAGAGAGAATTCACTCTGGCCATAGAGTTAGCTCCCAAATACGGCCCTGCGCACGTTGGAATGGGACTGGTTCAGGCCGCCAGATCTGTCAAGGTTCAGGACATAGAAGAAAAAGAGAGACTGCTCGACAAGGCCTTCGACAGTCTAAAGAGTGGCAAGAAATACGCCAAAGGGAAGGAGCAAAAGGTTTTCGCACGCGTTGGATATATTCGCGTTTTCACCATGACCAAACCGAAAGGTTGGCTAGAAGATGCGAGACAGAACTTCGATTACGCAGTTCTCGATGATGATCAAGCACCAGCGCCGTACTACTTTATGGGTGAGGCGTACAAGCAGGCTTACAAGTTTTCTGAAGCCGCCGACATGTACCGTAAAGTTCTCGATCTGGATACCGCGTACACGGCAGAGGCCAATCAGTCCTGGGAACTGGTACAGAAAATTCAGAGAGCTCAACCTGGTACGACCGTGGGCAAACAGATCTCCCTGGTTGAAGCCATTACCCGTGCCGATGTGGCTGCGCTTTTCGTCGAGGAACTCAAGCTGGAAGTAATCTACGAGAAGTTAAGCGTTAAGACTTTTGATACCTCATTTAAGGCGCCAAAGTCCGGCTTGGAAATGGAGACTGAAACCACGGTAAAGATGGCGCCGGCAACCGACATTGCCGACCATGTGCTGCGTCATGACATTGATACTGTCATACGCATAGGCGTCCGTGGCCTAGAGCCTTTCCCCAACCATACGTTTCGACCCGATGAGCAGATCAGCCGTGCCTCTTATGCCATGATGCTGGAGGATATTCTGATCAAGGCCACCCGCGACGACAAGTTAGCCACCAAATTCATAGGAAGTACCTCTCCGTTTCCTGACTTACGTGCCGACCTGCCGTATTTCAATGCTGTCATGGTAGTTACTACTCGCAACATAATGACGGTGGCTGATAAGCGTACCGGAGAATTCCGGCCCATGGCAACTGTCTCAGGTGCCGACGCCTTGCTGGCAATACGGGAACTAAAAGAGCAACTCAGGGTTTTCTGAAAGCTCGGGAATTTTTCCGTGGTCCTCCGCTGCAAGGGAACAACCGGCAGCTCATTCAGACTCGGTCAGGGTTTTCGACTGAGGACTCCAAGGGAGCCTCAGTCGAGCCAACGGACCATCCAGGATAAATACATATTCTGAAGCGAATGAGCAGAACCGCTGAGAATTTCCTGTACACACGTTATCCCCCTATCAGTGGAGTGATTGGCAACAGACTCCTCTTTTAACCAACGAAGAACGGGTTTGGCATGAAGAATTCTGGATTGAAGTGGCTACCTACCACATACCATAAGTTCTGGTGCATCCTGCTGCTTGCGGTGATGCTGCTCGGTTTGTGCCCAGCAATTCTGGCTCAGGAATCCTTCGTTTTTCCCATAGAGGGTGAACGAGCTCGGGTAACTTTCGTTGAAGGTGAAGTACGGCGGCAGACCGCACCGGAAGCGTCGTGGAGTGCACTTCCGCTTGGCACCTTTGTGCAAGCTGGTGAACGCATCATGACCATGAAGGGTGGTCGTTTGGAACTCCAGCTTCCAGATCGAAGTATTATTCGTTTCGATGAGGACAGCGATGTTCAGCTAATTAAGGCCGAGTATAATCCGGCGCAGTCAAAGCGTAATGTCCGCTTCAGCCTGGCGCTGGGAAAGACGTGGGCAAATATCCAGGATGTTTTCGGCAGCAGTAAGGGCGTTCAGGTGGAAACAGACAATGCTATCGTGGGAGTGCGTGGAACGGTCTTTCGCATGAATTTGCTTGCAGACAGAACTGCCTTGATCAGAGTGTATCGTGGCAAGGTGGCGGTGCGTAAGCCACAACGGATTCCTGCTCCTGGAGAGCCGGGAAGTCAGATACAGAGGGTTCCCGGTCCTACAAGGGTTCCAGGACCCCACCGGGTGACCGTGGAGGAATGGATTCGCATTGTGGAGGCGATGCAGCAGATTACAGTAAGTGCCGAAGGTATTCCTTCTAAGCCGAAAACATTCAGCATGGAGGAGGATTTAAACGACTGGGTGCAGTGGAACTTGGAGCGTGATCTGCTGATCTAACCCTTCCCCACCCTAGAGAACATGTATGCTAGCAGAAAGCAGCAAAGTTGGCACCGGAGAGAAGGAGTACAGTTGGAATGAGCGAATGTTGAAATGACCGAACCCGTGTGGCCCGCCTTTTGCATTACCCTTCTGACCTGAACTGTTGATTAGAAAACCATCCTTATTGTGCGACAAACAGCGGAAATGTAAGTCCACCATGTGGCTGAGGAGTGTGGAGGACTTCTGCTTCTACCTTCAGAACCGGAGTTGAGTTATGGCCCGTATTGATGCTTTTTTCAAGTTGATGCATGAGCAGAAAGCATCCGATTTACACCTGGTGGCAGGGCAGCAGCCCGCCTTGAGAATCCAAGGCGAAATGGAGCGAGTCAAATTCAAAGTACTTGACAACGACGAACTCAAAGGGATGCTCTATGAGATTACGCCGGAGGAGAAGATAAAGACCTTTGAGGAAACCGGAGATGTGGACTTTGCCTATGAAATACCCGGACTTGCCAGATACCGCTCAAACTTTTTCCAGCAGAATTTTGGCATTGGGGCGGTATTTCGTGAAATACCCAGTGAGATTTTGTCAGTGGAGGAGTTGGGTCTTCCTCCGGTAGTGGCTAAACTGGCCATGTTGCCCAGAGGCTTGGTGTTAATAACCGGACCTACCGGAAGTGGCAAATCCACCACGCTTGCCGCCATTATTGATGAGTCAAACGAAAAGCGAAAGGATCATATCATCACCATTGAGGACCCTATAGAATTTGTCCATANNCGCGGTGCTCTGCGCGAGGATCCTGATATAATTCTGGTGGGTGAGATGCGTGATTTGGAAACCATTGGCTTGGCCATTGAGGCCGCTGCAACCGGGCACTTGGTGTTTGCTACCCTCCACACCACCAGCGCTGCAAAGACCGTGGATCGAATGATTGAAGTGTTTCCGGCCGAGCAACAGGCGCAGATACGCTCCACTCTCGCAGACGGCATTCGGGCGGTGGTGGCGCAAAACTTACTTAAGAGAATAGATATTCCCGGGCGCATTGTTTGTCCGGAAATATTAATTGCCACCCATGCGGTACGAGCCTTGGTCCGTGAGAACAAGACCTATCAGATACCCACGGCCATCCAGACAGGGAAAAAATACGGCATGCAATCGTTGGACGATGCAATCATGAGCCAGCTGAAATCAAACCGAATTAGTGCCGACGAAGCCTATATGAAGTGTGATGATAAGGAGAAATTTCGGCCATTCTTGCGAAATCCACCTACCGATTTCACTGAGGTATAGTGGCTGACCAAGCCACAGTTCCAAAAGGGGTCGGTTGTATGTTGACTTTTGAGTCTAAACTTCAGAAAGAACTGAAAACAAACCATTTTTGTGTGCTTCAGGGTTGCCACTCTTATTTACTTACTCCGATGGAGTACAGAGTGGTGGCGGATTGTTGTGCTGAAGCCAACTTATAAAGGAAACTTTTATGCGCAAGAGAGAGGTAGATCATTTTCTTCGCAAGATGCTGGATTTTCATGAGAATGTCTCTGACTTAATTGTTACGGTGGACCGCCCTTTCCAGGTGGAATCCGACGGGGAACTCATGGCAGTTCCCATGGATGTAACGATTGATAACTTGACGCCTTTCCAGACCGAGATCTTTGCATTGAACCTGCTGGGAGGTGATCGACGCAACGTGGAAACCTTGTTGTCAGAGGGTTCTTGCGATCTTTCCTATCACCTGGCTGGGAAAGCCCGCTTTCGGGTCAACGTTTTTTCTCAACGAGGCTATTTCTCGGTGGTCATGCGCAAGCTGGAAACACGGATTCCCAGCGTCGAAGATCTGAAGTTGCCGCAGGTATTCAAACAAATGGCCCATGAAAGAAACGGCATCATTTTTGTTACCGGGGCAACGGGTAGCGGTAAATCCACCTCGCTGGCAGCTATGCTCAACGAGGTCAACGATCTTCGGCCGGTGCACATTGTGACCCTGGAAGATCCTGTTGAGTTTGTCCACCATCATCGCAAGGCCACTTTTAACCAACGGGAAATGGGAACTGATTTTGATACATTTGCCAGTGGTCTGAGGGCTTCACTACGGCAGGCTCCCAAAATTATCCTGGTGGGTGAGATGCGTGATCGAGAAACTGTAGAGATTGGACTCAGTGCCGCAGAAACGGGACACTTGGTGCTCACCACACTTCACACGGTGGATGCTGGCCAAACCATAAACCGAATTTTGGGCATGTTTGATACCGAAGAAGAAAAGCAGATAAGAATTCGTCTTTCCGATGCCATTCGCTACGTTGTGTGCCAGCGTCTCCTCCCTCGAGAGGGTGGTGGTCGAGTGGCGGCCTTTGAGATAATGGGCAAAGACATCCGAGTTAAGGAGATCATCCTTGATGGTGAGAGTGAGGGTAAGACTTTCTATGAGGTCATCGAGAGCAATCGGGCATTCGGCTGGTGCACATTTGATGACTCTATATTAGAGCTTTTCCAGGAAGGTCAGGTAAGCCATGATACTGCCATGGCATATGCCTCCAAGAAGGCCATCATGAGACGCGGTATTGACAGGATCAAAGCCGCTCGCGGTGAAAAGGTAACCGACATCGAAGGCCTTGAAGTAGACAGAGGATACGGGATCCG
>JABAHS010133339.1_pt1 | contig 10435 bp, 7 predicted proteins | sample 7062111 | NCBI WGS metagenome assembly JABAHS01 (sample SAMN14534600, study PRJNA622989) | marine sediment metagenome | biome: marine biome [ENVO:00000428]; feature: marine pelagic biome [ENVO:01000023]; material: deep marine sediment [ENVO:00002113]; isolation source: pool of 4 deep marine... | reverse complement strand
TTAGCCAGGGCAATCTCGCGGATTAATTTTGTGACATCATGCTCGGTTTTCTTCATTCGTACATATAGACAAAAGTTCACGTAAACCAGAAATAGAATGCTAAAAAGAAACATGAAATCAACCCCACGTCCTATCCCCAGTAATCTTGCTAAAAAGCTGGATAATTCGGACCAGATACTAAGTATAAGAGCGCAAGACCACAAAAACAGGGCACCCAGGAACAGCCAGACAGAGATATCACCTTCCCTGAATCTAAAATAGCCTCTTAACATCATCATTACTATAACAATTATTATTACTATCCGGTACATCAGGAAAATAATACCTTATACAGGAAGATACGAAGTGCTAATTTAAAAGCATGGTGATTCTTCTGCCCCTTCTTTTGTGAATATGTTGAATAACTAATACGGACAGGGCATTCCACATAGGATAGGTTGTTCTTACGAATCTCATCCAGAAATTCTGATGCATGCACCATATTATCCTGGCGTAGTTGGATCCGTTTTGCAGCGGAAGTATTAAGAGCTCTGAAACCGTTGTGAATATCAGTCACTTTCATCCGGGAAAAAACACGGGTAACCCATACTCCAATCTTAAGCGCTGTTCGTCTGAACCTGGGTATTCTGCTGCCGTCATTCAGGAATCGGGATCCCAAGACAACATCGACCTTGCCGGACAGAACAGGCTCAAGAATGATAGGAATGTCATCAGGATTGTGCTGGTTGTCGGCATCAAAGGTTACTACTGCCCTTGCTCCCAGTTGCAGCGATGCTTTTATACCTGTTGCCAGTGCCGCACCCTGACCACGATTGAGTTTATGCCTTATGACTATGACATCTTCTTCGCAACCGATCTGATTAGTTGCATCTGAGGAGCCGTCGTTGACAAGAATAATTTGATTCCTGGGGATATAACGCGAAACTCCTCTGATGACTTCTCGTAACGTGACTTCTTCATTATATGCGGGGATTACAATATAAACGCCTTGATATTTTATGGTTTTTTTATGGACTTTCATGAGTTAAGGATTCTAATCCGGCTTTTTTATAAAAGGGTAAAAAGTGAAATTAACTTGAAAGGAATTATATTGTTAAACATACGGATCTGGGATAATATAAACAATCGCACTTCGGAGTGAGCCCGGCTGGGATGGATATTAACTTACAATTTCTATTGTGAGCGGTTCGACCATANNNATGACAGAAACCGCGATCCAGGACGAGTATGAAGAAGATGAATCACTCACTTGCTGTACTGCTGCTGATGGTTGTTCTTCTATCTCGTCATCTTTTATCCTGTTTTCTTCAGCCTCTTCTACAAGCCTTGGTTGAGCCATCTCGTTGGGTGTTGAGACTGTCTTTGCAGGCACAATCCCCGGCTCCGGATTGTCTTTAACCGGAACCGGCTGTGAGTCATCGCCGAATGGCAATTCCTCTAATACCGGTTCTATCCATTTGTCCATTACTTCCTTAATTCGGCCATCAACTCGTTTTACCAGATCATCTACCATCTCGGTATCACCTAATATCTGTTTTGCCAGTTGCTTTAATTCCGGCGTATCATAAGGCATTAATGTATAAAGCTTTACAGTAAGATCTCTGGAATAAACACAACGGTCAATAACTTCCTTTTGTTGTTCCCAGAGATCTTTCGCTTTGAAATATTCTTCTCGTTTTTTTCTTCGGTCTTCAAGGGCTGCTTTTGATTTTAATAGCTGTTCTTTAACCTCCTGAGGGGCGTTGTCAGGGATTTCTATGATGCCAGTCTCAGACATATTAAGTTCCCAAAGCGGCAATGGTAGTTTTGGTGCTTCAGAATTTATAGAAATATTGTTATCCGGCAAAACCTTCATTGATTTTAGATATTGAGTAGCAGCTTGTCGGCGTGTCTTTCTTAATTGTTCACCTTTTGCCCCGGGAGTGGTAAACTGGATCGAATCTCCCCATGAAAGATATAATTGCGCCTTGTCTTCCGGAGACAAAGGGAACTGTTCAGCCTTTTTGGCATATTCAATTGCTTCGTGAGGTCGCGTTAGTCCGCTTAATGCATGAACTTTTAGCACTTCTAAATAGATTCTTCCTTTGGCAGCTGGATTATCATAGTATTTTTCAAGCAGTGAATTTGCTTTTTTGTAAACGATATCATAATTCGTATTTAAACCATCCCTCGTTTCTGTGATAGTCCACAAATCTTGTCTAAATCGTGTTTCTTCCTTAGTTACCTCTTCACCACATAGTAGATTTCCTATGCAGCAAATTATCAATACTAAAAGAAAGAACATACGAAACACTTTATTTCTATGGAAGTATTTGCATCCTTCACTTTTATATTTCATAATATATCTCTTATGAAAGAATTTGTCTTAAGTTACAAGTTTTGCCATAGGCCCTTTTATTGTGGCTTTATGAAAAAAAAGGACCTATGGCTGTTATCATAAAATTTTTTCCTTAGAAGAACGGACCCCGCCATGATTCGTACTCTGAATCCCAATGTGTTCGGCCTCTATTATCTGAAGCTTTGAAATGCCAAGTCAGATCATGGGTGTAGAAAGTATGCCAAACATCATCTTTGTCCTTAAAACGCATAGCTTGTAGAAAATCTTGTTTATAATCAGTTCGTTTCGGGGGAGAAGAACCGGTTATTACTAAACGACTCGTTGGGTGGTAATACCACCACAAATGATCAAAGAATATATTTGGGTAGATAGTTGTAGGTGCATCATATGGATTATCTTGATCAGCACAGCCATGTTCAGTCTCAGCAGAATGTGTATAACGAAATCCATCGGGCCATACGAATACCACAGTTGGAACATTTTCACCTATTGTAACTTGATTGAAATTAACATTATTTGGTAAAACTTGGAGACAATACTCGGCATCTACGCCCATATAGTTACCAGTAGGAACAGCACTACCAAGAGGCAAATCTGTATGTCCAAGAGTACCTACACCATTTGGAACCCTGATTGTAAATTCCTTTTCAGAGATACTGATTGGCGTGTCGGTGAATTTTTGTTCGGAGTCGTGCACGACCCAACTGACCGTACCGCTTGAGTCGCTCGCGACCTTTATGGCCGTAACCGTTATGTTTGAAGAGTTTCCTGTTGGAAGACCGGATGCATGCTTAAGATCTGCGGTTACTGTCCATATTGTTTTACCAATATAGTCTTCAACTAAATCGAAGCTTTGTTTAACAGTACCACACTCTTCCCATGTATAGTTCCACTTGTCAGTATCCGAGAAAGTATCGGTATCAATCCAGACAGTCACTGATTCTCCAATGCCGATTTCAGTTCGGTCCGTTGGGAGAGGTAGATTGTTATGACATCGATTATAAATTGTCTCATCCATACTGGCGTCTGTGTGATTCGTCCACCAATCCGCCCATACTCGCGCAGCTCCAAGCCCAAGTGGTATCATTAGAACCAACATAAATGCCAATATTTGAGTTTTTAAATTACACGTTTTCATGTTATCTCCCCTATATTAAATAATTGGTTAGGATTGCTAACATATTATCAGCCTGAAAGGCTGCCATTAAAAACTATAGATTGCCGGTCTGATAGGTGGCGGCCTTTCTTGTAAAGAAACTGTTAGTTGGCGTAACCAATTTGTACCACCTATTATAGTACCGTCTTTATTTTGGTACGTCCAGCGGTCTTGATATTTCTTTTTTCTCCGGTATGGATATGTTCTATTCTTATCAACCATTAATAGCTCTCGTTTTTATTGGCTTTTATACAATTGTCCGTTATCAAAAAAGCATTTCGGATAGCGCCTCCTTCGGTTCGGTTGTTGGGGTTGAACCGTCGTTATTTCCCTGCCTGTAAGGCCGTTTCTCTTCAAACACTTTCACCATCTCGAGTATGCCATTGGTAAAATCTTCTTTATTATTCTTTTCGGCATACTTAATTGCTTCATGGGCCAACTCAACAGCCTTGTCAAAATTATCATCTGAAGCATAAGCGGCGGCCAATACTTTCAATGACACAGGGTCATTACTATCTGATACTTTTAATGCATTGTTGGCAAATTTAATAGCCCCTTTAGCATCTCGATATTTGGGATCCGGGTGTACTGATAAAATCCAGGCAAGTTCCAGGAGTATCTCCCGAGACTCGGGAGCGGAACGCAATCCCAGTCCAAGATGAATAATCGCCATATCAAAATCGTTTTTATTAAGGTATTCTTTTGCTTGTTCATAGTGTTGTTCAGCCGTTTCTGAATCGATTCGGGCAGCCTCGTCAATATAGTATTCTGCCTGAAGATTTTCCCCAAGCGACAGATAACTTTTTGCCAGTTGATATAAGACAGTCGAATTGCGGTGCTCTAATTCTAACAGTTTTAAATATCCGTCAATTGCTTTGTTATACTGTTTTTGCTGGAACATGGCATCGGAGTAATTAATACGTAATTTGACGTCCGTCGGAGCCAAGTCATGAGCACGCTCGAAATAACTTTCAGCTTTGACATATTTGCCTTGTTTGCAAAATGAAAGCCCCAGGTTACTATGAGCTTCGGCGAAATTAGGTGCAAGTTCCACGGCCTTATTAAAATGTTCGATGGCATCTTCATGGTCGCCGGTCTGTAAAAGAATACCCCCCAGCGTGTTATGAACTAAGACCGAATTTGGTCTTAAAACTAAAGCATTCCGACACAACCCGGCAGCTTTATCAATTTCACCTTTCTTCTGAAGGAGCAATGCCAAATTGTTCATGGCCCCAATAGCCTCAGGATAAATACGAAGTACTTGACGGTAGTGCTCAATTGCTTCATCCACAATATTAAATTCTGCTAACAATTCCGCCATTTTGAAATGAGTAATCATACAATCCGGATTACGATCAACTGATTCACGTAAACAATTTAACGCCATATATTTATTGCCTTTCTCAAGATAATAAAAGGCAAGATTGTTCACTGATCGGAAATCGGATTCGTCGAATTGTAAGGCTAACTCAAAATGTATTGCAGCTTTATCATACTCGCCCTTTTCCTTCAACATTACGCCAAGATTATTATGAGCACTTGCAAACATTGGGCTTAGTTCTAAAGAATTTTTGTAAGCATTAATAGCATCATCAATACGACCTTTTGACCGCAGAGCAACACCGTAATTGTAGTGCGCACGTGGATTGTGAGGAGCCTTTTTGACTGTATCTTCCCATGTAGAGACATTGCTGCGATAATCGTAGTTCCTGAAAATAGTTCCTATACCTGAACCAATTGTTATTAGAGCTAAAACGGAGACAGTAACCGGAATTCTATATCTGTATATGAGTTGGCATTTGGCTGACGCCCATTTTAGTGTTCGGTATCCACCGGTGACTACCATTACAACAACTGAAATTAACGGCAGATACATACGGTGTTCGAATGCTAAATCTAAAAGTGGAATGAAACTGGATGTTAATGCAAGAGTAAAAAAGAACCAGGCACCGACAAATCCTATCCAGGACTTTTTAAATAAACCCACAAATGTTGCCAACAGGAGAGCTAAGATAACGAACGACTGGGGAACTATCTGTAACAATGTTTTAGCGGGAGGCCACATATAATCTAAGCACAAAGGATGCGGCCATAACGAAAGCTTGAGATAATGAAGTATTACCCCCGGTTGTGAAAGGGCGTATTCATACCAACTCCACCCTTCAATTCCGAAACCACAAGAGACGGATTCACCCAGAAATAAAGGTTTTGATATTAGAAATAACAAACCTAAGGACGTAGCCAAACCACCATAAAGACACCAATGCTCCTTCAGTGCTTTCAGGAAAGATCCTGACAAAAACGTACGGTCATATAGCAGGACCAGAAGGGGGGCGGAAATCATAACCTGCTTTGCACCCATACCAAGCGAACAGAAAAGTGTTGCCATTAATATCCACAATATAGACCAAAGGGGTCTTGTTGTTTGACAGCTTCGAATACTACAGTATAAGGTCAGCAGGTAAAACAGCCCCATCATTGATTCGGAACGTTGAATTAGATACCGGACGCTGCCGGTGTTCAAAGGATGTGCTGCCCATATTAATGCTATGGCAAACGCTATCCAGTTTCCCGAGTGAACGAGCCATTTTTTGTTTTTTGACAATATCAAAACTGTCGAGTGCAAAACAGCATAAAGAGTAAGTGCCGCCAGTGCGTGAATAACCGTATTGAAAATATGATAGCCAACAATATTGTCGCCGCCGATAGCGTGATTGAGGGCAAATGATAAGTTGACAACCGGACGATCTCCCCATGCTATATGATATTGAAGGGGGGCATCCAGGATCGAATCCTTTAAATAATGTTGGCTGTCAAATACCGGAGGTCCCCACAGGCTGTTCCAGTATATTACAAACACAAGAATAATAATTGTGGCCCCACATAAAATGTGTTGATGCACCTGTTTAAAAAATCTTATCAATATCATGAGAGTACCTTGTATTGGTTTGACGGATTCTCTTCAGATAACACTTAGTTGACTCCCGGTGTAACCTCTTTTATATGCCTTCCTAAATATGGCCTGTAAAATGAAAATTTAAAACTGTCAATAAAAGTTGAAGCAGACATTCACGTTGTCCGATGGAAATTTCCTCGACTGTTTATATACTTGAGATTTGGAATGATATGTTCGCAGACTTCGTCCCCGTCGGTTGCATTCACTACTTTACATCTCTGACATACGGCAAAAATTATTAATGTTGCCTCGTCGTCAAAGACAATGCTGGGAAATTCTCAGCCAATTTCCGTTCACACTCATAAATTGCAGATATTAAATCGAATACATCGTTGGATTCTTGCTGGCAGTTATCCTCATCAGGGAATAATTTACAGTTACCCTGTGGATACAATATTTCGTCTTGGCATTTAAACGCTGCTGAAACTGCTTCCTGCAATAAGGCCAATACTTCAGTGCGGTCTTGATCTGTTAATTCATACCTGCCGTCTCTGACAGAAAACCAGATTAAACTTCTTGTCTCGGCTAAGTATTTACCTGCACGAAATGAATAAATAAGTGCAGGTGGTTCTAATTCTACTGCTTGGTCAAAGTATTTATGCCATCGTTCAAATGCTTTTAAGTCAACAAGATTATTTTCTGATAATACGGGCTTTTTCAGTACGGATTTAACCGCCGGGACATTTTCCAGTAACCATTGTTTATCAAATCCAAAATTTGAAGCCAGCTTGAGTAAGGAAGTTGGATCAATAACAGAAAATTGATCTGGGGCCGCATCTGAATATAAAAACTGCCATACATCACCGGTCTCGATCAAAAGAATTGGATAATCAACTTTTATGCCTTCTTTGGCTAATGCCTCTTTAAGCTGGAATATCCACGGAAAATTCTGTTTAAACCAGACGCGTTTCTGTTCAATCCATTGGTTATAGTCAGTTTCTTCAAGGGCGACAGGTTCCTTCCTGAGCGGTAATGCAAGTTCCCACGGATCAATATTGGATTCAGCCTGGGCAGATGCGGGCTTGGCCTTATAGTCGGTCGCCCAGGCTGTAAGCTCGGTTATATCACATGATAGGGGANNTGTTATCTCGGATGATTGACCTGCTGCTACTTGTACAACTCCCTTGTCAGACTCAAACTGAACTGTTCCTTCCCTGACTACCAATGTTGTGTGTTCATCTGTTACTTTTACGTCAAAAGTTGTACCTGTAATTACGGCTTTACCATGAATAGTATCAACGATAAAAGGATTACCATCATACTTAACGTGGGTATAAATCTGACCTTCAGTTAGTTTAACCAAACAACCAACTTGGCCATTTTCTACCATCTGCCGAATCGATAGTGTGGTGCGAGTATTTACAACCATTCGGTGCTTACCATTGATAAGCAAGGTACTTAAATTATCATGAGATGTTATTTGCTGACCGACGGGAACAGGAATGTTGCCGGTATCTGATACCAGTTCAACTATTATAGAAGGCTTGAGTGCAGTAAAAACCTTCTGAAAAATAGATTCCCGCGTAATTTCCGGTTTTGAATCAACAAAGAATGCCAGCAAAGTCAGTGTTCCAATAGCCAAACAGGCTGCAATTACGTTAACTTTGCGGAGGGCTGAGTGAAGGTTTATCCAACCTCTTATAGGCTGAGCGAGATCAGGGCAACGACTGAGAAGGTCTTGCCAAGCCTCTTCAACTGTCATAGAACCGTTATGGTGTGATGAAGTCTGTCTATGCACGGGGGCCAGGTGACCGGCTTTTTCGAGTAGGTTTCGTGTTTTTTCACCGAGTGGTCCCCAGTGCTTTTTGACTAATGATTGGATTTGTTCGGTTTTTTCATATTCCTCTTTACATGCCAGGCAGATCAGCAAATGTGCTTTAAAGGCCTGATTTTCCTTATCCGTAATACTTAGGTCATCCATCCACTTCGGGATCATAAGGAGCTGTGCTTTTTCGCAGTTCATTGAACATGATGCCTTGGAATCAAGCTAATATTACGTTTTTCCTCTGGGTCATTCTTAGACTTAGTGACTAATAAGCAAGTTTTGTGAGATACAAAATTGAAATTATTTGAAATTTTTTTCAGATTCCTTTGGATATAAATTTTTCAACGCAAGGATGTTTAACCTTAACAGGTACGATGTTGCAGTTGCCAAGACGGGTGGCATCGATCCATCAAAACCAACAGACGCTTCTTGGCATCGCAAAGTCGGCGACGAAAGGTGCTAACTGAACAACCAGCCAGTTTTGCAGCCTCAGCAGGTGAGATATCTGAGATAAGTACAAGTTCTATAGCTTGTTGTTGTTTCTCGGATAAATTAGATTTGGCAAGTTTAATAGCATCGACCAACTCACAGTATTCTCGGGATATTTCAGGTTCGGAAATACTGGAAATCTGTCCCAGGCGTTTTTGTATGGCAGTTTGACGCCTGATTCGTCGGAAATGCTCACGCAAGACGTTCTTGGTGATACCAAATATATAGGTCTTGGCGGTCGACTGGCCGCAAAATCCCCTTTTATGCTGCCAGATGCGAAGGAAAACATCCTGAACGATGTTCTCATGTGAGTTTTTATCCCAGATACGAACTGAAATATAATCGGATACAATAGGAAAGTACTTTTCGTATACCTTCTGAAAGGCTGTATGATCCCCCATGGCTACCCTAAGCAATAACTGGGTGTCTTCAGTAAGGTGTATCCTCGAGTTATTAGCCATTTTGATGTCATTTTCTAAACTGTCTGCCGATAAAATTATTTTCAGTACTTGAGGATCTCTTTAATAGAGTAAGAAGACAAGTAAATCTTTTGTAAATGGTTTGGTTGGGATAGTCATGTTTCACGTCAGCGGAAGGGGTACTACGCTGGGTCCCGGAGTTTACCTAACACTCTGCCTGTCGGTGCTGATACAAGCGAAGTTTGGCTTAGATTCATTTGTTAGGATCCCAAAGGCAGAGTAATGGCAAGGCATTGGTAAGCCGTGACTTTGGCCAGTATCTGGAAGCCAAAGGTCTGGGACATATATTCGCTTCACCTTATCATCCGCAGACTATCGGTAAGATCGAAAGGTATCGCCGATCAATCAAGGAGCGAGCGCTTCTGCATGTTTCGCAACTGCCGCAGGAGCTTGAGATGGAAATCGCCCGGTTTGTGGATTGGTATAATTGCCGGCGGTACCACGAAGCCATCGGTAACGTGACTCTTGGTGACTCCTGATGATGTGTACAGTGGCCGACGAGAAAGGATTTTGGTAAAGCGTGCTGGGTTGAAACAAAAAAATATTCTTGAAAGAAAGCAACACAACAGTACAATAACGAGCGGAGCTGAAGTTGCCTCCTAATTCAGAGAACTATGTGTCTGATTTTTGCTGAAGACACACATAAGTAAATACTTCCTGGCAACGCTGCTTTGCGTGATATCTTAGCCATATCATGTACCCATCGTATAACTATTTTCTTCCCAAAAAAGGTTATACGACCATAAAAGGCTTGTCGAGCAAAGACATAAGTCCTTTTTTTAACGAAGACTTATGAGCGGACGATACAGGGCTTGAGCCCGTGACCTCCCGCGTGTAAGCAGGCGCTTGCACTATAAGAGGATCTGTTAAACGCCTGAAAACATTATCCTAAAACTGTAATTCTAAAGTGTTGGTCTACTCACGAAGAGCATCTGTAGCAGCCTCAAATCCTCTTTTGGGAATTATCCTGTTCTTTCTTCTATAGAACCGTTTTTTCAACACAGGATAGTAGTTTTCAAGCTAATTTTGCAGGTTGCGGTGTAAGAAGGAATAATAGGGAAAAATATGGGAAATTTTTCTTGACGGATAGAGCTAAAATGGGTAGGAACAATCCTAAATATCGGGAGTTTTTTGAGAGAAACAACTTTGGGACTTCCACCGATTGATAGCAAGGGATTGTGTCATTTCCTGTGATGCATTATCTCTGAGCTAAACGGAGGAATTCTTCAAAACAACGGAAGGAGAAAAATTG
>JABAHS010038287.1_pt1 | contig 10439 bp, 10 predicted proteins | sample 7062111 | NCBI WGS metagenome assembly JABAHS01 (sample SAMN14534600, study PRJNA622989) | marine sediment metagenome | biome: marine biome [ENVO:00000428]; feature: marine pelagic biome [ENVO:01000023]; material: deep marine sediment [ENVO:00002113]; isolation source: pool of 4 deep marine... | reverse complement strand
GCCCGCCGTGGCTTCGCCGCCGTCGGCAGTGCCCTCGGCCGGCTGCGGCTCGGGCTGCGCGCGCGGCGTCTCCGCCAAGTTGGCCTCGGTGTCAATGCTCAGAGCCTGGCTGCGCGTCGCGTCGTCGCCCGCCTGCTGGGTGCAGTCGCCGTAACCGATGACTTTATTGGTCGCCGCATCGATCCGCTTGCAGACCGTCTCCGTGTCTGCCGCCGCCGGCAGGGCGGCGGCAGAGATGGCCCCCAGCACCCACAGCGTGACGAGGCCGACTCTCGGACCACAGAGCTGTCGTCGCTTCATGCTTTTCATTGTAGCTATTTCTCGATTGCGGCGAGAAGCCGCAGATCGACGGCTCGGGTGGGCACGCCGAGCGGGCGACTTGGATGCCGCGTTGACGTCACCGGGCGCCGGGCAGTGAACGCCTTCCGTCCGGCCGGAACTCCTGTGAGAACCGCAGGCGAGCCGTTACAATACGCCGCCATGACGGACCCGCATTACCGCCCGGAGCGCATCGAAGCCGCCGTGCAGGAGTACTGGCGCACGCAGGGCAGCTTCCGCGCTCGGGAGGATCCCGCGCGCGGGAAGTACTACTGCCTGTCGATGTTCCCCTACCCGTCCGGTCGCCTTCACATGGGGCATGTGCGCAACTACACGATCGGCGACGTCATCAGCCGCTATCAACGCATGCAGGGCCGCAACGTGCTGCAGCCGATGGGCTGGGACGCCTTCGGGCTGCCCGCCGAGAACGCGGCCATCCAGAAGAAAGTGCCGCCGGCGCAGTGGACCTACGACAACATCGCGCACATGAAGGGTCAGCTCAAGCGGCTCGGCTTCGCCTACGACTGGGAGCGCGAAGTCACCACCTGCCGCCCCGAGTACTACCGCTGGGAGCAGTGGTTCTTCACCCGCCTGGTGCGCAAGGGCCTCGCCTACAAGAAGATGGCGACCGTCAACTGGGACCCGGTCGACCAGACGGTGCTCGCCAACGAGCAGGTGATCGACGGCAAGGGCTGGCGCTCCGGCGCGCCGGTGGAGCGGCGCGAGATGCCCCAGTGGTTCATCCGCATCACGGCCTACGCCGAGGAGCTGCTGGGCGAGCTGGACACCATGGAGGGCTGGCCGGAGGCGGTGCGCACCATGCAGCGCAACTGGATCGGACGCTCCGAGGGCGTCGAGTTCGACTTCGCGGTCCACGACGGCAATGCGCCGCTGCGGGTCTATACCACGCGTCCCGACACGATCATGGGAGTGACCTACATGGCCGTGGCCGCCGAGCATCCGCTGGCGCAGCGCTACGCGGCCACGGACGCCGAGCTCGCCGCCTTCGTCGAGAATTGCCGCGGCGCCGATACCACCGAGGCGGCGCTGGAGAAGATGGACAAGCAGGGCCACCTGCTCGACGTGCGGGCGATCCACCCGGTGAGCGGCGAGGAGCTGCCCATCTACGTCGCCAATTTCGTGCTCATGGCCTACGGCACCGGTGCCGTCATGGCGGTGCCCGGCCACGATCAGCGCGACTGGGAGTTCGCAAGCAAGTACGGCATCGAGATCCGCCAGGTGGTGCGCCCGGCCGGGGGCGACGTCGACCTGCGCGAGGGTGCCTACGTGGCCAAGGAAGCCACCGTCGCGTGCAACTCAGGGCGCTTCGACGGACTCGGTTTCGAGGACTGCTTCGCCGCCACCGCCGACTATCTCTGCGAGCACGCCAACGGCGAACGCAGGACCAACTACCGACTGCGCGACTGGGGGGTCGGTCGCCAGCGCTACTGGGGCTGCCCCATACCCATCGTCAACTGTGAGCAATGCGGCTCGGTGCCGGTGCCCGACGAAGATCTGCCTGTGCTGCTCCCCGAGGACATTGAATTCGCGGGGGTGGGCTCGCCGCTGACTGAGCTGGCGGCGTTCGTCGAGACGAGCTGCCCGCAGTGCGGACGAGCAGCGCGTCGGGAGACGGACACCTTCGACACGTTCGTCGAGTCGTCGTGGTACTTCGCGCGCTTTGCCTGCGCTGACCAGACCGAAGGCATGCTGGACGAGCGCGCCGACTACTGGCTGCCGGTCGATCAGTACGTCGGCGGCATCGAGCACGCGGTGCTGCACCTGCTGTACGCGCGCTTCTTTCAGAAGCTGATGCGCGACGAAGGGCTGGTGCGCGCGGGCGAGCCGTTCACGAACCTGCTCACCCAGGGCATGGTGCTCAACGAGATCTTCTTTCGTCGTTCCGAGGACGGCCGCATAACCTACTACAACCCCGCTGAGGTCGACGTGCGCACCGACGAGCGCGGTGCCCGCCTCGAGGCGTGTCTGCACGAGGACGGCGCGCCGGTAGAGTCGGGCGGCATCGGTACCATGTCGAAGTCGAAGAACAACGGGGTCGATCCGCAGGCGCTCATCGATCGCTTCGGCGCCGACACGGTGCGCCTGTTCACCATGTTCGCCGCGCCGCCGGAGCAGACGCTGGAGTGGAACGACGACGCCGTGCTGGGGGCGAATCGCTTTCTGCGGCGGCTGTGGTCGCTGGTGCATCGCCACCGCGAGAGAATCGCTGCGTTTCTCGAGGGGCGGCGCAGCAACGGCGAATTCGACTGGGCGGACGCGCCCCTGGGGGGCGACATCAGCGCCATGCGCGCACGCACACATGCGACCCTGGAGCGTGTCAATCGCGACTACGCCAAGTTCCAGTTCAACACCGTGGTGGCGGCGTGCATGGAGCTCACCAATGCCCTGGAGCGGTTCGACCTGCGCGCGGCGCCGTTGCAGGGCATCGACCTGCGCGCGGCGGCGATGCACGAAGCCCTGGTAGTGCTGGTCGCCGTTCTGGCCCCGATCGTGCCCCACATCGCGCACGAGCTCTGGTCCGAGCTCGGCCAGAGCGGCGACGTGATCGACGCCCCCTGGCCGCAGGCGGACACGCAGGCGCTGGTGCGTGATACCCTCGAGTTGGTGGTTCAGGTCAATGGCAGGCTGCGAGGTCATATCGAGATCGAAGCCGAGGCGGACGAGGAGCGCATCAAGGCGGCCGCGCTCGCCGAGGAGCGGGTGCAGCGGCACGTGGGTAACGCGCAGGTCAAGCGCGTGATCGTGGTGCCGGGGAAACTGATCAACATCGTCGTGGCGTAGCGCGGGACCGCGGGACACCGTGCGCTGGCGCCGCGGCGCGGCCGAATCCACAAACAGGGACAAAAGGTGACGGACATGCTACTACGCTTGGTGATGACAGTGCTGCTCGGTGCGGGCCTGGCAACAGGCTGCGGTTTCCACCTCCGCGGGACGTTCGTGGTCCCGGAGGCGCTCTCGACGGTCTATGTCGAGGGCAGCGACGTGGACATCGTGCGTCAGTTGAAGGACTCCCTCGCATCAAGCGGCGCCCAGGTCCTCAGTGAGCGCACTGAAGACGCCGCGGTGGTGCAGCTGCTGCGCTCCGACTATGCGCGCCAGGTGCGCACCGTCGACACCCGCGGTCTCGCCACCAGCTACGAGCTGGTCTACACCGTCGCCTACCGGGTGCTCGACGGCAACGGTGAGACCCTGGCTCAGGTGCCGGCGTTCGAGCTCAGGCGCGACTTCAACTTCGACAGCAGCCAGCTGTTGCAGAAGAGGAACGAAGAACAGTTCCTGCGCGAGGACATGCAGGAGGAGATCGTGCAACGCATACTGCGGCGCCTGTCGACCGTGACGACGGCGCAGTTGCCCGGACCGCGGGAGGGTGTCGGACCCGTACCGGTGCGTGCCTAGGGTGCGCGCGCGCATGCCATGGCCGGCGCCCGTCCTCGGCGCCGCCTCCCGCGCTGTTCGTCCTGCCCATGCGAGTTGATGCCGCGGCGTTCGCCAAGCGGCTCAATGCGCCCCTGCAGGGCACGTACCTCTTGTTCGGGCACGAGCCGCTGCTGATCGAAGAGTCCTGCGACGCTATCCGCCGTGCCGCCCTCGCTCAGGGCTTCGACGAGCGCCTGCGCTTCAGCGCCGACAGGAGCTTCGACTGGGAGCAGCTTGTTGACCAGACGCGCTCTTTGCCGTTGTTCGCCAGCCGCCGGATGCTCGAAGTGCGCCTGCCGTCGGGTCGTCCCGGCGACACCGGTGGGCGCGTGCTCGGCGAGCTGGCGGGCTCGCCGCCGGCGGACACCTTGGTGGTGATCATTGCCGGGCGACTCGACGCCAGCGCCCGCAATGCCAAGTGGTGCAAGGCCATCGAGCGCCACGGCACGCTCGTCGAGCATGCCGCCGTAACGCCCGAGCGTCTGCCCGGCTGGATCAGGCAGAGACTGCGCGCGGAGCGGCTCGACGTCGAGAAGGGTGTCGTCGAGCACCTGAGCCATCTGCTGGAGGGTAATCTCCTGGCGGCCGCTCAGGAGATTCGCCTGCTCGCGCTGCTCGCCCCGAAGCAGCGCATTCGCGTGAAGGACGTCGAGACCATCATCGCCGACAACGCGCGTTTCGACGTCTATAAGTTCGTCGATGCCTGTCTCGCGGGTAATCTTGCGCGTGCCCTGCGCATCCTTTTCGGCCTGCGGCGCGAGGGTGCCGAGCCAAGTCTGGTGCTGTGGGCGCTGGCGCGGGAAGCACGCTCGCTGGCGAGCATGGCCGCCGCGCTCGACGCCGGGTCCGCCGTGGCCCAGGTGCTCAGATCACACAGGGTCTGGCAGAGCCGTTCCGGGCTGGTCGGCGGCGCCCTGCGGCGTCTCGCACGACCGCAGTGCTTGGCGCTGATGCAGCAGTTGGCGCGCGCCGATCGGGTGCTAAAAGGGCGTGAGTCGGTTACCATGGGTGAAGGTGTGTGGACGGAGCTCGAGCGTATCGCCGCGACCCTGTGCGGCGTCGACGCGCCGCCAAAGCCCGCGGAGGTCAGGCCATGACGATACCCGCGCAACAGGCATTCGACATTGAGCAGTACATGCACGGCCTGGGCAGGCAGGCCCGCGAGGCTTCGCGCCTGCTCGCTCGCGCCCCTACCGAGACCAAGAACCGGGCCCTCGAGGCGATGGCGGCCGCGATCGAGCGGCGCAGCGAGTCCCTGCTCGCGGCCAACCGCCTCGATGTCGAAGCCGGTGCCCGCAGTGGGCTGGACGAGGCATTGCTCGACCGTCTGCAGCTCAACGCGCAGCGGCTGGGAGCCATGGCCGAGGGGTTGCGGCAGATCGCGGCGCTGGCGGACCCCGTCGGTGAGATCAGTGATCTGCGCTACCGGCCCTCGGGCATACAGGTCGGCCGCATGCGCGTGCCGCTCGGCGTCATCGGCATCATCTACGAGTCCCGCCCCAACGTTACCGCCGATGCGGCAGGGCTGTGCCTGAAAGCCGGCAATGCGGCTATCCTGCGCGGCGGTTCGGAGGCGATCCACTCGAACGTGGCTATTGCCGGCTGCATCACGGCAGGGCTCGAGGAAGCGGGCCTGCCGGCGCAGTGCGTGCAGGTGGTCGACACCGCCGAGCGCGCCGCGGTGGGTGAGCTGCTCACCATGCCGCAGTTCGTGGACGTCATCGTGCCCCGCGGCGGCAAGGGTTTGATAGAGCGCGTAGCACGCGAGTCGCTGATTCCCGTCATCAAGCATCTCGACGGCATCTGCCATGTCTACATCGACGAACGCGCGGACGTCGACAAAGCCGTGCGCGTCGCGTACAACGCCAAGACACAGCGCTACGGAACCTGCTGCACGATGGAGACGCTGCTGGTTGCAGAACCCATCGCGTCGAGAGTGCTGCCGCCGCTCGTGCAGATGTACACGCAGGCAGGAGTTGAGCTGCGCGGCTGCGAGGCGACGCGGCGGCAATTCCCGGACATGAAGGCGGCGACGGAGGAGGATTGGACGAGCGAGTATCTCGCGCCGATTCTGTCCATTCGTCTGGTCGCCGATCTCGACGCGGCCATGGATCACATTCAGCGCTACGGCTCGCAGCACACCGACGCTATCGTCACCGAGGACTGGACGCGCGCACGCCGCTTCCTGCGCGAGGTCGACTCGAGCTCGGTGATGGTCAACGCCTCGACCCGCTTCGCCGACGGCTTCGAGTACGGGCTCGGCGCCGAGATCGGCATCAGCACCGACAAGCTGCACGCGCGCGGCCCGGTGGGCCTGGAGGGGCTGACCTCGCAGAAATTCGTCGTTCTCGGCGACGGGCACGTGCGGCAGTGACGGGCGGTTGCACCGGGCGCCGCCGCTCACGGCCCTGCGCCCCGGGAGCCCGATGAGGCCGCTCGGCATCTTCGGCGGCACCTTCGATCCGATCCATTACGGGCACCTGCTGCCGCTCGAGGACGTGTGCCGGCAGCTCGATCTCGAGACGGTGCACTTCGTGCCCGTCGCGCGCCCCGGTCACCGTTCACAGCCCGTCGCCGATATCGTGCACCGCTGGCGCATGGTGCAGCTGGCGACGGCGGCGTACCCGCGCTTCGTTGCCGATGATCGCGAGATCCGGCGCGAAGGCGTCTCCTATACCGTGCCGACTCTTGAATCGTTTCGTACGGAGCACGGCGACCGTCCTCTGTGGCTCGTTCTTGGCATGGACGCGTTCCTGGACCTGCCGACCTGGCACCGCTGGCGCGAGGTGCTGGTGCTGACGCATGTCGCGGTCATGAGGCGGCCGGGCTGTGCTCCCCCGCAACCGTTGCCGCAGTGGTGGGCCGATGCCGAGTGTCCGCGCGGCGCCGATCTCGACACGCGTCCGAGCGGGTGGATACGCGCGCTTGACGTGACCCGGTGCGACATTTCCGCCACGCAAGTGAGGCAGCGGCTGTCCCGTGGAGACGACGTGTCCGCGCAGCTGCCGCCGGAGGTTCACGCCTACGTTTTGGAACACGCACTCTACCGATCCGCCCGTAAGGAGGTTCGCAGTGCACTCTGAGCAGATTCAGGCCCGGGTGGTCGCCGCCATGGAAGACGGCAAGGCCGAGGACATACGCGTTCTCGATGTCCGCGGAATGACGGACATCACCGATTTCATGATCGTCGCGTCGGGCACCTCCGATCGTCACGTCAAGGCCGTGGCGGACCGGGTGGCGGAGGCGCTGAAGGCGGACGGCTGCAGGCCGATCGGCGTCGAGGGAGAAGAGGAGGGCGACTGGATTCTGCTCGATTACGGCGATGTGGTCGCGCACGTCATGCGCCGATCCACGCGTGAATTCTACGATCTCGAGCGGTTGTGGAGCGAGGACCTGCGGGATCTCGTCATCGCCCAACGCGAGGGCCGCCAGGACAGCTCCTAGCGTCCGCCGTCGGATCGCCCGCGCCGGCAAGCGGCTTTCACGTAAAATGGCGGCACGCCCACCGGTGGGGGTGGGGGGCTGCGCATCCGTGCCGATCGCGGGATCGCGGGTCCCGGGTCAAAACGGCATTGGTCGATGCGGATATATGCGATCGCAGTGGGGTCACGAGCCCCCGCGTGGGTGCGAGACGGGTTCGAGGAGTATGCCCGGCGCATGCCCGGCCATTGCCGGCTCGAGCTCATCGAGGTGCCGGCGCCGAGACGTTCCCGCGGCGCCGACGTCGAGCGTCTGGTGCGCGAGGAGGGGCGCCGCGTTCTCGCTGCGGTGCCTGGCAACAGCCGTGTCGTGGCACTCTCGCGCGAAGGCACGCCGCGCTCAACGCCCGATGTCGCCGACGCCATGCGGCAGTGGCTCGCCAGCGGCCGCAATGCGGCGTTGCTGATCGGTGGCGCCGAAGGGCTCGCCGAGCCGTGCCTCGCGCGTGCCGACGAGGTCTGGTCGCTGTCGCGCCTGACGCTGGGCTACCCGGTGGTGCGCATCGTGCTGGCCGAGCAGCTCTACCGGGCTTGGAGCATCGTCGCCGGACTTCCTTACCACCGCGGCAAGCGAAGCCGGTGAGCGCAGGGAGCATCTACCTCGCCTCGCGCTCGCCGCGGCGCCGGCAGCTGTTGCGGCAGATCGGCGTCGAGTTCGAGCTGCTGGCGACGAGCATCGACGAGACGTGGCGCAGCGGCGAGTCGCCCCGCGCGCATGTCGAGCGCTTGGCGAGGGCCAAGGCGAACGCGGGTGCCGCGCTGGTTGCCGAGCGTCGGCTCGCCGCACGCCCCGTCCTGGCGGCCGACACCTCGGTGGTCGTCGAGGGTGAGATTCTCGGCAAGCCGCATGAGCGAGAGGAAGCGATGCGTATGCTGCGGTTGTTGTCCGGCAGGCGCCACCGAGTGCTGACGGCGGTGGCACTGCAGAGTGGCGCCGAGGTTCACACCGCGTTAAGCGAGAGCACGGTAAGCTTCGCGGCATTGTCGCAAGACGAGATTTCCGGATACTGCGACACCGGGGAGCCCTTTGACAAGGCGGGTGCATACGCAATTCAGGGTCGCGCCGGGGCGTTCGTCACGCGCCTCGAGGGCAGCTACTCCGGCGTCGTCGGTCTGCCCCTGCACGAGGTGCGCCTGTTGCTCCGGCGAGCGGGCGGTCGCGAATCGTGAGTGAGGAGATCCTCATCAACGTCACGCCGCAGGAAGCGCGCGTAGCCGTCGTCGAGAACGGCATGCTGCAGGAGGTTCACGTCGAGCGGGCTCGGGGCCGCGGTATCGTCTCCAACATATACAAGGGGCGCGTCGTGCGCATTCTTCCCGGAATGCAGGCGGCTTTCGTCGATATCGGTCTCGAGCGCACGGCTTTCCTGCACGCCGCCGACATCGGCACCGGCGCCCTCGGCGAACAACCCTCGATCCTCGGGTTGCTGCACGATGGCCAGGAAGTGGTGGTGCAGGTGCTCAAAGATCCGCTCGGCTCGAAAGGGGCGCGCCTGACCACCCAGCTCAGCGTGGCCGCGCGCCATCTCGTTTACCTTCCCGACGGTGAGCATATCGGTGTCTCGCAGCGCATCACCGAGCCCGAGGATCGCGAGCGACTCAAAGCCGTCGTCGCAGACGTTCAGCGGGAGCTGAACTTGCCCGGCGGCTTCATCGTTCGCACCGCCGCCGATTCGGCGGCGGATGCGGAGCTCGCCGTGGACATGGAGTTCCTGCAGAAGCTGTGGGCCAAGATCCGTGGGCGTGTGGCCGTCACGCCCGCACCCGGCCTGATTCAAGAGGACATGCCGCTGATGATGCGAACGGTACGCGATCTCGCACGAGAGAACGTCGAGAAAGTTCGTATCGACTCGCGCGAGGGCTTCGATCGAGCGAGGGCATTCGCTGCCGAGCTCATGCCCGAGGTCGCCCCGCGCATTGAGTACTATCCCGGCGAGAGACCCATCTTCGATCTCTACTCGGTGGAGGATGAAATCCAGAAGGCTCTCGACAAGAACGTGGCTCTCAAATCCGGAGGCTATCTGGTCATCGACCAGACCGAGGCCATGACGACCATCGATGTCAACACGGGCGGCTTCGTCGGGCGCCGCAACCTGGAGGAGACGCTGTTCAAGACCAACCTCGAGGCTGCGCAGGCGATCGCGCGCCAGCTGCGGCTGCGCAACATCGGCGGCATCATCATCGTCGATTTCATCGATATGGCCGATGCGGAGCACCGGCGACAGGTGATGCGGGCGCTCGAGCGGGCTCTCAGCCGGGATCGCGCCAAGACCTACCTCACCGAAATGTCGCCGCTCGGCCTGGTCGAGATCACGCGCAAGCGCACGCGCGAGAGTCTGGGGAGGCTGTTGATGCAGCCGTGTCCCGTTTGCGGCGGCCGCGGCGCCTTGAAGACGCCGCAGACGGTCTGTTACGAGATATTCCGGGAGATCATGCGGGAGGCCCGCCAGTTCGAGGCTAGCGAGTATCTGGTGCTGGCCTCGCAGGTGGTGATCGACATGCTGCTGGACGAGGAATCCACCGGTCTGGCCGACCTGCAGGAATTCATCGGCAAGCCGATCCATCTCCAGGTTGAGAATATGTACCACCAGGAACTCTTCGACGTCGTCCTGATCTAGTGAGGCAGATGAGTCCACGATCCCGGCCGCTCGGAGCGTCGCGCCCGAGCGCCTGCGCTTTTTCCGCCCGCATGTGACGCGCCGTGAGCGGGGAACGCCCAATAAGAGATGCGCCGGCGGCCGAGGAGGCCGTGTCCACCGCGACGGGGTCGACGTCCTCCGGCGATCGTACGCGTATCCATCCTGTGCGGCGTGTCCTGACCGGCATCGTGGCCGGATTGCTGCTGGTGGTGATGGCTCTGGCGGCGGCGCTGGCGTTGCTGCTGCCCCGGGTGGATCGGTGGCACGGTGAGATCGAGCAGTGGGCGAGCGCGCGACTCGGTCATCACGTGCGGCTCGAGGCTCTGCGCGGCGAGTGGGTCGGTCTTTCGCCGACGCTAACGGCGGCGGGGTTGGTCGTGTCGGCCGCCGGCGGCGCCGCGTCGGACCCGCCCTTGCTGAGCGCCGAGGCGCTGCGGCTCGCCGTCGACCCGCTTGCCCTGCTCTCGGACCGCTTCATGATGGCCGAGCTTGCGCTTCAGGCACCGCGCGTGAGTCTCGAGCGTGGCGATGACGGGCGCATCGGGCTGGCGGCGGCGGTGGCGCG
>JABAHS010053008.1_pt3 | contig 10442 bp, 15 predicted proteins | sample 7062111 | NCBI WGS metagenome assembly JABAHS01 (sample SAMN14534600, study PRJNA622989) | marine sediment metagenome | biome: marine biome [ENVO:00000428]; feature: marine pelagic biome [ENVO:01000023]; material: deep marine sediment [ENVO:00002113]; isolation source: pool of 4 deep marine... | reverse complement strand
AAGCATCACGCCTGCTGCGAGAAGCCGGGAGACCCCCACAGTCCGAAGGTGTTCGGTTTGCGCCGGGTATTGCTGGAGGGTGCCGAGCTCTATCGCGACGAAGCCAGGATCGACGACACGCTCGAGAAGTACGGTCACGGCACGCCGGACGACTGGCTGGAGCGGAATATTTACGAGAAATACCCATACTCGGGCATCTACCTCATGCTGGCGATCGACCTCGTGCTGATGGGCGCACCCGGGCTGACGGTTTTCGCCGTGCAGATGATCGCGATGCCGGTTTTCGCGGCCGGGGTCATCAATGGGCTGGGTCATCACACCGGCTACAGGAACTTCGAATCGGACGATGCCTCCACGAATCTGACGCCTTTCGCGTTCCTTATTGGTGGTGAAGAACTCCACAACAATCATCACGCGTTCCCGACGTCGGCGCGTTTTTCCTCCAGGCGCTGGGAATTCGATCTCGGTTGGGCCTGGATCCGGATCCTCAGCGCGCTGGGCCTTTGCAGGATCCGTCGCGTGGCGCCGACCCCGGCATTCGCAGAGGCGCCGCGGCACGTCGACATGGAGACGCTCCGCGCGGTCATGGAGAACCGGATGCACGTGCTGCGTGACTACACCAGGCGGGTCACGCTTCCGGTCCTGAAACACGAGCGGCGGACACCGGAGATGCAGGAACTCCTGAAACGTGCGCGCCGGTTGTTCGTGCGCCGTCCGTCGCTGCTCGACGAAGCGGCGAAGCAAAGGCTGACCGCGGTGCTGTCGCAAAGTCCGTCGCTAAGGACTGTTCACGATTTCCGCGACCGATTGCAGTCGATCTGGGAGCAGGCCAACGTCAGCAACGAAAAGTTACTCGGCCAGCTGCGGGACTGGTGCGCTGCGGCCGAAGCGAGCGGTATCGATGCGCTCGAGGAATTCGCACTTCAGTTGCGAGGCTACGTGCCACAGTCGACCTGAGCAGAGTCGACCGCCCGGATACGAAAAAGGCCGCCCCGAGGCGGCCTTTTTCGTTTGCAGCGGCGAAAGCGCGCTGCTACTTGATCTTCGCTTCCTTGTACATCACGTGCTTGCGCGCTTTCGGATCGTACTTGCGGATTTCCACCTTCTCAGGGTGGAGGCGCTTGTTCTTCGTCGTGGTATAGAAATGACCGGTGCCGGCCGATGAAACGAGCTTGATTTTGTCGCGCATGACAAATGTCTCCTGTCAGATCTTTTCGCCGCGCGCGCGCATGTCGGCCAGTACCTTGTCGATGCCGAGCTTGTCGATGATGCGCAGGCCTTTACCCGAGACGCGCAGGCGCACGAATCGTTGTTCACTTTCCACCCAGATCCGCTTCGTATGCAGATTGGGCAGGAACCGCCGACGCGTCTTGTTGTGCGCGTGCGATACATTGTTGCCCGACATGGGGCGCTTTCCGGTGACCTGGCAAACGCGTGACATGACTGTGTTTCCGTTTCAGTCGATCGCCTGTTGGCGAAAGGCGCGAATTTATACCAGCCAGAGCCCGTCCAGGCAAGCGCTGACGCCGGTTTTCAAAGCATTCCGAGCCTCGAAAGCGAGGCCGAAACGCCGTCTCCGACAACCAAATGGTCGAGCAGGCGCACATCCACCAGGTCGAGTGCATCCCGGAGGCGGCGGGTGATCAGCCGGTCGGCCTGGCTGGGCTCCGCCACTCCCGAAGGATGATTGTGGGCGGCGATGACAGCGGCCGCATTCCGGTCTATGGCCTGTCTGACGACCTCGCGAGGGTAAACGGTCGTCGAATCGACCGTGCCGCGAAAGAGTTCCTCGAATGCGAGGACCCGGTGGCGATTATCGAGAAAAAGGCAGCAGAACACTTCGTGCGGGCGATCCCGAAGGCGTGACATGATGTATTCGCTGGCTTCGCCGGGCGTGGATACGACGCGTCCGGGTGCCAGTCGAGCGGCCAGGGAGCGGCTCGCGCATTCGCGGGCCGCCAGCAGCCTCGCGGCCTTGCCCGGACCGATACCGGACTCGGCGCAAAGCGAACCGGCAGACGCCCTGAGCACAGCCCGCATGCTGCCGAAGCGAGCGAGAAGACGGCGTGCGATGTCGAGGGCGCTGCCGCCCGATCCGCCGTGGCCTAGCAGTATCGCTAGCAATTCGGAATCCGACAGCGATTGTGCGCCCAGTTCGATCAGTCGTTCTCGCGGCAGGTCACAGGCGGGTCCTTGCGAAATTCTTGCGCGGCGCATCGCCGGATTATCCGGCATGATGCTGCTGCCGGCGCCTGTTCTTTCGCGCGGAATGCCGCACATATGCGGTAACCTAGCGGACCCGAAACGAGTGGAAACCATGTCCAGCCTCACCGGCAAGAACATCCTGTTGGGCGTCACCGGCGGCATCGCCGCATACAAGAGCCCCGACATCGTCCGGCGACTTCGCGACGAAGGGGCCGACGTGCGTGTCGTACTCACCGATGCGGCAGCGCGCATGGTGTCGCCGGTCGTATTCCAGGCCGTATCCGGTCATCGCGCACGGGTGTCGCTATGGGACGAAGAGGCCGAGGCAGCAATGGGGCATATCGAGCTCGCGCGCTGGGCCGATATCGTCGTCGTGGCGCCAGCGACGGCGCACGTCATGTCGTTGCTGGCGGCCGGCAGCGCCGGCAATCTTCTGACCACGCTGTGTCTCGCAACGGACGCGCCGGTGATGCTGGCTCCGGCTATGAATCAGGCGATGTGGCGCAAGGCGGCCACGGCCGCGAACCATGAAACACTGCGCGCTCGGGGCGTCGGTTTCGTCGGGCCCGCCGAGGGTTCGCAGGCATGCGGAGACGAGGGTCCTGGCCGCATGTCAGACACTGCAGAGATCGTCGCCGCGCTCGATGCAGCCCTGCGCCCCGGTGCGCTTCTGGGCGGGAAACGCTTTCTCGTTACTGCCGGGCCCACGCGCGAGGCGATCGATCCGGTGAGATTCATCAGCAATCGCAGCTCGGGGAAGATGGGCTTCGCTGTAGCCGCCGCCGCTGCCCGCGCAGGCGCCGACGTCACGCTGGTTGCGGGTCCGGTCAGCCTCGATACCCCGCCTGGCTGCGAGCGTATCGACGTCGTGAGTGCCGAGGAGATGCGATCCGCATCCGTCGACCAGGCGTCCGGAACAGACGTTTTTGTCGCGACCGCTGCCGTGGCTGACTACCGGCCGGCACAAGTAAAGGATCACAAGATCAAGAAATCGGAATCCGCGCTCGAGCTCGAACTCGAGCCGGCGCCTGACATCCTCGCCGAGATCGCGGCACTCGATAACGGGCCGTTCACGGTTGGATTCGCTGCCGAGACCAGCGACGTCGAGGCTTACGCAATGCGCAAGCTCGAGTCCAAAGGGCTCGATCTGATCGTCGCCAATCTGGTCGGGCCGGACAACGCGTTCGACAAGGAAGACAATGCGGCTGTCGCGTTGTGGTCCGAGGGCCGGGAAGCTTTTCCGCTCCAGCCGAAGTCGACGCTTGCCGAGGGTATCGTCGCGTTGATCGCGGCGCGGCTGAAGGAAGGTTGAATCGATGACTGAGCGAGAACGATCGGGAGCGCGCACCGTCGAGGTGAAGATCATCGATGAGCGTATCGGTCGCGATTTTCCGTTACCCGAATACGCGACGGGCGGTTCGGCGGGCGTGGACCTGAGGGCCTGTATCGACGAGCCACGCGACATCGATCCCGGAGAAACCGTACTCGTCCCGTCGGGCATCGCCATCAACATGCGTGATCCCGGCATGGCTGCCGTGCTGCTACCCCGCTCGGGTCTGGGGCACAAGCATGGTCTCGTGCTGGGTAATCTGGTCGGTCTGATCGACTCGGACTATCAGGGACAGGTCTTCGTGTCCTGCTGGAATCGCGGGACGAAGACATTCACGATCGAACCTGGCCTGCGACTCGCCCAGATGGTTTTCGTACCCGTCATTAAGGCGGAATTCGAGGTGGTCGAGGAATTCGAGGTGACGGAGCGAGGCGCGGGCGGATTCGGCCACACCGGCACCGACTAGTTGATTTGCTTCAGTTCCTTGAAGCGACCGATGTCGTCATCGAATTTGGCGACGAGCGTATTCTGCTCGGTCCGTGACCTGTCCAGACGCTGTTCGTAAGCCAGTATCGACTCCAGCGTAGAACTCAGCTCGCGCGCCAGCTTTTCGTCGATGGCCGGCGCGTCGGGATCCGGATTGTAGGGGCTGAAGGCTTCCGCTTCCCGCTGGAGCTTGGTGAGCCGCTCCTTCAGGTTCGTCAGGTAGATATTCGTCACCCGGATCTGCGCATCGATCAGCTCGAGACGCCGGTCGCGCAGTTGTTCGATCTCCTCGATCGACAGGTAGGTCGTGAGCAGCACCTGGTCCCGACGGGATGCTTCCTCCGCCCGGCGTGCCTCGAGGGCCTCGGCTTCGAGCTGCTCGGCCGTCTTCTCGGCCTCGAGCGTACCGACCTTTACGGCCTGGTCGTTGAGGATGTCGCGCTCGACTTTCGCGTACTCGGGTGGAACGCGATCGCCATAGTGCACGACCCCGTCCTCGTCGACCCAGCGGTAGAGACGCTGGGCATCGGCGACACTGCTCCATACCAGGAGCGCCGCGCCGATCAGCACTGTTGACGTTGTCAGTCTCATACGAGGAAAACTGCGCTCGAATGCAAAATCATGTTACCGCACCGTTATTGTGCTGCGCGATCGCTACACTGACTGTGATCCAGTTCCACTTAGCGGACAACCGTTTTCAGACCCCGAATTCTTTCCGGTACTGCTCGATGGCGACCCGATTCGCATCGAATTCGCTGTTGTCCTCGAGGTGCGTTACGAGGTCGTCCAGAGTAATGATGCTCGCGACCGGTATGCCTATCTCGTTCCGGACTTCCTGGATGGCCGACAGATCACCCGCGCCGCGTTCCTGTCTGTCGAGTGAGATCAGCACGCCGGCGGGCGTCGCGCCCTGTTGCCGGATCAGCGTCACGGTCTGGCGGATCGCCGTCCCGGCCGTAATGACGTCGTCGACGATGAGCACCCGACCGGCGAGCGGCGCACCGATTATCGAGCCGCCCTCGCCGTGGTCCTTCGCCTCCTTGCGGTCGAAGGCGAATGGCACATCGATATCGTGATGCTCTGCGAGCGCGCCCGCTGTCAGCGTGACGAGCGGGATGCCCTTGTACGCGGGACCGAACAACATGTCGAACCCGAAATCGAGCTCTGCTGCGGCCGCGGAGTAATATCGGCCCAGCTTTGCCACCGCGTAACCAGTGTTGAAGAGCCCCGCATTGAAAAAGTATGGACTGACCCGTCCGGACTTGAGCGTGAATTCGCCGAACTGCAAAACGCCGATCTCGAGTGCCAGCTCAATGAACTCGGTCTTGTATGCGCGCATCCCTGTCCTGCATTCATTCGGCCGACGAGCTAGTATCGCACACCGGCAAAGCGCGCGGGATTTCGGGGTATCGGATGAGGATCGTCAGTCTCAATGCCAACGGGATACGTGCGGCGGCCCGCAAGGGCTTCTTCGCATGGCTGCGTCGCCAGAGTGCCGACGTCGTCTGTATCCAGGAGACCAAGGCCCAGGTTCATCAGCTCGACAACAGGATCTTCTGGCCGAGGCGTCATCACTGTTTCTACGAAGACGCCGAGAAGAAGGGGTACAGTGGCGTCGCGATCTACTCCCGGCACGAGCCGGTCGAGGTCGTCAGGGGCTTCGGGTCTCCCGAGTTCGACGCCGAGGGTCGTTATATCGAAGTCCGGTTCCCCGGGCTCAGCGTGGTGTCCGTCTACATGCCGTCCGGGTCTTCGAGCGATGCCAGGCAGGAAGCGAAGTACAGGTTCCTCGATCAGTTCCTGCCGCATCTCAAGCGCAGTCGTGACAGCGGTCGCGAATACGTCATCTGCGGCGACTGGAACATTGCACACAAGAACATCGATCTGAGGAACTGGCGCTCGAATCAGAAGAATTCGGGCTTCCTGCCCGAGGAGCGTGAGTGGCTGGACGTCGTGTTCGGACGCGAGCGATTCGTAGATGCGTTCCGGCACGTCAACGACGAGCCGGATCAATACACCTGGTGGTCGAACCGGGGACAGGCCTGGGCAAAAAACGTCGGGTGGCGCATCGACTACCAGGTCGTCACGGAAGGTCTGCGAGATTCGGTCGCCGGTGCGAGCATATACAAGAGAAAGAGATTCTCCGATCATGCACCGCTGACGATCGACTACGAACACGAGATAGGAGTCGACGACTCTTGACTGCCACCGGCCAGCCGCGGTCGATAGTGCGCGGATTCCAGGCGTACGGTCATCCACGCGTACTCGCCATGCTCTTCCTGGGGTTCTCGGCCGGACTGCCGTTTCCGCTCGTTTTCACGACGCTGACCGCCTGGCTGGCGACGGCTGATGTCTCCAAGTCCGCTATCGGACTCTTCGGCTGGATCAGCATCCTCTACGGCATCAAGGTACTGTGGGCGCCGATCGTCGACCGGTTACCACTGCCGGGTCTGACGCGCTGGCTGGGCCGGCGGCGTGCCTGGATGTTCATTGCACAGATCGGCGTGGCCATATCTCTGGCTGTCTTGTCACGGCTCTCGCCGCTCGACGAGCTGGCGATGGTCGCTGTCTTCGCGCTGTTCGTCGCCTTTTTCTCGGCGACGCAGGACATCTGCATCGACGCGTACAGGATCGAGGCCGTGGAGGACGAGCGACAGGGCGCCATGGCCGCGAGCTACCAGCTGGGGTACCGGGTGGCTGTGCTAGCCGGCAGTGCCGGCGCGCTCTACATCGCCGATTTCATCGACTGGGAAGCCGCTTACCAGACGATGGCATTGCTGATGGTTGTGGGTCTCGTCACCGTCCTCGTCATCGACGAACCGGATACCGGTAACGGGTCACTGCGCGATGACGCCGCGGCTGGTCTGGCCCGTCGGCTGGGGCTGTGGCTGGAAGATGCGGTTGCCGGCCCGTTCCGGGATTTTTTCCGTCGGAACGGGTGGTGGGCGCTGGTTCTGCTCGCCTTCATCGGCACCTATCACATCAGCGATCGCATGCTCGGCATCATGGCGATGCCATTCTATCTTGAACTCGGTTACTCGCTCTCCGAGATCGCCACGATCGCGAAGGTCTTCGGTTTCGCCATGACGCTCATCGGCGCCGGACTCGGCGGTCTCGTCGTCGGTGCGGCCGGCGTCGAGCGGCCGCTCGTCTATGGTGCAGCCATGCTCGCGGCAACGAATCTCTTTTTCGCCGGCCTGGCGGCGATAGGCGAGCCCGACGTCGGACTGCTGACGATCACGATCGCGGCAGACAATTTCTCGCTCGGTTTCTCGAGTACCCTGCTGCTCGCGTACCTCGCCAGCCTGACGAATACGGCTTACACGGCGACACAGTACGCGCTCTTCTCGTCGCTGATGAGTCTCCCGGGCAAGTTCTTCAGCGGTTTTTCCGGATTGCTCGCCGATTCGGTCGGCTGGGTGCCGTTCTTCATCTATGTATCCCTTGCAGGTGTACCGGCAATCGCGCTGGCAATCGCGATCCGACGGCGCAGCGCAAGTCGATGACTGTCGAATGGCCGAGGCATCGGCTGGATGCGTCCGAATTACCGGACGAGGGCTGCGCGCGGGAGTTCCGGGTGGGTGGTGGTGACTGGCCTTTTCGCGGCATCGTCCTGAGGCGCAACGGCACCTACGCCTGTTTCGCGAATGTCTGTCCTCACCAGCGTCATCCACTCAACCTCGCAGGCGACGATTTTCTGACGCCCGATGCCGATTTCCTGCGTTGCGCATCACACGGCGCTCTGTTCGACCCTGCGACGGGCGAGTGTGTCGATGGTCCGTGCGTCGGCGCCGCCCTGACACCACTGGCCTGTACCGAAGAGGAATCCGGGCTCACGGTGATCGCGCCGGCGTCATTGCGTGATTTCTGACTGACCGTCTCAGTCCGGTTGCCGGGTCCACGCGCGTTCCCAGATCTCGTGGCCGAGCCCGCGTCCTCTCGCCTCGAACTTGCTCTGCGGCCGGTCTCGAGGCGTTTCGCACGGTTCGAACCCCGCCGAGCCCGACATGACGTCGGCGATGTGCTCGGCATAGGGCTGCCAGTCCGTCGCGATGTGGAATAGCCCGAACGGGCACAACACGCGACAAACCTGGCTCACGAACGATGGCTGGACGATCCTGCGTTTGTGGTGGCGTTTCTTCGGCCACGGATCGGAGAAGAACAGGTTCACGCGGCTTACGGAGCCTGGCGCGAGTCGGGTCGCCAGAACTTCGACGGCGTCCTGCTCGAGGAGTCGCACATTCTCCAGCGCACGGTTCTTTATCTCCAGAAGACAGTGACCGATCCCTGCACGGTGCACCTCGATGCCCAGAAAGTTCGTATCCTGGTCGGCTTCTGCCATCTGCGCCAGCGTGTCGCCGTTCCCGAAACCGATCTCTACAACCACCGGTATCGTGCGGCCGAAAGCGGCATCGAGATCGATTTGTCCCGTGCCGGTCTCCAGACCGAAGTGCGGCCACCATTCTTCGAGGGCGCGTTGTTGAGACTGTGTGATCCGCCCCGCTCGACGGACGAACGAACGGACTCTCCTGTGATCTGCGGCGTCGGGTTGCTCTGGCGGCATCTTGCGTGATCGCGAATTCGGCGGCATTGGGTATAGTGAATGGGCACTCGGTCTAAAGTCGAGGGGTACGGATATGTGGGCCGCAGTCGGTGAGCTCTACAGCATTCACGTCGTGCTCGTTTTCGGCGCGTTCATCGCCCTGTGGTCGATCGGCATCGTCATCAGGGATTCGAGCATCGTCGATATTTTCTGGGGACCCGGCGTGGGCATCGCTGCTGTCGTCGGCTACTTCCTCGCACAGGGCGTCTACGAACGCCGGCTGCTGATCACGGCGCTCGTGGTCGTCTGGGCTGTAAGGCTGGGACTCCATATCGGTATCCGCAATCACGGTGCCGAGGACCCGCGTTACGCGCGGTTGCGAAAGCATATCGAGGACAAGGGACAGAGCTACGCCTTGCACAGCCTGACACACGTCAATCTGTACCAGGGGTTGTTCATGTGGCTTGCGTTAGCGCCGATCGTCTTTGCCCAGGTGGCAACCGAGCCGGCGGAACTCGGTCTGCTCGCGTACGTCGGCACGACGCTCTGGCTCATCGGCTTCCTTTTCGAGTCAGTCGCCGACTGGCAACTGAGGCGCTTCAGGAACGACTCTGCTAATGCCGGTCGAATACTCGATACGGGCTTGTGGCGATACTCGCGTCATCCGAACTACTTCGGTGAAGTCTGCGTCTGGTGGGGGTTCTTCCTGATCGCTGCCGAAGTGCCTTACGGCTGGTTGACGGCTTACGCGCCTGTCATGCTGACGTACACGATCACCGGCATGATGGGTAAAGCACTACTCGAGCGACGCATGAGCAAGAAACACCCGGATTTTGCGGACTATGCGCGGCGCACGAGCGGCTTTATCCCGTGGCCGCCCAAAAAGACGTGATTTCGGCTGACTAGCTGAACCGTTCCTTCTTGAGGACGATGCCGTGCGCCTCGCGGTCCCACGTGTCGTCCGTGATGCCCGCCTCGCGGAAAGGGACCTTTCGCGGCTTGTTGGTCTCGGTCTTCGGGATCTCGTCCACGTACCTGATGTAGCGCGGCACCATGAAATAGGCCAGACGCTCGATCAGGAAGCGCGTCAGAGCTTCCGGATCAGGGTCGTGACCGGCGGCCGGCACGATGACGATCATGACTTCCTCTTCGGTGAATTCGCTGGGCACGCCGACAGCCACGGCCTCCGCAACGCCCTCATGCGCCAGCGCCTCGGCTTCGACCTCGAGCGAAGAGATGTTCTCCCCTCGCCGCCGGATCGTGTCTTTCAGCCGGTCTACGAAGAAGAACTCGCCGGATCCGTCGACACGGAAGCAGTCGCCCGTGTGGAACCAGCCATTGCGCCAGGCCGACGCTGTCGCTCTTCCGGCATGCCGATATAGCCGGCGTTCATCGTCCAGGGCAGTTCAGCGCGCACGATCAGTTCGCCTGCTGTTCCCGGTTCGACCTCGATGTCGTTCTCGTCGACGATCCGGCACTCGACGCCACTGCGCGGTCTGCCGCACGTGTAGTGCGTTGCCGGGTTGGGATCGGTGATGAGCGGTGACGACATCTCGCTCATGTTGAAGCCGGTGTAGTAGTTGAAGCCGAATCGCCTGGCGAGCGCGATCGTTTCGTCGTTGATCGGGAACATCGTGATGTTCCTGAGCGGGTTCGCCCTGTCGTCATCGGACGGCGGATTGCGGGCGAGGAACGGCGCCATGGCGCCGATCAGTCCGCTCGTCGTCGCGCAGTTCCCGTCCCTGACCTGGTCCCAGAAGTCCGTCGTGCTGAAACCGCTGACGAGATAGAAGGATCCGCTCCGAACGAGTGCGATATAGACGGAACTCGTGCCACCGACGTGGAAGAGCGGCAGATTGACGAGGATGCTCTCGCCGT
>JABAHS010089668.1_pt1 | contig 10447 bp, 9 predicted proteins | sample 7062111 | NCBI WGS metagenome assembly JABAHS01 (sample SAMN14534600, study PRJNA622989) | marine sediment metagenome | biome: marine biome [ENVO:00000428]; feature: marine pelagic biome [ENVO:01000023]; material: deep marine sediment [ENVO:00002113]; isolation source: pool of 4 deep marine... | reverse complement strand
CGAGCTACGGTATAAGCAGTACTAAAGAACAAGTACGAAAAAATAAACTTTTTTTGCAAAACGAACCCAATTTCAGAAAAAGTCAAATGAACTTAAGTAATTTATTAACAATGGTTTATGATCAATTGGACACTTGGTCAATTAGGAAAAACGAACCCAAACGAACCCAAAACGAACCCAANNAATGACCGTAACATCTATTATACCAAAGGATTATGAAAATATGTCAAATTGGGCAATTTGTGTAAACGAACCCAATTCAAACCCAATTCAAACCCAATTCTTGTCCGCCGTCAATGTGGCGGATCAGAAACAACATATGCTGCCGCGTATAATGATTAATCCTCGACCGGTAAATATTTTGGCTTGTGTGTGTTCTTATGCCCATAAAAAGCAGGGCTGGGGTACAGTTATTTTCTGTCAATGTCCGGCATTTTGGGTGGAAGGGTGCGATCTGCGCGCAAGAGCAGGGCTGGGGTGCGGAGAAGGGAGAGAAAGCGAGAACCCCCAGCCCTGTAAGAGGGCTATAGTGATTGTATATCAAAGTGAAGGCAAATGCATCACTATTTTTCTTTGGATTTTTTCTTTTCCTCTTTCCGCTCAGGTTCCTTTTTGTCGGCAGCTTCTTCAGCGGCGGCCTCTTCAGCGGCGGCCTGTGCTTCGGCGGCCTTTTCGGCAGCTTCCTTTGCGGCCTGTTCTTCGGCGGCCTTTTCGGCGGCCTCTTTTTCAGCGGCCTTTATTGTCTCGGCGTCGACGCCTTCAGGTACGACGACGACGCTGATGTTAGCGGTCAGTTCGTTGGCGAATTTAAGCTTTACCTGTGCGGTCCCGACNNCTCGCCCAGGGCGACGTCCTCATCGGCGACTTCAAAGCCCTGGTCCCGCAGGTTCTGCGCAATCTGGGGTGGTCCTACCGAGCCGAACAAAACGCCAAGTTCGTTTGCCTTTGCGGCGACGACGGCCTCGGCACCTTCCACGGCCTCGGCAACCTTCTGGAGCTTTTCTTCTTCGAGCTTTCTTTGTTCTGCGCGTGCGGCCTTTTCTTTGGCGATTGCGCGGAGATTGGCATCGGTGGCGGGCTTTCCGAGTCCCTGTGGGAGAAGGTAGTTTCTTGCATATCCGTCGTTGACATCGACAACATCTCCGAGCCAGCCGAGCCCCCTGATATCATCACAGAGCAGAATCCTCATTATCATTATCCTTTCCGGTCAATCGGCGTCTGCCGGTCCGTCAGGCGGCGGTGGTCGGTTGTTAAGAGCACCGTTTGACCCCTTAACCAAATCTTATGCTGAGTACGGCAAAAGCGCGATGTGTCTTGCGCGTTTGATTGCCTTTTTTGCTTTTCTCTGACAGCCGGCACAGTTTCCGCTTCGCTTTCGCGAATAGATTTTGCCGCGATTTGTCAGTAGCTTTTGCAGTGTTCCGACGTCCTTGTAGTCGATGTATTTAATTCCGTTTCTGCAAAATCGACATTGTGTCTTCTCGCGGGCGCCTGGTGTGCCGAGTCGTTTTCTTCGGGTTTGGCGGCCCTGGCCGAAGCTCGAAGTTTTGTTATCTGTTTTTCTTTTTATTGTTCTTGGCATCTTTTACCTTCAATTTTCGTTGCGGCAGAACAGTGTATCGGGTGACCTGTCCGGCCGACAACCTTAGAATGGTATATCATCTGAATTATGTTCGGCCTGACCGGTTGTGTGGCCTGTGTTTTGGTCAGGTTCCCTGGCACCTGATCCCGATGTGCCTGGTAGAAACTGGAAGTTTTCAACGGTTACCCTGTGTTTGCTTCTTTTTGTTCCGTCCTGGGCTGTCCATGAGTCGAATGTCAGCCTTCCTTCAACAAACAAGGGCCTTCCTTTGCTCATGTACTTGTTAATGTTTTCAGCGGTCCGGCCAAAGGCGCGGCAATCCACAAAACATGTCTCTTCCTTTTTGTCGCCGTCCCTGCTTGTCCATCTGCGGTTGACTGCCAGTCCGAAATCAACGACAGCAGTCTGGCTGGGTGTGTAGGACAATTGCGGGTCGCGAGTTAGATTGCCCATCAGTAAAACTTTGTTAAAATTACTCATTTCAAACTCCCTTCCTTACAGGTATAAGCTGTTTGGTCGTATCAATCGGCAGCGTCTTTTTCCTTTTGGTCTTCTTTTGTTTCCAGCGGTTTTGGTTCGATGGCGTTGGCCGGGCCGGGTTCGAGAGGCGGCTGTGGTTCGACGGCGTCGGCCGGCTCAGTTTCGGGCGGCTGCTTTGGTTCGACGGCGTCGGCCGGCTCAGTTTCGGGCGGCTGCTGTTGTTCAGCGGTGTCGGCCGGCTCAATTTCGGGCGGTTGCTGGGGTTCAATAGTATCCAGAATGTCGGGGACGGTTGACTGCCGGAGGTCGTCGTCTTCGGGTTCCTCAAAGGACTCAGTATCTTCGTCCTCGTCGGCCTCCTGCGGAATTTCTTTTTCCTTTTCCTTCTCTTCGAGGTCTAATTGCTTTTCGTCCGGTGTGCCGTGCATGTCTTCTTCGATGTCTTTTTCATCCCTTGCCTCTGTGCTGAGAATCAGGACACGCAGGATTTGTTCTGAGAGTTGTACATCGTTTTGTATTTTTCGAATGGCGGAGCCATCAGCCCTGAAGAAACAAAGTACATACGTAGCTCTGGATTTTTGGTTTATATCGTAAGCGAGTTTTCGCTCGGCCCAGTTTCTTATTGAGACCGTCTCGGCATCAGACCTTTTCAAGACTTTTTCGATGGTCTTGACGGCGGCATCCCAGTCGGATGCCAGAGCGGAATCAACAAGAAACATTGCTTCATACAGTTTTTTTACGGCGGTTTCCAATCCAAATACCTCCCGTTAAAATTAAGTTGTCATTTATTTTTTTATCCACTATTAAATTTATTCATAGTTACTTCAATGCCGTTCTCCAGCCAGGAAAGAACGGCCTGTTTTGCCCTCTGGATGGCCTCATCGAGGAGTTCTCTATCCTGCTTTTGCGGCTTATCGAGGACAAAATCGACGGCGTTTTCTCTGCCGCTTTGCCCGATTCCGATTCTCAAACGGGCGAACTTTTCGGTTCCAAGCTTTTCGATAACATCAGCGAGGCCGTTATGACCACCGGCCGAACCGGCGGATCTAATCCGAATCTTTCCCGGGGGCAGGGCCATATCATCGGAAACAACAAGCAAGTCGGTCAAATCAAGCTTGTAAAAACCAACTGCTGTTGCAACGGGGTGGCCGCTGCGGTTCATATACCGCCAGGGCTTTAACAATATTAACTTTTTATCCGAAAATTCTCCGAGCCCGAATCGAGCCCCGAATTTTCTTTTTCTTACTTCTATGTTTAACTGTTCTGAGAGCGAATCAATTACTTCGAATCCAATGTTGTGCCGGGTATTTAGATATTCGTTGCCGGGATTTCCCAGCCCGACTACAATCCTGGTGGCCTCGGCCATAGCATCAAATTCTCTTTTCGGTATTGGCCTTAGTCGTTTCAGGAATCCACCGAGTGGGGAGTTCCATGCTCGACTTTTTGGATTCACTCTTTTGCCTTTTCTTGCTCGGGCTCTCCTTCTTCTTCCTTCTTTGCCTCAGTAATCACTTCAGGAGCAGCCGGTTCCTCTTCTTCCTCGATTTCTTCAGCGGCTTTTGCCGCGGCGACGAGACTACAGGTAACAAGGAGTATTTCCGGCGAGCTTGCCAGGCTGGCGCCTTCGGGAAGTTCGACATCAGCTGCGTGCAGTGTGTCTCCGACGTCCATATCCGTTACGTTTACAACGATGCTTTCGGGGATATTAGCGGCCTGACATTCGATTTCGAGGTGGTCTGTATGCTCAGTAATAACGCCACCTTCCTGTGTTCCTTTTGCGGTTCCTTTGAGTTCTATCGGGACCGATACCTTGATAGTCTCTGTTATGTCGACTCTTACGAGGTCTGCATGGATGATATTTTTTCCGAGATAATCGTATTGCAGGTCTTTTACGAGGACTTTTTGGGTTTTTTTACCGATCTTTAAGTCCATGATTCGATGTCCGTGATGTAGTCCTACGACCATATCGTGCTCATCCAAAGAGATTGCCTCGGGCTCCATTTTATGGCCGTAGACAATTGCCGGTATTCTTCCCTGCTTGCGTTCTTTTGCGGCGGCTTTTGAGCCGGTGTTTTCTCTGATTTTCGCTGTCAGTTTCAAAGTTTTTTCCATAATCCCCTCTTACAATATTCAATATTCAGTGAACAGGTTGCTAACCGATTCGTTTCTGTGGATTCTTTTTATTGCCTCTCCTAACATAGACGAGACAGTTAGTACTTTGATATCTCCCCGGTCCCGGGCTTCATGAGTCAGGGGTATTGTGTCTGTGACTACAATTTCATCGATCGGAGCCTCCCTAAGCCGTTCCAAAGCCTGTCCGGCGAAGACTCCGTGCGTGGCGCCGATGTAAATTTTTTCCGCTCCCCGGTCTTTGACGAGCTTTGCGGCACTGCAAATGGTTCCTGCGGTGGCGATTATGTCATCGCACATTACAATGTTTCTTCCCTTTACATCACCGATGATTTCCTGAGCGATTGCCTCACTGCCGCTGACTCTTTTTTTGTGTACAATGGCCAGGTCTCCGCTCAGGCGGTCGGCGTATCTGGAGGCAATTTTCATATTACCGACGTCCGGCGAGACTATAGTCAGGTTACCGATTTTTTTATCCCTGAAATATCTGCTTAAAACGAGCTCTCCGGAGAGATGATCAACGGGTATATCGAAGAAGCCCTGGACCTGCGCAGCGTGGAGATCAATTGCCAATACCCTGTCCGCTCCGGCGGCTGTAATAAGATTTGCCACGAGCTTTGCAGTGATGGGTACTCTTCCTTCATCTTTTCTGTCCTGTCTGGCATACCCGAAATAAGGTACAACGGCGGTGATGCGTTTGGCGGAAGCTCTTCGCAAGCAGTCCAGGTATATCAGGAGCTCGACGAGATGCTCGTCAACCGGCCTGCACGTTGACTGCAGGACAAAGCAATCCCTTCCTCGAACATCATCCTCAATCCTGATGACTTTCTCGCCGTCCGCGAAACGCTCAATATCTGCGCCCCCGAGGGGGATTTCCAAATACTTACAGACGGCCCTTGTCAATTCCGCATTACCGCTACCGGAGAATAACTTCAGATTGTCATTTAGAAACATGCTGCGTTTTCCTTTTAGTCGTTTTTTTCTGATTTATCTATAGATTTCTGCGATACTGTTTTTCCGGCGCCTATGTGTGTTCCCGACTTCAGCTCAAGTGGTGCAATCAATACGACACCTGAACCGATGTAGCAATCATCGCCGATATTTGTGCGGTTTACGTTTTCACCGTCGAAATTGGCAGTTATCGAGCCTGCACCTAAGTTGACATTGTGTCCGACAGCGGCATCGCCGATGTAGAGGTTATGTCTTGCCCTGACGCCATCGGCAAGTGTGGAGTTTTTCACTTCGGCGAAGACTCCCAGGATGACATCATCTCCGAGGACGGTCCCGTGCCTGAGGTAAGCGAACGGTCCGATACGACATGCCTTTCCGATTTTGACGTCGCCGTGAATATACGTGAAGGGCTCAATTACCGTATCCTGTCCTATTTGTGCCTTTATATCAATCCATGTATTATCGGGGTCAACAATAGTGACACCGTTGTCCATTAATTTCTGCTGAATCCTTCGCTGCATAATCTTGTTCGCTTCGGTTAGCTGTGCCCTGCTGTTTACTCCCCTTGCCTCGTCGGTACGTACGGCAGTAACAGCTAAAACTTTATGGTCTGTTTCAATGATATGTGCGACGGCGTCTGTGAGATAAAACTCGTTTTTGACGTTATCAGGTTTAATGTTCTGTACGGCGTCGAAAAGAATCTGATTATTGAACAGATAATAGCTTGGATTAACTTCGTTAATCTCCAACTGGCTTTGTGTGCAGTCGGTGTGTTCGACAATGGCCTTTATGTTACCATTTTCGTCTCTGATTATACGGCCGTATCCTGCGGGCTCATCCAGGATGGCGGTCGCCAATGTAGCGGCGGGTTGGCCTTCATCGTGTTTTTTGATGAGAGTTTTTAAGGTTGAGGCCCGAATCAAAGGGCCGTCGCCGCACAGGACGAGTGTCTGTCCCTGGAAATCCTTTAGATATTGTCTGCAGCATGAAACGGCATGTGCGGTTCCTCTTTGCTCTTTCTGTTGAATCCAGACGATATCGACGGCCTTGTTGAACCGCTCTTTAATCTGTTCGTTGCCGAAGCCGACGACGACGTAAATTTTTTCTATGCCGACCTCTCTGCAGGCATCGAGAACGTATGCGAGCATAGGCCGGCCGCATACCTCGTGCAGCACTTTCGGGAGTTCTGTGTGCATCCTTTTGCTAATTCCGGCCGCCAGTATTATCGCCACTCTTTCTGTCATAAAATCTTTTATCCTGTTATGTTAATCGCGCCCGTCTTTAGGAGAACAGGCCATCGCGATTTAAGTCTACCCGGCCAGGACTCGAACCTGGAATATGGGCACCAAAAGCCCATGTGTTACCAATTACACCACCGGGTAATCCGGTTGACTATCAGTTATTGAAAAACGGACATCGAAGATAGTCAATATTAACTAATCAAAATTCAAACACTTGTCACGGAGACCGTCTTGTAACGGCCCGGTTTGGCCCTGTCGGAGGCTTGAGTCAGCCACGCCGTGAAAACTGCTGACCCCAAAAGGTCAATTTTAAGTCTACCCCGTGCGACAGAGCAATTTCAAAGGCGGTAATTTACACGATTGTTTTCAGGTAATCAAGGGTTTTTCTTAGGAAAAATGGCTTATCAGCATTAAAAGGCAGTTTTTTACAGAAAAAACCGGAATAATCCGATATTTACGCCCCAATAATCCAGATTTCTTACTTATTGTAATAAGACACCAAATTTGTGTTATTGCGATTTTTCCGGATGATAAACCTTGGAAAAGGAGCCAGAAAGCTTGTATTTTTTAGGCAGATTTGATATTGTATTGGAAGTGATGCTCATCTACGTTGCTAAGCCGAGATAAGGAAGAATCCAGGCTATAATTTGAGGAACACAAAATGTGGTGGAAAAGCTCATCTATTCTTATTGCTTTTGTTGTGATAGCAATTTCAGGCAACTTTTCCCTTACTGCTTGTCCATCGGCTGATCTTACCGGGAACTGTTTTGTCGATTTTGAGGATTTCGCCCTGATGGCAAATCAATGGCCCAATGTATACGATAACAATAACGTAAACACGTTGGCAACTCAGTGGCTTACCGGCTACCCAAATATTCCGGATGATATGACATATATACCAGATGGGGAATTTGAAATGGGTGACCATTTTGCTGAAGGGGAGCTAGATGAACTGCCCATCCATGCTGTATTGCTTGATGCATTTTTTGTGGGCAAATACGAGATAACGAATCAGCAGTACTGTGATTATCTTAATTCTGCTTTAGGCAGCGGCTCAATATACCTATCCGATAACGTAGTGTACGGCAACGGGAACGGTCAAGGTTATTGCGATACATCGGCAAGCAGTTCTTACAGTCAAATCTTTTACAGCGGAGGTGTTTTCAGTGTTGGAACCAAAGATGGTCGTGATATGTCGGATGACCCGATGGTGATGGTAAGCTGGTATGGTGGGGCTGCTTATTGTAACTGGCGAAGCGCCCGTGAGGGATATCAACAGTGCTACGACCCCTGTGATCCCAACTGGCCTTGTGACTTTTCTAAAAATGGTTACCGCCTTGCGACTGAGGCGGAATGGGAGTACGCCGCCCGCGGGGGTGAGCAGANNGATACCATTTCACACAGTCAGGCGAATTACCACGCTATCCCCAACTACATATACGATGTAAGCCCAACCACTGGCTATCATTCGCTTTGGAACAGCGTTTATCCTTATACATCACCGGTTGGATTTTTTGATGGTACTGTCAAGTATAAAGCCAACTACAACTGGCCCGGAAGTGCCACAAGTTATCAGACAACCAACGGAGCCAATGACTACGGTCTCTATGATATGGCAGGTAATGTTTATGAGTGGTGCAACGACTGGTACGATTCGGATTACTATGAAACAAGCCAATATGATAATCCAAAAGGTCCTGCCAGCGGGTCTTGGCGTGTTCTCCGCGGCGGCTGTTGGGCCAGCCAAGCGTCCCGCTGCCGGATTACGTTCCGCTTTGCCATCCACGTCCCGGACTATCGGAGCATGGGCCTCGGATTTCGTATTGCTCTGCACTTGGAGTAATCCTTTGCTCCTTGAATTCGATCTCAGCGAGGTTCGGATTTCATAAAAATCGGGAAAGCCGATTTTCTGACTATTTACTCAAGTGAAATTTAAGTGAAGAAATAAAGCGGGTTGCCGGGCCGGTGCTTGAGGATTTAATCCTGGTCCTCTACTGCGGCATAGTGGTATTCGCCCTCGTTGGAGGCCTCGTATGGCTGTTTTGCTTTGCCGGTATCTACAATGGAGGCCACAGCCTGTTTTTCCTGGGCCTCTGCCTGTTGGCGCATCTGCTCGTATTCCTTGAGCGTCATCATTACTTCCCTTGCCTGGCTTCCCTTGTATTCGCCGAGTATTCCCGAAGCGGCCATCATCTCGATAATGCGTGAAGCTCTTGCATAGCCGATGTTGAGGCGGCGCTGCAGGAGGGATACGCTCCCACGCTGTGAATCCAAAACAATCCGAACGCCCTCGTCAAAAAGCTCATCCTTTTGCATATCGGTGACATCGATTTTATTTAGCTGGGTAAGTTCAGGATGGAATTGAGGCTCTGCAATTTCTTTAAGATACTTTACGATTCGCCTTAGCTCTGTCTCGTCGACAAAAGTTCCCTGTGCGCGTGCCAAATCGCTTGAGCCGGGCTTTAGGAAGAGCATGTCGCCTTCACCGAGCAGGGTTTCGGCGCCGTTCTGGTCGAGAACGATTCTGCTGTCGAGCCTTGCGGCGACGCGGAAACCGATTCTGGAGGGCATGTTTGACTTTATCAGTCCGGTGACGACGGTGGCCTGCGGTCGCTGAGTTGCCAGGACAATATGAATACCGATTGCACGGCTCTTCTGGGCGAGACGGACGATATATGCTTCTATCTCCTTTGCCGCGGTCATCATCAAATCTGCGAGCTCATCGATAACAATCACAATGTATCGGAGTCTCTTTGGGATCTTTGCTGCTTCGTCCTCACTACCGGGATTGAAGCGTTTAATGATCTCGTCGGCACCGAGCCTGTTATACTCGGCCACGTTCCTTACCCTTGCCTCCGCGAGTAGGGCGTAGCGCTCGTCCATTTTGACGGTGGCCCATTCGAGTATCTGGACGGCGCGCTGGGTATCTGTGACTATGGGGCACATCAGATGGGGGATGGTGTTAAAGACGGTCATCTCGACCATCTTGGGGTCGATTAGAATCACCTTTACCTCGTCGGGGCGCTTTGTAAGGAGGATTCCCGTGATGATGCTGTTAATGCAGACGCTTTTTCCTGAGCCTGTTGTTCCTGCGATGAGCAGGTGCGGCATAGTTGTGAGGTCGGAGATAAGCGCTTCGCCGGATGAATCCTTGCCGAGAAAGAGTGGGATTTCCATTCTCTCGGGCCTTCTTCCTGCCAGTTGCATTATGTCCTTTATGCGTACTTTTTCTTTTTCGGTGTTTGGTACTTCAATGCCGATGGTATGCTTTCCCGGCAATGGAGCCACTACTCGAACAGCTCCTACGCCGAGTGCGCGAGCTATATCGTTTGCAAGAGTGCTAATCTGGCTTACCTTGACACCTGCGGCGAGTTCCAGCTCGAACATTGTGACGACGGGTCCTGTATCGGCGGCGACCACGCGGGCATTGACGCTGAACTCTGTGAGCAATTTTTCGAGAGCGGCGGCCTTTGCCTTTACGACCTTTTCCTGGACCGCAGCGAAAGTGTGCTCAGGCTCAACGAGGAGGTCCAAAGGGGGCAGAGTATAATCTTCATAGCTGGGTGGCACATAGGGCTTTTGCGGCTTTTTGGTCTTTGGGGGTATTAATTTGAATTGTTTTGGCTCCGGCGGCGCAATTCCTTTTGCCTCATGGCGGAGTGCTCTTACAGGTGCTGGAGCCGGGGACTTTACGCTTAGCTTTTTCCAAATCTGTCCCAAGGCTTCCGATCTTTGCTTTGCCGCTGTGAATGCCGAGGCGGGTGCTCCGACCATCTTTCCTGCCGCCAGGCCAAACCATCGCAACACGGAGAGGATAACGCTGTCAGCCAGGAGGACAATGCCAACAATCCAAGTGGCTAAAATGAGTATGAATGTGCCAAGCAAGGCAAGCTGGCTGCGGAGAAAGAGCACGGTTCCGATGCCAAGGAGGCCTCCTGAACCCATCGGAAAAGCGTAGAGGCGATGGGGCCACAAGCAATAAAAAGTGCTGGAAGCAGCAACGGTCAGCAGTGCGAGGCCAATTGCCCTCAAAACGGTCTGGCCCGTAGATCGATTTGTGAGT
>JABAHS010127015.1_pt1 | contig 10454 bp, 7 predicted proteins | sample 7062111 | NCBI WGS metagenome assembly JABAHS01 (sample SAMN14534600, study PRJNA622989) | marine sediment metagenome | biome: marine biome [ENVO:00000428]; feature: marine pelagic biome [ENVO:01000023]; material: deep marine sediment [ENVO:00002113]; isolation source: pool of 4 deep marine... | reverse complement strand
TTTCTGACCGCCCTCAAACATATGGAAGACTCGGGGGATGAGACGGGTCAGGCGTACACCCTGGGGAATCTGGGGAATATCTCCTTTCAGCGGCGGAATTGGGATCAGGCCCGCGATTACTATCAGAAATCGCTCGAACTGATGGAAAAGCTGAAGGATGCCAGCGGTATCGAAAATTCGCTGGGGAACCTGGGGAACGTCAGCTTTTACAAGGGCGAGCTGGATCAGGCTCAGGAAAAATACGCCGAGGCCCTCAAACTGGTCGAGCAATCCAATAATCTCCAGCGGCAGATCCAGTACAGCGAGAACCTGGGCAACATCGCTCTTCAGAAAAAAGATTTCCATTCCGCGGAAAAATATTTTGAGAAGGTCCGCACCTTCCTGATGTCCGAGAAAGAAGATGCGGAACGCATCACGGCGGTGGAAGCGAAACTGAAATCCATCAAAAAACTCCCCGAGTACCTGGAAGCGCACGAAAAACAGATGCAGGCGGAAATCGACCGTTTGGCCCGGGATAAGAAACACGCCGAGGTGGTGCAAAAATATCAGGACATGGAGGAGATGTACTATGAGGCGCGGCGCTTCGACAAGGTGATCGAGATCAACAAGAGCATCATCGGCGTGCTGGAAGAAATGAACGACGCCGCGTCGGTCGCCATCTGTCACGCCAACCTGGGAAGCACCCTGTTGCAGGAGGGGCTGGCGGGCCATCCGGAACTGCTGGAGCAGGCGGAAGAAAAGTTCCTGAAAGCGCTGGAATATGTCGAGAAGCAGAACGACCAGCGCCGCCAGGCTTACCTGCTGGGCAATCTGGGCATCCTGTATCTTCACAAGAAAGACTTCGACCGTTCCTACGATTATTACAACCGTTCGCTCGATATCATGAAAGGGATGGGCGACGAGTTGGGCGAAGCGCGCAGTTACGCCAACCTGGGTAAGATCGAAATGCTCAAGGAAAACCTGGACGCCGCGGAAGGGCAGTATCAGAAATCCCTCGAGTTGATGGAAAAACTGCAGAACCGTCCCGGACTGGCCCAGCAGAATGAAGCGCTGGGAGAAGTGTACCTGCAGAAGGAGGATCTGGAGAAGGCGGAGGATTACTTTCAAAAAGCCAACGCCATGTACGAGGCGCTGAAAGATCCGCAGAGCGTCCAGATTGTGCAGGACAAACTGCTCTACATCATCAGCCATCCTGAAACCTTGAAAAAACAGAAAGAGCGAATTGAAGCCGACCTTCAGAAACCTGAAGTGGACCGGGACACCGCCCAAAAGACTTCCCTGTTGAATGAATTGAGCAACGTATTTTTCCTGGGCAGCCGGTTTGACGAGGCGAAAGGGGCTCTGGAGAAAGTTCTGAAAATCCAGGAGGAAGCCGGCGACAAGGGCGGGATGAGTTCCACCTACGGCAATATGGGTAGCATCATGGCGGAAAAAGAAGACTGGCAGGCCTCGGACGGCTATTATGAAAAAGCCATCGAACTGCGGGAAGAGCTGAGTTCGGACAAGGGCCCGCTGTTGGAGCTGTACAGCAGCCGGGCGAATGTGCTGATCCGGCTGAACAAGCTGGATGTGGCTGAAAAACTGGTGAGGAAGTCCCTCAAGATCAACGAGAAGGCCGGGAGCGGCCGGGGGATGATCAGCGACTACCGGCTTCTGGGCAACCTCAGCCTGCAAAAAAGAGATTGGGCCTCGGCGGAACAGTTTTACAAAAAATCCCTGGACCTCAACACCAAAGGCAACAACAAGTGGGAAATGGCGGAGGACCACCGGAACCTGTTCACCCTGTACATGCAGAACGAGAATTGGAACGAGGCGGAAAAATACTGCCAGAAAGCACTCGATATCGCAGAGGAATTGCAGGATGTGCGCAACGCCTGCCAGGACCTCCGCAGCCTGGCCAAGCTGTATAACGAAAAGAAAGACCGGTCCCAGGTCGAACCTTTGTACCTGAAGGCGCTGGAGCGGTCGCGAAAACTGGGGGATGCGCGGGAAATCTGCGTCGACCTTCGAAATCTGGGCAATTTATATTTCGAAAAGGGTTATACCGAGAAAGCGGAAAAAAACTTCATGGAAGCGATGGAACTCTCCGAAAAGCTGGGAGACAAAGAGGAAATGGCTGAAGATTACCGTCATCTCGGCAATTACTTTTTCCGCCGTAGCGACCCTGTAAAAGCGGAAGAGTATTACCGGAAGGCCCTGGACTACACTCTGGAGGTGAATGACCCGACGGGGGCGGCCAAGGATTACACGTTTCTCGGCAACCTCAAATTCCGGGGCAAAGCCTACGATGAGGCGGAAGAGCTGTTTAAAAAAGCCGCCGACCTTTTTCAGGAAAAGAAGAACTTTGTCAACCTGGTGCAGTTGTTCATGACTGTGGCGCGGATGAACCTGGCGGAGTCCCGGAAAGAAGAGTGCGAAAGCTATCTGGACCAGGCGGAAGAAATCGCGCAGTTGCTGGGCAATCCCGAAAAACTGGTCAATTCCATTGAAGAAATGCGCAAGTTGGTGGAAAAAATTGACAAAATTTAAATCCGAATGGCTTTTTCGGGATATGGAGTCAAAAACTCCCCGGCATGAGCGGAGTTATATAAATAATTGATTTTAAAGAGACTTTTAATTGGGAGAGGGAGCCGCCGCCGGCGCGCGAACGGCGCCTCCAGGGACACCGGTGGTGAGCCGTTGTTCACATTTTATTCACAGGTTGTAAACAGCGCCTCGTCCTTGACAAGAACGGGATGATTATATAAATTTCCAAGTAACCTGGTTTAAACAGACCGTTTTCCGTTTTAACAACGTTTTGAAATAAATGAATTGATATGAAAACGAATTATAGTCCACAACTTATGGAAGAAGCGGTTTTCCGCCACCTGAATCATCTGGAGCGCAGCGGATTGCGGGCGGATTATGACGAATATCATTCGTTGGCCGATCCAATTTATGAATTGCCGGAGGATGACCGGGAAGAAGCCTTTGCCAAAGTGAATGAACTTTTTTTCAGGGAGAAGCTGGGGCTGGACGACCATGTCCTCAGTGCCCTGGAGGCCTGTGGTTTGATCCCGAAAAGACAGAAAACCCCGCGTCAGGCCATTCCGGCGGCGTCTGAAAACGCCACGGGCGAATCCGTCGCCGTGGCGGAAGGGGATGAGGAATCGGAATCTTCCGAAACGGCTTCGGAATCCGACGATCCTTCAGAAGAATCCGAGCTGGTGGAGACCCTGGAGGACACTTCGGCCCCGGTCGATGAAAACAGCGGTGAAATTTTATACGAGGAAGAAGACCGTACCTTTGAAGAGAAAATCAAGGAAATCACCATCAAGCGGGCGATCAACAAAGTGGACGAAGGGTCCAATGTTCTCAACCGGGTTTCCGGTTTGCCGGTGATCGAAATGCGCGTTCTGGCCAGCCGCTTCGCCAATCCTGAGGAAGTGGAAGAGCTGGGCTCTTTTCTGATTCACGAGTTCATGCACGCCCGGGATATGATGGATCCGGAATTCGATTATGAGGATGCCTTTATTCCCGGCAACCCGTCGATGAAGAACCTGATCACCGCCCGGTTCCGTCTGCTGTGGAATATTTATGTCGATTCCCGCCTGGCCCGGAAAAAAATCCGTTCCGTGATGACCAAAGAAGCCCGGTATCGTGAGTTCGACAACTATTATCGGAAAATACCCGAGAAACAGAGGCGGGGTATTTTTGAGGGGCTCTGGAATACGGAAAAGCAGACTCACGAAGAATTGCTTTCCATGGCTACCGATCTGGAGACCCTGATCAGCACCTATATCGATTACTCCGAGGAGTTCACCGAGGAAGATCGCGAATATATTCATTTGCAGGGCTCCCCCTGTCCGTTGTGCAAATTTCCGACCTACAACTGGGTGGACGACCCTGAAAGTGTCTGCGATGAGATGGTCATCGAGGCCATTCAGATTGACTTCCCGGATTGGGAAAGCAAGGACGGAGCCTGTGACCGGTGTATAGAAGTATATGAATTGAGAGCGGGAACTTCTTGAAAATAAAAAGGTTACTTTGTTTGTGGTTTTAGGATTTCCTTTCGGCGTCTTTTTAATTTAAAATTAGGTCTTCGCCTGGTGAGCACGTTGGAGAAGATGCGGAAAGCTCTATAAAGGTTTTAAACGACGTTTGGGCCCAAGGATGGTCCGACCCATTATGAGGGAGAGTCCCATGTCCGAAGTGAGTGAAACGAAAGAACAAGATCCGATACTGGCGAAATTTGGTGAAACGGGGTCGCTGGAAGAATGTAAAGAGCAGAGGATTTCCCTGCAATTGGCGCGCGGCCGGATTTATGACATTTTGTCCAACGCGTTCAGCTATCCGTGGAACCGAAAGTTTTTCCGCCCGAAGTCCATGCTGGAGCCCATGGATGTGGCGCTTCTGGATGAAGAGGACTGGCTTCGCGCCAAGGAAATGATCGGACGGTTCAGCAAGTATCTCCCCAAGATGGCATTGAAACAGGTGCAGCAGGAATACATCCGCGTTTTCGGACACGCGGTCTCCCAGGAATGCCCCCCCTACGAAATGCAATACGGAACCGAAGGCGGTATCCAGTCGCAAACCGACGTGCTGATTCAGCTGGGCGGTTTTTATGAAACCTTTGGATTTGAATTTCCCAAAAGCCGCGGTAAGGAACGGGTCGATCACTTGTCTGTCGAGCTGGCGTTTATGTCGTACCTCTGTTTCAGAGAGGCGTACGGAATTACCAACGGTCATGATGAAAAGAAAATCGCCGTCGTTCGCTCCAGCATGAAAAAATTTATCCGGAATCACATCGGTCGCTGGACGCCGCTATTCTGTATCTTCACGGCGCGCAAGGCGGAGCGGGGATTGTACAAGGACCTGGTCGATATCCTGGCGCTGATGGTCCAAAATGAATGCGCTTTGCTGGATGTGAAACCCATTAAGGTGGAAGAGCCGGAATACCGGTCTCTCTCCTACAGTATGGAAAACGATCTGATCGCCAACGCTCCGGCGGAATGCGAACCGATCAAATAACCTGCCCTTCTTCTTTAGATCAGGCATCTCGCCACACTTGGACCGGGATTGTGACTGACGGCAAAACCATTATTGCGGTTTTTCTAACCCTGCTGGGACTGAGTGTCCCTTCCCCCGGTTTTGCCGAGGTCATTCAGGCGGCCCGGGTCCAAGGTCCCATTCCCATTAACCCCACCGACGTGTTCTGGTCGAACTACGGACCTACCAGGGACAAGCAGATGGTGATCGAACTTCAGGCCCAGATGATGGCCAATCCCATGTGGCCTTCCCCGGCGACCAAACATGTTACCGTTCAGGCGGTGGTGAGTGAGAAAGAAATCGCTCTGCGGCTGGAATGGATCGATTCCACCCGGAATGACATCATGGTGCAATCCCAGCAATACAAGGACCAGGCGGCGGTGATGTTCCCCGTCAATCCATCGGAGGAAGTGCCTCCGTTTACCATGGGAGCGGAAGGGCAACGCGTCAATATCTGGCAATGGAAAGCGACCTGGGATAAGGAAGGGGCCGGTACCAACGACAATTCCGCGATGCAGGATATCGAAGATCAATACGATCATATGGCCATGGGGTCCGGCAGTTACTATATTTATGAACCCGGCGGCAATCTGGTGCCGTCTCCCGATCCGGAAAAGAAGTTGACGGAGCGCGGAACGTTTATTGACCCGGGTATGGGTAAAAACGAAGGGGTGTTCAACCCCGGCCGCGCCACCGGAAATATTCTGTCCGACAATACCCTGCGCCGGTCTCCCGTGGAAGACCTGAATGCCGAAGGGTTCGGGTCGCTGACCACGCAGGCCCAGCAGGATGTGGACGGGGCCGGCAACTGGAACAACAACCGCTGGGTCGTGGTTTTTAAGCGGCGGCTTAAAACGAAGGATCCCAACGACACTCAATTTACCGGAAAAGCAACCCCCGTCGCGTTTGCCATCTGGAATGGCAACAACAAGGAGCGAAACGGCCAGAAGGCGGTGACCGTCTTTCACGAATTGCGATTTTAAGCCTCGGCTCCGGAGCCTCCTCTTCCAGGTAAATCCCTTAATTACAATCAGTTATAAAGGCCAGTCCGGGGTTTTGCCGGCCCGGTTGGATTTTCTTAAAATCCGTCCGGCAAAAACCGCATCTTAACCATAGCGGCATCTTATACCGCCATGATTTTATTGTAAACTCAGCCTCCGGTCACGGCCGAAGGCTTGGATAGCCTTATTTTATAATTTCTTCTGGATATATATGGCGGGATTCACCGCCTTGGATTTATTTTTAGCCGCATGCACAGGATTCCATTCCGTTGCGTGCCTGTCAGCTTATGGTTTAAAGAGTGGTAGAACGTTAGAATCAAATCCGGATGGAAGAAAATCAAAAATAAGGCTCAGGTTCGCCTTATGTTTGTTTTTGATCCTTTGACCCAGGGCCTGGAACTTCTGGCGAATAGGGAATTGCAAAAAGCCGAAACCCTGTTTCTGAAAGTCATCAACGATCCCTATGTCCAGTCCGAGGATCTCGCTCGGGCGCGGACCTACCTGAATGATATCCGATCCTGCCAGACCGGAATCAAAACCCTCGATTTTGATCAGTACAAAACCCTTTCGCGGAAACCCGCCGTTTCGCTGGACAAAATCGACGATGTTCTCGCCTCGGTTTATTTTTCTGCCTGCCGCACCTATGCGGAATTTGACAGGGAAATAACCGCGCAGACCCATTCCATCGTCAGCCGCCTCAAGCAGATCAAAATCCGGGATATCGGCGCACGGGACGAACTGTTCAGGAAAATCGAGAAAAGCGGCATTCGGGTTATCAAAAACGAGCTGGCGAGCCATTCCCACAACGGCGGAAGCCAGCCCTTCGATGAGGAACGGTGGAACACGGTTTACCGGAAGTTCATAGACACGATTAATCCGATTCTGTTGGAACGGCATCTGGAGTTGCTCGATCATATTCTGGTGACCGGAGAAATCGAATTGCTGGAGGATCCCAAGTTAACCCTTCTGACCCCCAAATACCGCTGGATCATTGAATCCACTCTCAAGTCCAAATGGTATCTCCTTCGCAGTTATTTTTTCAAAGCCCGGTCGGAAATTGAAGGCCAATTCAAGAAGAAGGAAGGAACGCGCAAATACTGGGAGGAAGTGAAGCTCAAAAAAATCCAGCTGTTTGAGAAGTGCGGTTTTCAGGAAAAAAATATTCAGAAGTTTTTGTATATCGACAAGCTGAATTATAAAACCCTCCACGAAATTTACGAATATGCCCGCGGCCTGAACTTGAACCTCACCCCCCGGGATGTCAGTCTGGCTCTGCGCGGCGTGCAAAAGGCCAAGGACCATATCAAGGAAAGAGGGGGGTTCCTGATGGGTTCCCGGAAGAAATTTCAGGACCGGTTGATTGAGCTGGGCTTTGACGAGCAAAACGCCTATCAGATCGCCCGCCAGGCGAAAAAAGCCAACAATCATCAGATCGCGGAATCCTATGAACGGGCTCTTGAGGTGGCACGCCAGGAAATTTACTGGTACCGGGTGCCTCCGCAAAACGAACAGTTGAAAAGGGATATCGAGGAACAATGCCTGCAGCATTTGAGCACCGTCCGCATCCATTTGTTCGACCGGGGGCGCCTGAACAAATTACTCCTGCAAAACGGCAAGCAGTTGATTCGCGATTATCTGATCCGGGTTTATGGAGAGGAGGTTGTGGACCTGCACTGTTACTTCCGGCTCGAGACCGTTCACCAGTATTTCAAGCTGAAGTTCTTTCAGTATCACCGGGATAAGCTGCCCAGTGTTTCGGAGTTGATTAAAATCAGCCGGAAAGATTTTCAACCCATGATCATCGAGGCGTTTAACACTTACGTGAAAAAAAGGCGCCTTCACCTGCCGGACTCCCTTATGGATGATTTGGCCCGGCATGCTTCCGTGACGCAGTGGGAAGACACCTGCACCACCGCGGAAGAAAAATTCCTGTTGCGCTGCTGGTTTTTGATGGATTACGGGATTTCCGTTACTCAGGGGATGGTACAAAAAGAAATTCTGAATCCCGGCTACGATTTGTGGGCTTACATTAAGGAGCCGGGTCAGGTTTGCAAGATCTGATTCAACCGGTTTTGCATATCCCGTAACGGCATCAGGTCGCCCTTTTTGGAGGCGGCTTCGATGCCTTTTTTGTAAATGTCCGCGGCTTCTTCCTTTTGGGAGAGATGTTCCAGGGTTTTGCCGAGGGCCAGGTAGGCCGCGGAAAGGTCGGGATAATGCTCCACCACCGTCCGAAGAGGGGTCNNAGATAAAGGGTGCCCAATCCAAAATTGGCCACCTGGTCGACCGGGTCGATCTCCAGGACCTCCTTAAACATCGCCATTTGCCGTTCGCGTTCTTCCTGATCCTGCTGAGCGGATTTTTCCCGCGCTTTTTTCGCCTGGTTTTCCTCCACCATTTTCTCAAACTGAATGGCCGTGGCTTCCGCCTTTTCCTGTTCCGCCTCCTCAATGCGGCCCTGCTGCATGTAGTAAATGGAGAGATTGGTATGCGCCATGATTTCCTGCGGATCGATTTCCGCCAGTCGTTTCATCAAAGAAATCGCCTCGTCGAGTTTGTTTTGCCGGGATAGCATCACGCCCAGCGCCTCATATCCCGGGGCAAACCGGGGGTCCAGCGCGATCGCTTCCCGAAGCAGGGAAATGGGACGGTCCAGATCGCTCTCGTTTTTATACAGGGCCAGCGCTTCCGCGTGCAGAACCTCCGCCCGTTTCGTGTTGCCTTCCGTTTGATAAAAAGGCAACAGCGCGGTGGTGAGGGTATACGGCCGGTCGTTCAGGGTGACCTGATAGGTCTGGCCCGGACTGCGGAAATCCTTCTGGATGTAGGCCAGGGCGATGTTCTTTTCCAGATAAGGGGAGTAAGTGGAACTTTTGACCGTCCCGATTTTCTTGTTGTTTAATTTGATGGTGGCATCCATCGGGGGCGGGGTTTCTTCGTCCAGGAGGATTCCCATCAGCGCGAACGCCGGGGAGCCGTAGGTTTTGATTCGGGCGATCACTTCCTGTCCGATGTAACAACCCTTGTGGTAACTGACCGCGGAATGTTCCAGGCCGGTTTCCGGCAGGATCTGGGTTTTATCCATATCCTTTCCGTAAACCGGAAGGCCCGCTTCAATCCGGAGCACCTCCCGGGTTTCCGGTCCGATGGCGACCAGCCCGGACTCTTCCCCCGCCGTTTCCAATGCGTGCCGTAATCGCTCCTGATCCGCTTGCGGGCCGGCCAGCACATAGCCTTGTTCGCCGGTCAGGTTTTTCCAGATGACCTGAACGTCCACCCCCGCCACCTTAATTTGAAACGTATCGTGAGGACGGTGCAGGCTCACCCCGGACCCCGTCAGGGTTTCCAGCACCACCGGGCTTTTGGGGCCCTGCAACGCCACCAGAAATTCATAAGGCACAGCGGTGTTCCAGGCGATGTCTTCCCGGAAATGGAATTCTTCAAGATGTTGCAGCATGGAATCCCGTTGATGGGTTTCAATCAGAATCAACGCCGAGGTGTCAGACGTTTTATGGATAGAAAAATGAGACAGCAGCCGCGCCTTGCGGTCGACCAGGGCGTTGGCGATACCGCTTCCCGTTTCCAGGTTGAGGACGTCGTTGGTGGTCTGCGTTTGCAGGAATGAAAATATATCCGCCCCCGTGGCTTCAACCAGACACCAATCCTCCAGCGGAAACCAGACGCAACCCTCGCGGGCATGACGGTACTCTTTTGTCAACGTGGCAGATGTCATAAAGGGAGGTATCCAATAAAAAAGCGCATCCGCAAATTCGCCGGATGCGCTGACCGGGCAACGCCCGGACGAAACTTCATAGCCTTGAGAGGCAAGCCATTGACCCATCGTGCCGTTATGCTTTGCCTCGCCGGGTCTGGCGGCCCGCTGGTCAAGTTAAAGAAAACGATTCACCGCAACCGCAGGTGGATTTGGCGTTGGGATTGACGAATACAAATCCCTTGCCCTGCAGGCCGCCCTGATAATCCAACTGCATTCCTTTCAGGTAGATCAGGCTTTTGGGATCCATGTACACCCGGAATCCTTCAAAGTCAACTACAGTGTCCTTGTCTTCTTGAGTGGTAAAGCCCAGGTCATAGGAAAGCCCGGAACAGCCGCCTCCCTTAACGCCCAGGCGGAGACCGATTCCCTCCTTATTTTCAGCGGCGATCAGTTTTTTGACCTCTTCCGCGGCGGTTGGCGTGATATCAACAAATTGCTGGGTTTGGGGCATGGTAGACTCCCTGATTGTTCTGTTCAATATACACTTATTTAGATAGCTTGCGATTCATTTAGATTCAACATTATACCTGAAATTTTGAATGACCGTCAAATTCCCGGCAGTTTTCCCCGGGAGCCGCGGACGATGTTCAACTTATTGAAATCATTGGCCTTAAAAATTGGGTATGAGAGGGGAAATTATGATATATTTT
>JABAHS010113572.1_pt1 | contig 10455 bp, 8 predicted proteins | sample 7062111 | NCBI WGS metagenome assembly JABAHS01 (sample SAMN14534600, study PRJNA622989) | marine sediment metagenome | biome: marine biome [ENVO:00000428]; feature: marine pelagic biome [ENVO:01000023]; material: deep marine sediment [ENVO:00002113]; isolation source: pool of 4 deep marine... | reverse complement strand
CGCTTGATGAAATAGGTAAAAGGTTTGACCTTACAAGGGAAAGAATCAGACAGATTGAGAAAGCAGCGCTGGAAAAGCTTCAGAGATCGGACGCAGGAAATGTACTTGCTAGTTTTTTAAGATAACTTACAAAGCGGCTTCAGGGTCAGACCGCTTTTTTATCTCTGTATTCCTGTTTATAGATTTCTATAAAACTTAAGAATACAGCAAGTAGAACCGGCCCCAGGATTACCCCGGAAAAACCAAAGTAGTCAAGCCCCCCCATAATGCTTATGAGAAGGAAAAAAGTTGGCAGTTTCACTTTTCCGCCAATAATCATGGGCCTTATTATATTATCTGACATACTTATCACAACTACCCCAAAAACAAGAAGTATTATTCCTTTCGTAACTACGCCTGTAGCCATAAGAAATATTGAAACAGGAAGCCACACAAATGTTGCGCCAACAAGAGGAAGTATGGAAAGCACAAAGCTTATTGAGCCTGCAAGCACGGGATAAGATATTCCTAGTATTAAAAAGATTATAAGAACCAAAAGACCCTGCACGGCCGCCGTTGCAAGGCTTCCCACTACTACCCCGTCTATTGTGTTACGGAATACATTAAAAGTTCTATTCTTTTGCTCCTCGTTCATAGGGATAAGATATTTGAGCTTCTCAAACATCTCCCTTCCGTCTCTAAAGAAGAAAAAGAGCGAGAAGATCATAATACCAAAACTAAATAACATGCTAGTTACGTTGCTTGCAAAGCCTTTAAATAAATTCACAAGATATCCGCTTAGAGATTTTGAGGATTTAACCACAATGCTTTTTACATTTACCTCGCCCAAATCAAACTTGTTTTCCAGACCCTGTAGAATTGAGCCTGGCAGGATTTTCTCAAGCGAATCAAATTCTGTAATCCTTCCTAAAAAAGAAGCAAACTTATCAACATCACCCTTGCTCTTTGCAGACGAATATATATCAATCATTTCAAGGGCAAGACTGCTTACAAGGAGAAACAGAGGGATTACAATCAGCCACACAGTCAGAAGCGTCATTATTATTGCAGAGAGATTGGCCCTGTTTTTTAAAAGTTTCGTCAGTTTTTCATGTGCAGGATAAAGGATAAGCGTAAGAATAGCAGCCCAAAAAAGTGGAAGTATGAATGGCTTTATAACCTGAATAAAAAGATACATCAGGTACAAAAAAATACCTATAAAAAACCAAGAGACTACTTCATTTCTTGTCATTCTTTAATACCAAATTTATATATTACTATTTAATTAACATAACTTACTTTAATAAATAAAGTATAATAGATCGCTTAGAAATGCAATTTAAAAATAGTAATTATGCGCTTACGACCTGGATCTTCATAAGATGCATCGGTGTTGTCTACCTCATTGCATTCCTTTCATTCTTTGTNNATGCATCGGTGTTGTATACCTAATTGCATTCCTTTCATTCTTTGTACAATTTGAAGGTTTAATTGGGGAAAATGGAATCTCGCCTTTTGCAAGATATCTGCAGTCCCTACAGACAAACCTAGGCACAAGTGCGTACTGGCTTGTGCCGACAATAAACTGGATTAACCCGGCGGATACATTCTTATACTTACAGCTAATAATAAGCATAGTTTTTTCCGCACTTTTGATAGCCGGGATTACCCCAATTCTCTGCTCAATCGTACTATGGATATCTTATTTATCCATAGTAAACATCGGCCAGTCTTTCATGTCATTTCAGTGGGATATTCTGCTTTTAGAAGCAGGATTTTTAACCATACTAATAAGCCCATTCAAATTACTATCCACTCCAAAGGGAAATACCTCGCCGAATATACTATTAATCTTCCTTTTTAAACTGCTCTTGTTCAAACTCATGTTTTCATCAGGCATTGGCAAAATTTTAAGCGGCGAGCAGACATGGCGAAATCTAACGGCACTCAATTTCCATTACTTCACACAGCCCCTTCCAAACCATCTCGCATGGTACAGCCACCATCTGCCGCAGTGGTTTCATAAGTGTTCAGTAGCAATAATGCTTTTTATTGAAATAATCATCCCCTTTTTCTTTTTTGCTCCGAGAAGGCTACGATATATTGCAGGCTTTTTAACAGTAGGTTTACAAATTATAATTATGGCAACAGGCAACTATACTTTTTTTAACCTGCTTTCTATTGCCCTTTGTCTGTTCTTGTTTGATGACACTTTTTTTAAACAAACAGGTAAGAACAGCAATTTAATATTTAAATGTGATGAAAATCAGGCCGGCAGGAAATTTACTAATATAAAGCTAGACTCATTATCACTGCTTGTATTAATAATTGTCTCGCTGACTATAATACAATTCTCCCGCAGATATTTAGGAGTAAGAAATATCCCGCAATTTGTAAATAATGCTGTGCGCTACACTTCCCCTTTCCACATTGTAAACAACTACGGCCTTTTTACTGTTATGACTACTTCGCGAAATGAAATAATAATAGAAGGCAGCAACGACAGGGTAAACTGGAAGGCTTATGAATTTAAATATAAACCAGGAAAATTAAAAGGCGGCCTCCATTTTGTAGCCCCTCACCAGCCAAGGCTAGACTGGCAAATGTGGTTTGCAGCCTTTGGTGATTACAGGCGCAACCACTGGTTTGTAAATTTAATGTACAGAATAGGTGAAGGCTCACCTCAAGTACTTGGTTTATTAAAACATAACCCTTTCCCGGATAGCCCTCCAAAATATCTAAGGGCGCAGGTCTATGATTTTAAATTCACAAATTGGGATGAAAGAGAATCATCAGGTGATTACTGGAAGAGAACTTATCTGGGGTACTACATGCCTGTTTTATCTAATAGATAAAACTATTATAAAACCTGCCATAGATTGCAATTTTAAAACTATAGAATAATTTAATATAAAGTTATGGAGCAGACACCAAAACCGATAGAGCCTGAAGGCATGTTTTCAGGGCTGAATATAAAGGCAATTATTGTAGGTGTACTGGCAGATATATCCTCCACTTTTATTCTGGGAATAATTCTTACAACCGTTTTGTTAGTAAAAGAACACGGTCCGGAAATACCGGATGAAGCCATAGATAATCTTCTAAAATCAGACAGCACCCTGTACCTTTATCTGCTGCTTGGACTATCCTGCACAGTGTTTGGAGGTTTTATTGCTGCAAAAATGGCAGGTTCTCTTGCTATAAGACACGGCGGCTGGGTAGGCGCTGCTTCACTTATATCCGGAGTACTGATGGAAATGTTAATAGAACAAAATTATGCTTACCCTGACTGGTATATGTATATCTCGATGGCCGGGGTTATCCCTGCAGGGACTTTGGGCGGATATATTTTTGCTCTGATAAAAAAAGTGGATGAATCTATTTAGCTACTGCTTCTGCCCTTCTCCAGACATAAATAGGGTAATACACGGGTCGGAATTTTCATCATCTATAACGCCCAGGTGAGAAACAAGATCAAAAGTTTGCTGCTCTCCCTCCCAGTTAAACTCTACATTAAAATAAATCGTGTTTGATTTACTGGACTGCCTGTGTGTTCTTATATAGTAAACAAGCCTGCTTATTACTTCTTTTATCCGCTTGTCTTCTTCAATGTTAAGTTCACTTGTAGTGGTATCGAGCTTTATCACTTCATGCCACAGCTGTTTTGTAACATAGGCAGGAATAAGAAGCCCCGCATTTTTTACGTGCTCTGAAATATCTACCTGATGGCCGTCCTCTACAGCCTTGTTTCTGTTAAATCCATTTTCTGTCATAATGTCGCAATTTAATATTAATGCCTAAGCTGCCTGCAGAACTTTTTTATATGAGCTACGGTCCTTTCAACCTCTTCCATAGTATTGGATGTAGAAAAGCTAAACCTTATACTGGAATATGCGTCTTCGGGAGACTTGCCCATTGCAAGAAGCACGTATGAAGGGTCAGGGCTTGAGTTTGTACATGCAGAGCTCTGCGAACATCTTATCCCCACACTGTCCAGTCTTGCTTTGAGAATCCTGCCGTCTATGTTTTTAAAGTGCACGTTAGAAGTATTGCATACCCTGTTTTCTGTATCCCCGTTAAAGCTTACGCATCGTATTTCCTGAGACAATTTTTCTTCAAAGCCGTCTCTTAGGTTTTTCATATATGATATATTGTCTGTTAATTTTTTTCTTCTTATCTCAGAAGCTTTTCCTATACCTACTATACCAGGCACATTCTCCGTACCCGGTCTGAAGTGGTCTTCCTGAAAACCGCCAAACATTATGGGATTTAAATTCAGCTTATCACTACAGTAAATGGCGCCTATGCCCTGAGGAGAATTAAATTTATGACCTGTGAGTGAAAGGTAATCTATCGGCATGTCTTTAATTTTAAGGTCAAGTTTTCCAACTGCCTGAGCAGCGTCAGTATGATAAAGAATCCCGTGTGACCTGCAGATTTTGCCTATCTCTTCAACCGGCTGAATAACCCCTGTCTCATTATTAACCCACTGTATTGAAACAAGTGAAACTTTTTTATTTTTAAGCATTTTATCCAATTCATCTAAATTCACATACCCGCCCTCGCATGCATCAAGCTCTATTATCTCCGCGCCGTTAATCTTTAAATAACTGCACATTTTCTTTATAGAAGAATGCTCGACGCATGAAGTAACAATACAGCACGGCCCTTTACAATCTCTAAAACATGAATAAAACGCCATGTTGTTTGATTCTGTCCCAGAGCTTGTAAATATTATTTTATTTGCATCGCATCCGAGAAGTTTTGCAGTCTCTTTTCTGGCTTTTTCAACAAATTCCTTTGCTCTAAGCCCGGTTGCATGGGTGCTGGAAGGATTTCCAAAACCCTCTCCAAGTACCTCGATCATTGCATCCACTACCTCGGGGTAAGGTCTTGTAGTAGCATTGTTGTCTAAATATATCTCTTTTTCAGCCATTTATTCTTTTCTCTACCCTAAAAATATAATATATACATTAATTAGCAAAACCAAATATATTTAATCATTTATTTTTATAAACTCTTTTAGCGTATTTCTCAGCAGGTTGTAGAAATACACCCCCCCTGTTAAAATTGCCCTATGGCAAAGAAAAGAATCACAAGGGTTTATACCAAAACAGGCGATGACGGATACACATCGCTTGTGTTCGGACAGAGAGTGAGCAAGGCCTCCAAAAGGGTTACAGCCTATGGGGATGTAGACGAGTTAAACAGCTTTATAGGAGTTATAAGGTCAAAAAACACAGATAAAAGAATAGACAACCTCCTGACTGCAATTCAAAATGACCTCTTTATTATTGGAGCAGACTTAGCATCCGTAGATTCCGATAAATCACTAAGGCTTACTAAAAAGCGGGTTGCTTTTTTAGAACGCAATATAGATAAATATTTAGAAAACCTAGAACCGTTAAAGGAGTTTATACTTCCTGGCGGAAGTGAGGCAGGATCGTTTATTCATCTGGCAAGAACGGTGGCAAGGAGAGCCGAGAGGAATGTAGCATTACTTAAGGAAACTGAAGAAATTAACGGTCTGGTTTTAATCTACCTTAACCGCCTGTCTGATCTCTTCTTTGTACTGGCAAGGATAGTAAACAAAAACGCAGAACAACCTGAAACTCTAGTTGATTTTAAAAAGAATTAATGGTCATGAAACAATTTGATACATACATTGTAAATCCCGAAATAGAAAGTTATATAAGTGATTTATCACCTGCCTATGATCCCTTAGTAGAAGAGATGGAAAAACTTGCAGAGCAGCTCGATTTTCCCATTATAGGTTCACAAGTAGGCAGGTTTTTGTATCAGATAACCAAAATATCAGGGGCAAAAAAAATATTCGAGCTTGGCTCCGGGTTTGGATACTCGGCCTACTGGTTTTCAAAAGCCCTAGATGATGGCGGTTATATTATCTGTACAGAGCACTCTGCGGATAACCATAAAATAGCAGAGGAACTCTTTAAAAAAAGCGATTATTTTAATAGGGTAAAGTATAAAAAAGGGGAAGCTCTGTCTATACTAAAAAGGCAAGAAGAAAAATTCGATATCATCCTAAATGATGTTGATAAGGAATATTATCCCGATGTAGTGGAGCTTGCTGCAGAAAAACTAAGCCCCGGCGGTCTTTTAATTACAGATAATATGTTATGGTTTGGAAGGGTGTTGTCAGAGGATAATTCACCATCAACTGTGGGGGTAAAAAAATTTACTGAGCTTCTTTTTTCAAGAAAAGATTTTATGACAACAATAATCCCTATAAGAGACGGTATATCAATAAGCTTAAAGATTTAAGATGAAAATGGCAAAAGCAATATCTTCAAAACAATCAGAAACAGGGTTTGATCTCAGTAAATATTATATTGAGCATTTTAATCATATAAAAAAGCTCCACCGCATGAAAACCGGAAATCTAAACAAACTATCCGGAAGGTCACTTGCAAAAAGAAGGTCTAAGGCTATGGACGACCTTATAATAAACTACCTTAGCTACGGCGGTTTCAGTAATCTTAAGAACTTAAGCGTTATTGCTCTTGGGGGTTATGGCAGAAGTGACTTAAGCCCCTACTCTGACATCGATCTGCTGTTTCTTTATGATGATATTTTCATAAAAGCTGCAAAGGAGCTTACACAGAATCTCCTATATAAACTGTGGGACCTTAAACTGGACGTAGGATATTCGACCCGAACAGTGGATGAATGTATTGAACTGTCATTCGATAAGGATACAACAATCCTTACATCGATGCTTGACTCCAGACTCATTTACGGGGATAAATCACTATACAAGTCACTTAATCATAAATTATTCAAAGAAGTCCTGCCTAAAAATTCCGCTGCATTTATAGAAAACAAGGTGAAGGAGAATAAGACTAGAATTGAAAAATACGGCAACTCCATATACATGCTGGAGCCAAATGTAAAAGAGAGCGTTGGGGGGCTGAGAGACATCCACTTTGCGCTTTGGATAGCACAGGCAAAGTTTAAGGTAAAAACCTTTAGGGAGCTGCTGCTAAAAGGAATATTGTTTGAAAACGAGCTTAATACACTAAATAAAAATATGGATTTTCTCCTTTCCATAAGATCAGAGCTTCATTATCTTGCAGGCAAAGCCGAAGACAGGATCAGATTTGAATTTGGAGAGGACATAGCGAAATATCTTGGATTTAAAGATAGTGATTTAAGAGCTGTCGAAAAATTCATGAGAATTTATTACCTAAGGGCAAATCAGACCACCGAGGTTGCAAAAAGAGTTATAGACAGGTGTCTTGTAAAACCAAAATCCGCATCAAAATTTTCCAAGATTACAAAGCTTGGAGACGGATTTATTCTGCAGGGCGGCAAGCTGTCTGTTATGAACCGAAATGTTATAGAAGACCACCCTGCAAACATGATGAAGGCCTTTGTAATCTCTGATAAGTTCCAGTGCTACAAAACTCCCTACCTTGCCGACCTTATAAAAGATAATTCAAATCTAAAAACCATCACGGATAAATTTAGAAGAAATGAAGAAGTAAATAGTTACTTCATTAAACTTCTAAAAGATGGCAAACAGGTCTCCAAAGAGCTGTTTGAAATGAACCGTCTTAGGTTTTTGGGCAGATATATTCCCGAATTTGGCAAGATTGTGTGCATGGCCCAGTACGATGCATATCATGTTTATACAGTAGATATACATTCGATATTTATGATTGAAGAAATTGAAAGACTCATAAATGGAGATTTGGAAAATAAATTTCCGCTACTTACAAAACTTGCAAGAGAGACGGAGAGAAAAGATATACTGTACCTTGGTTGCCTGTTTCATGATATGGGAAAGGGTGAGGGAAAGAATCACAGTCAAAAGGGCGCTGCAATGATACCCAAGGTTGCAAAAAGAATGGCTCTGGAGGCAGAAGATGCAGAGGTATTGGAATTTATGGTAAAGCACCATCTTATCATGCCGCATTTTTCGCAGAGAAGAGACCTGAATGATGAGAGCTTAATCCAAAGATTTGCAAAGTCTGTAAAAACGAAACAGACACTTGACCTTCTCTACCTGCTTACTTTTGCCGATATAAGATCGGTAGGACCAGACACTTGGTCAGACTGGAAGGGTATGCTGCTTCAGGATTTATATCTAAAAACAGCTGCTATTTTAGAGCACAGTGAATACAGAAAAGAAGAGCCGCATGAGCAGAGGGAAAGATATGTAAAAGATGTTTCGAATATTTTGAAGGGTACCGTCAAAGAAAAGACAGTTGCTAAAATTTTAAAAGAAATGCCCGATTCTTATTTCAAGGGGTTTTCTTCAAAGAGGGTTGCCACACATGTTAAACTCATAGAAAGAACGGGCAAAGATACCGACTTTCATGTAAGCTACCACCCTGCAGTTAAATTTGATGACTTTATCTTCTGGGGTTTTGATACCCAAGGAATATTCCACAAACTTTGCGGAGTGCTTGCTGCAAATGGGCTCAATATTCTTGGAGCAAGAATTACATCGACTTCTAAAAACAGAATTCTGGACGTATTCTATGTAAACAGGCTTGGGGAATCTACAATAGACGGCAAAGAAATATGGACAAGGGTAAGAAGCGATCTGGAAAAAGTACTAAGCGGTGAATTAAAGGCAAAAGACCTTTTGGAAAAAAGGGTCTTGAGCTACGCGCATTACAGGAAAAACATTCCAACCCGGCCAACAAAGGTGGAAATAGATAATGAATCCTCTGATGATTTTACGATTATTGAATATTATTCGAATGATAGAATCGGCCTTCTGTACGAAGTTTCTAAAGCCTTAAATAATTTAGGGTTTTCGATTAACTATGCAAAGATATCCACAAAGGTAGACCAGGTATCCGATGTTTTTTATGTTACCGACGCAAAGGACAAGAAAATTACATCTGCAAAAAAATTGAAACAAACAAAAGACGCCCTTCTATCTCTGGACAATAATGATTTAAACTCCTAAAAATAATGAATCAACTTTCAACCGATGTCCATTCAGATTTTTTGGTAATAGGAAGTGGGCTTGCAGGTCTGTACTCGGCTTTCTATGCATCAAAGTTCGGAGAAGTGTCTGTTGTAACAAAATCAACTCTGGAACAAAGCAACAGCTACTGGGCGCAGGGAGGCATAGCTGCCGCTATTGACCCCGACGATTCTCATATGTTTCACAGCGAAGATACCCTAAAAGCCGGGAGGGGTTTATGCAATTCTCAGGCGGTGGACATTTTGGTAAGAGAAGGAATACAGAGGGTACTAAGCCTTATGAAGCTTGGGATGAAATTTGATATTGGAGAGCAGGGTTTTCATCTTGGCATGGAAGGGGGACACTCAAAAAGGAGAGTGCTGCAGGCAGGGGGCACTTCCACAGGCAAAGAAATAGTAAGCTTTTTAATAAATGAGATTAAGAAGAGCAAGCGCATTAAAGTCTATGAAAATACTCAGGTATTAAAAATAATAAGTGAGTCAAACAAATGCTGCGGGGGGATAGCGGTTAACTATTTTGATAATAATACCTATTCGTTTATTTCCAAATCAACTATTATTGCAACAGGCGGCGCTTCTGCTCTATTTGAGAGATCAACAAATCCTCCGGGCGCTACGGGCGAGGGAATAGCACTGGCATTTAACGAGGGCGCAGAAGTCATGGACATGGAGTTTATTCAGTTCCATCCGACCTCCTTTTATTCAGAATCCGGAAACAGTTTCTTATTAAGCGAAGCCTTGAGGGGAGAGGGAGCTATACTGCTAAATGATAAAGGACAGCGATTTATGAAACCAGTTCATAAAAATGCCGAGCTTGCTCCAAGAGATGTTGTTGCAAGCGCAATATTTAGAGAAATCAGGAAGTCTCAAAAGCCATATGTTTATCTATCTGTAAAACACCTGGACAGCGCTCTCATAAAAGAAAAATTTAATAACATCTATCAATTTTGTCTTAGCCAGAAACTCGATATTACTACTGAAGATATTCCGGTTGCGCCCGCGGCCCACTATTTTATTGGCGGAATTAAAACCGGTCTAATGGGACAGACCAATATTGACGGACTATACGCATGCGGGGAGGTAGCATCTAACGGGGTACACGGAGCAAACAGGCTTGCAAGCAACTCCCTGCTTGAATGCCTTGTGTTTTCAAAAAGAGCCGTTGATCACGCAAAGGTCTCCTTAAAAAGCAAAACCATAAAATCATTCAAAGCGGATTTAAATCTGTATAAATATCAAACCAGTGAAGAACAGCAGACTATATACCTGGATGCCAAAAACAAAATATCTCAAATCATGAACGACTATTTGGGAATTATAAGAAAAGAAGAAGAGCTGCACGATGCGCTGAAAAAAATAGAAAATCTTGAGCAAATAACAGATAAACTCAGCAGTTTCTATTCCATACAGCTTAAAAACATTATCACAGTGTGCGCGCTAATTACCAAATCGGCTCTTTTAAGGCAAGAATCCAGGGGAGCTCACATAAGAGAGAAATTTCCAAAAGAAAGC
>JABAHS010041220.1_pt1 | contig 10469 bp, 8 predicted proteins | sample 7062111 | NCBI WGS metagenome assembly JABAHS01 (sample SAMN14534600, study PRJNA622989) | marine sediment metagenome | biome: marine biome [ENVO:00000428]; feature: marine pelagic biome [ENVO:01000023]; material: deep marine sediment [ENVO:00002113]; isolation source: pool of 4 deep marine... | reverse complement strand
CATTACAGACCTTTTCGAGCGCATCACGATCTGGGATTTGAAGGTGGATCAGGCCACCGTTGCGGAGCGCGCCGACGGCCGGTTCGACGTAACAATGTCGATCGAGGCTGCGAAGTTTTACGCCGATGGCGAAGGTCAACAGGAAGAATCGCCGCTCGATATGCTCATCGATATCGGCATCTTTACGGAGAACCTCGACGATGTTACCGAAGGCGACGAGCACGTAATCTACTTCGAAAAGCACCGGGTCACGTCAGGACAGCATACGCTGACGTTTACCGTCGACGAGAGACCGGAATATGCCGGCATCGACCCCTACAACAAGCTCATCGACCGGAACAGCGACGACAATGTGGAGGGCGTGGATGAGGCGGCCTGAACTCCGCCTGACACTCTGCTTGCTGGGCGCCGGCGCGTGCTGGCCGTGGTCCGCCTCGGCGGCGATCGACTGCCTGGATACCGAAACGGCGCTCGAGTACTGGCGGCCCCTCCGTGAGCTGGCCTCTCAGGACAGTCTGCCTACAGACGAGCTGGCGCCGGAGCTCGTCAGCTGCCTCGGGTCCGCGGACCCGGAATTGCGTGACCGCATTGGCTATGAGCTGTTTACCTACTGGCTCCGCCAGGAGCAGCTGGATGACCAGACCCGGCGTGGCCTGCTCGAGTCGCTGAGCGCTCGGCTGCAGGACAGCAACCCCTTATCGCGATCTTTCTCTGCCCTGATACTCGCGGAGATCATGCGCTCGGACGCCGCCAAACCGTTCATGACCGCCACCGAGCGACAGACGCTGCTCGACCGGGCAGCCACTGCCCTCTCAGGCGAGTCTGATTTCCGCGGCCTGGAAGCTGACATCGGCTGGGTGCACCCGGTCGCGCACATGGCTGACCTGTTGTGGCGATTTGCGCTGCATCCGGCGACGTCGGCCGAACAGGCCGCCACGATCCTTGCCGCCGTGCGCACGAAAGTTGCCCTCGACGGCGCGACCTATGCGTTCAATGAGGGCGATCGGCTGGCGCGTGTGGTCGCCGCGATCATCCGCGACGAGCGGCTGGATGCCGGACATCTCGGCGAGTGGATCGTCGGCTTTCAGTCGCCCCAGTCCATGGATAATTGGGCCGATGCATTCGCGAGCCCGTCCGGCATGGCCGAATTGCATAATACCAAGCAATTCCTCAGGGCATTGTCCGATCAACTGGCCGACGTCGAGGTCGATCCCGCCGTCTCGGAGCCGCTGGCGGCGCTGGTCAAGGGTTTCACCGGGCTGATCTGAGCGCCTAACCGAATATCTGCTTCATCAGCGGCGAGACCTTGCGCATGCCGAGCATCGCGGTCACGGTCAGCACGCCGGACATCATCGCGCCGGTGACGCCGCAGGTCAGAATATCCTGCCCGGTCAGCCACAGGCCGTCGATGCGGGTCTTCGGCGTCAGCCAGTCCTGCTGCAGGCGTTCGGGGGTGTGGTCGAGACCATACAATTCGCCATGCTGGTATGCGGAGAACCATTCGGTGGATAGCGGCGTCGACAGTTCGTAATAGTCGATCTCACCCTCAAGATGCGGCAGCTNNGTCGTACAGGTGTTCGAGCAGACGCTGGCTCAGGGCCTCTTTCAGCGCCTCGTATTCTTCGCCGCGCTTGCCCCAGGTGCTGCCCTTCCAGCGTTCGAACAGCCCGTAAGGCGCGGGCGCGACGATTTCGATCGTCGCCGTGCCCGGGTGGCGATCCAGGTAATCCGGATCCTTGGCGGACGGGAAGGAGATATAGACCACCGGAAACGGCGCTTCGTCGGATTCGATAAAGTCCGCGAGCGCCTTGTCGTAGTCGTTGTGCGGATAGATCCAGAAATTGGTCTTCGGCAGGCCCAGCTCTGCCGCTGTCTTCTGCAAGCCGATGTAAAGGCAAAGATGGCCGACGCTCGGTCTAACCTCCTGCAGATCCCGTGCATAGCCGCTCGACTCGGAAACCGCAGCGGGCAACAGTCGATTGAAGGTGTTGTCGACACCAGCCGACGAAATCACTATCGGGCAGCCGATCTCGTGGCCATCCGCCATCCGCACGCCGCGAACATGCGCTCCGTCGACCAGGATCTCTTCGACGGCGGCATAGGTAAAAACTTCGCCGCCTGCCGCCTGTATCTTCGGGATCACGGTGTCCGCGATACGCCAGCTGCCCCCGACCGGGTAGAAACCGCCGTACAGGTAATGGCGGGCAATCATCGCGTGCACCATGAACGGCGATTGTTTCGGCGGCACGCCCATGTCCCCCCACTGCCCGCAGATGACGGCGATGAGATCCTGGTCGTCGGTCAACTCGGAGAGCACGTCGTAAGTCTTGCGGAACATGACGTCGGGCGTTTTCCATTTGAGTAACGGTGACGCAATAGATCGCATCCACGGCTTCATCGCCCTGCCCATCCCGAATACGGACAATGCGCTGCCGACCTGCGCGAGGAGCTCGAGATAGCGATCGATCGCCGCTTCTTCGGCCGGGAACTGTGTAACCAGGTTATCGCGAAATTCCTGTTTACCTGCCTTCGCCGAAAACACCTTGTCGCCGACGTAGAAGCGGTCGTATTCAGCGTCCATCGGCGCCCAGTCGAGCTTGCCGTCAGTCAGGAAGTCGAACAGCTTGCGCGTGCGCGTCTGTGCGCCGACGTCGCCGATATAGTGGACGCCCACGTCCCATTCATAGCCGCTCCGTTCGTACGAGTGCGTGTAGCCGCCAGCGGTATAGTGTTGTTCGAGGACGCAAACCCGCCAGCCAAGCTCACTCAACAGCGCGGCCGTCGTCAGGCCGCCCATGCCCGAGCCGATCACAAGCGCGTCGTATTCCGGCGCGAGCCGATTGGGGCGGTAGCGCCGCCCGATCCTGAGGGTGCTGGGTTTCATTGCGGTCATGCGATCATCCTATCGCATCGAACCACGCAATAGCATTTCGTTCAGCCGACGTTAAGGGATCGCCGAATACCTTTGCGCTTCATGTCTATGCAAAGGAATTCAGATCATGAAAAAGATTACGGTTGCGCTGCTTGGGCTTGCAGTGCTTTTCTCGTCGGCAGCCTATGCCGACGGTCTTTCACTCGGCGCGTCTATCGGCTATGTCAATGTCGAAGACAGCGAACCAGGATTCGATTTCGAAGCGAACGACACGGGCTACAAGCTGTTCGCAAGCTACGAATTTTCGAATCACCTCGGCATCGAAGCCGGCTACATCGACTTTGGCGAGCCGAACGACCAGTTCCAGGGATTATCCGGGGAAATCGATGCCTCCGGCTGGAACCTCTACGGCGTCGGCAACCTGCCCTTGTCCGACGGTGTCGACCTGTTCGCCAAAGCCGGCATCGTGTCCTGGGACGCCGACTCGGTGATCGACGGCATCCTCGTCGATACCAGCGACGGCAACGACCTCGCGCTCGGTTTCGGCGCCCGCTGGAACGTCAACGAGAACCTCGGCTTCCGCGCCGAAGCGGACTGGTTCGATATTGACGAAGCGGACAGCATCTGGATGGCGTCGATCGGCTTCGAACTGCGCTTCTGACAGATCCTCAATGGGCAGGCCGGATGCACGGCAGGGACGCCGCCGGACTGCCCGCTCCCGGCACGTCCGCGGCGATATGCGGGGGATGCATCCGTCCGGCATCCTTGCTGTAATCTGCGTTTCCCGAGGAAAATCCTGGAGATTCACGATGCCGCGACTGAGACCGTTATTGTCTACATTGACCTTGCTCCTGCTCGCCGCGCTGCCGGCGCACGCGGACCGGATCGCGATCATCGGTACCGGTGACGTGGGCAGCGCGCTCGGCCCGGAATTCGCCTCACTCGGCCATGACATTGTTTACGGGTCGCGCGAACCCGCCCGCAGCGACGTCCGTGCGCTGGTCGAGCGGACGGCAGGCAATGCGTCGGCAACGACGCCGGCGGAATCGGTCGTCGGCGCCGATATCGTCGTGCTGGCCGTTCCGGGTCGGCTGGCGGCAAGTATTGCCGCAGAGCTCGGCGACCTCTCCGGCAAGATCGTGATCGATCCGACCAATCATTACGGCCGCAACGACGCCGGTCTGCCGGTCATGCTGACCGAACCCTCCAACGCCGAGGCCATCCAGGCGGCGGCGCCGGGCTCGATGGTGGTCAAGGCGTTCAATACGCTCAACTGGCAGCAGATGGTCGACCCGGATTCGTCCGGCGGGCCGCTTTCGATCCCCCTGGTCGGAGACGACGCGGATGCCAAGGCGAAGGTCGCGGCGCTCGTCGCGGGCATGGACCTCGAACCCGTCGATCTCGGCCCGCTGAGCTATGCGCGGCACGTGGAAGGCATGCTGATCGTCTGGATGAATGCGCGTCTCAACGGTCGACCCTTCGATTTCCACCTGCGCCAGGTTGCCTCACCGCAATAACGCAAAGCGGCGGCAACTTCGGAGGTTTCCCGGCGTCAGAGACCACACCGGTTAAACATTGAACAGCGGGTATCTGCCATGCATCGTCCACTCGTACTCTGCGCTGCGTTGTTCCTCGCGTCAGTCGCTGGCGCACAGGAGCCGCAAAGCTGCAGCACTTCCGAGCGCTACGCCAAACTCGATTTCTGGATCGGCGAATGGGACGTCTTTGTCGGCGACAACCTGGTCGGTTCCAATCGCATCGAGAAGACGCTCGACGGCTGTGCGATTTTCGAACACTGGACCGCCGGCGACGGCAGCGAGGGCAAAAGCCTTTTCTTCGTCGATTACGACGGTCACTGGGCTCAGATCTGGGTGAGCCAGCTGGCGATGGCGCCGGGCGGCGTCAAGGAGAAGATCATGGTCGACGATCCGCCCGAGGGCTCGGTCCGTTTCCAGGGCGTCGTTCGGCACGCAGAGGCCGGCGCCTGGCTGGACCGAACCACCCTGACGCCCGGGGACGACGGCAGCGTGCGCCAGCTCATCGAGATCTCCGAGGACGGCGGCGAAACCTGGAACCCCACCTTCGACGCCAGCTACCGCCGCAAAGCGCCGTAATCCCGCCGAAACGCCCGGAAACAGGCCATTTGCGGCCGGTTTTGTGACATAAACCCGGGAAATGCGTGCGGACCCCTTGCACACTTCGACAGTAGCTCCGCATTTGGGCGCGGTAGCCCTCGAACTTCGCTGCCAGGGTAGTCATGTACGAAGCGCATTTTGGTCTCAGTTCGCGTCCGTTCGGCTCGAAAGCCGAGGGCGTCCGTGTATTCAGTGGCCCTCGCCAGGTCGAGACCATGACCAGCCTCAAAAAAGGCCTGACGGCGCTGGACGCGGTCGTCACCGTGACCGGACCCGTCGGCGTCGGCAAAACGTCGATCGTCAGCCGGGCGCTCGATACCATCTCACCGAACCGCATGGCGGCCTGGGTCGGGCGCATGCAGCTCGCCCCCGACGAGGTACTACACCTGTTGCTGGCCGGATTCGGCATCAAGGCACAGACGAAGGGCACTATTCAGCGCTTCGCCGTATTTCGGCGCCTGCTGGCCGAACGTGCCGCCGCCGGCGCGCCGGTCGCGATCGTCGTCGAGGACGCGAACCGCATCGGCGTCGACGCGCTGGCCGAACTCGAAGCGTTGACCGCTGCCGATACCGGCGACGCGACGAGCGCAAATATCATCCTGATGGGGCAGCCGACGCTGAAGAAGCTGCTGGCCCAGCCCGAACTGGCCCGCCTCAACCAGCGAACCCGCCTCCGCCAGGCGATCGAGCCGCTCACACAACCGGAAGTCAACGGCTACCTGAAGCACTGCCTCAGGATTGCCGGCGGCGAATACGACAAAATCTTCGAAGCAGGCGTTGCCGAAATCGTCTTCGCCTGCTCCGAGGGCATACCCCGCATGATCAATACGTTGTGCGAGTCGGCGATGACGACGGCGATGGAAGACGGGCTGAAGACAGTGTCTGCCACGCTGATGCACAAGGTCGCGGGCGACGCCTTCGGCTATGAAGGTCCGCTACCGGAGACGGCGATCGATACCCCGTCAGAAGATTCCGTCGAGGTGCCGATCGTCGAAATCAAGGTCGACGTTGCCGACACGCCTGCACAGCAGGCCGAAGAGTCGGACATCGACCGGGAAGCGCCGCCAGCAGCGGAGACCGACACAGCGTCCGGGAAAGATTCCGGGCAAGCCGCAGCAATGCCCGACGACATGGACCTGCCTTCGGCGCGCGACATGATCGTCGAATCCGGCCACTATCCGGCGCTGCCGCAAGACACGGACGAGCCACCGACCGCTGCACAGGCAGACGCTGACGCCAGCGCCGCACCGGACGAGAGCGTGGCCGAGGCCGACGCCGATCCGGAATTCGAGATTCCGGAGCTGATCAACGATACCCAGCCGGAACTGAGCGCTCTATCGTCGCCGACATCGGACGAAGCCGTCGTCGACGAACTCAATCTCGACACCGAGTCGACCGCGATCCAGGAACAGCTGTCCGGAGACGCCCTGAAAGCGCTGGAAACCGAGGCGCAAGCGGAAGCGACACCTCCATCCGAACCACAACCTGAACCGCCGGTGGTTGCAGAGTCAGCCGCGGCGCCGGCCGACCAGCCCGCACCTGCAGGCAAGGGCGACCAAGATTTCGATCTCGACGCGGCGCTCTCGTTCGAAACGGAAGCAACGAACGTCATGGAAGGCCTGACCGCGAACCTCGACGATGTCGTCTCCGACGCAGTCAAGGAAACGCCGGTCGTCGAATCGGCCAATGACGCGAATGGGGCACCGGCACTCGACGAATTGCCGACATTGACGGATTCGATGCAGGTCGACGTCGAAAAGAAAGTCGAGCAGACGAAACAATCGGATCCGCAAGCTGCGTCTCCCGAGCCCGCCGCAGTCAGCCAACCTGCTGAGCCGCCTGCCCCGCCGAAATCGGCAGAGGAACCGGCGGCCGCCGCTGAACCGAAACCCGAGCCGGTCGCAGGAGACGCCGCAGCGGCAGCGCCCGCGGCGCCGAACGCGCCGGAGGAGGCTCAGAGCAAGCCGATCGCCGAGGTGTCGGAGATGACGGCGAGGATCGCCGCCCTCGACCCGAGCAATCGCACGAACGACGTCGACGCTGTCGAAGCGGCCCTCGATGCCGCAAAGCGCGGCAGAATGGATGAATTGATGGCGCCGCCGCCGCTGCCGCAGGTCAACGGCAACGCAGCGCAGGAAGAGGAACCGCAGGCGCCGGTCCCCGAGATTACCCTGGACGACGCGATCGCGCAGAAGCAGGAAGCCGCAGCGGAAAAACGCAAGGCATTTGCCACCGAGATCGGCAATGCCAATTCACTGGAGGAATTCAGCGACGCGATGGCAGAGACACTTTTCGGTGACGACGACTTCGACGCCATCGCCGCCGAAGTCGCCGCCAACGCGCCCGCACCGGGCGAACTGGTTGAGCCCGGCAACGGCCCGCCGGACCTGAGCCTGACAGAGGAATCGTCACCTGCGGAATCCGTTGCAGACGCGGCTCCGGCGATGCCCGAGGACACCGGCCTCAAAGAGTCACAGCAGATTCGCGCCGATATGCTGCAGTCCCTCAATTCCGCCAATACAGCCGCTTCGCAGCAGGTCGCTGATATCTCGCCGGCGCCGGCTGCGCCGCCAGCATCCGCGCCGCAGTCCGGGCAGCTGGAATCGATTGAGGATCAGATCAATACGTCGCTGACCCAGTCGCTGGAAGCATTGAATATCACCCAGGTGGCAGACGCATCGGCTGCCGAGACGGACGAGGACGAGGAACCCGCAAAGAAAGGCGGCTTCTTCAGCCGCTTCCGTAAATCCTCCTGATTCTTGCCGTCAGGGATCCGCGTAGCCTGTCAGCTCCACGTAACCACGACCGGAGACGGCGTTCCCCGCCGACACGCCGGAAACGTCGACGGCGCCCTCCCAGTAACGAACGTTCGTGATCAGCTCCTGGTCCGGCAGCACCGGCCTTACCCGTAATGACGCGCCCAGCGGCGCAACGTGCAACTGCCATTCCGCCGGATAGACCCCGCCCCGCTCACTTCGCCATGTATTGAGCACATCGATCTCGAAGTCGCCGCGCTCGAGATGCAGTGTATTGCCGTCCGCGTCCGTGAAGGTGCCCGATGAAAACGGATCCGCCTCGCCGCTGTCGCGGCGAATCTGGTAGACCATCAGCTCGCTGCCATCCGTGAGTTGCAGGGCGAACCAGTCCCAGCCACGCTGATCCGGTGAAAGCGCGCTGCTGCCCCACTCGCGGTCGAGCCAGGACAGTCCACTGACCGCATGACGATCGCCGTCAATGCGCAATTCGCCTTCGGTGTCGAGCCGCGGAACCGAGTAATAGTAGGACGCATTGCCGGGTTCTGCAGACTTCCGGGACAGCCCCCGGTTGCCGTTGAGCACGACCGGTTTCAGGGCGGTCAGGGCAAGTTCGATCGCGAAGCGCTCGTCGCTGGCCGAAAGCCGCCAGGTTCCCGCATCGAGATCGATGCGCCAGTCGTCGAGCCAGATCCCGATCGGATCCTGTATCGCGCCGGCAAGACCGGCCGCCCCGCGCGAGTAACGCTGTGCCACGTGAAAACGGCGGTCTGCAACGTCGGTGACGGCCAGGTGCCCGATGTAGACCTGGCTGGACTGCCACGCGGAGTCGAGCATCTGCTCCAGCGCCGGCACCAGGGAGAACCGGAACAGCGTCAGTTCGTAGCCGAATCGGCGACCGTCGGCATCGTCCAGGTTGCCCGTGAAATACCACCATTCGTTCCGGTATTCCTCGTGGGCGCCGTGATCGGCCGGGAAACGGAATGCACGGGTTTCGAGCGCCTTCGGAAACCGGTCCGTCGAGTCGTCGCGCAGCAATTCCGACAGCCGTGAGGAACCCGGCACGCCGGCTGTTGCTGGCCCGGCGTCTGCGCCGGGTCCGCTACAACCGCTTACAATAAAACCTTTTATAACAATTATTTGCAGAATATTTCTCAAGCTAAACATTATTATTCTTCCCGCATCGCCAGTGCCGGCCGGGTGCGCGCCGCGTGCCAGGATGGGTACAGCCCGGCAAGCAACGCTGCACCGATCGACAGGAGGAGTGCGGTCAGCAGCGGCGACCCGTCGACGACGAAATCGATCTGCCAGCCGAATGCGCGACGGTTTATCACGGCGATCAGCATCCAGGCCATGACCAGTCCCAGCGGTATGGCGGCAAGTCCTGCGAGCAGCCCGATGAAGCCGCTCTGTGCGGTCACGAGGACACCGGTCTGGGCGGGCGTCATGCCGATGGCTCGCAGGATGCCGAACTCTTTCGCCCGCTCGAGCTGCAGCGCCAGCATTGCGCCCAGGATGCCGATGACGGCAACGCCGACGGCGAGCCAGTAAAGCACATTGGTGATCACGAAAGTCCGGTCGAATATCGCCAGGGAGATATCCCGGATGCGGGCATTTTCGGTCATCATCAGGGCTTGCCGGCCTGCACTCACCTCGCGAAGATCGTTCATGACCGCTTCCGCATCGGCGCCTGGCGCGAGATAGAGTCCGATCGAGTCGATACCGTCATCGTCGAAGAGACGATCGTAGCTTGCCCGGCTCATCAGCACGGCGCCGTCATTCGAATCGTAGCTCTGGTAGACGGCGGCGACGTCCAGCGTCGCCGTGCCCTGCGCCGCAGGCACATCGATCGTGGAACCGGGACCGACGCCATGCCGGTAGGCATAAGCATCGGAAACCAGCACCGCCGACTCCTCGTCGAACCGTCGCCAGGCCTCGTCGACATCCCCGCCGCGAAGCCGGGTTCCCGCATAGCTGCCCGGGGCCATCTGCAACGCAATGATCCGGGTCCGCCCTGCCGCGGTCTCGAGCCATGCGCGGCGGCTGGTGCTGAAGTCCTCGATACCGGGAACCGACACGAGGTCGGGCAGCAGCTCCGGATCCAGCGAGCCGCGAGCAACCCCGACATAGACATCGGACTGCAAGGTCGTGCCGATCCAGTCACTGACCGATGCCCGGAAACTGTCGACCATCACGGTCACGCCGATCGTCGCGGATACGGCAACGGCCAGCGCGACGACTGCGACGCCGGTGCGGCTGAGCGAACGCGCGATGCCGTCGATCGCCAGTCGCCCGGGAATACCGCCGAGCCGGCCTGCGAGAGGGCTCAATTTTGCCGACAAAGCGCTGGCAAACGCCGGGATGCACAGCGCAAAGCCGAAAATCAGCAGGAACAGGGCAAACAGGCCGGCCACGAGACTGCGGCCGGAAGCAGCCAGCACGAGGCAGGCCGCCAGCATCAGTGCCCCGCCACCGAGAGTGAGCCAGGGCAGGATTGCGGACGCGCCGGATTCGACTGCCGATCGGGTCATCGCCAGTCGGGGCGGGGTGTTCGAGGCTTCGATGGCGGGAATGGCGGCAGCAACTAGCGTTGCGGCGACACCGGCCACGAAGCCCTTGGCCAGCGACAGCGAATCGATGCTCACGCTCGTCACGCTGACGACGAAATAGTGATCGCTCAGCGTGCGCGCGACCAGGCCAACGAGTTGT
>JABAHS010151192.1_pt2 | contig 10471 bp, 8 predicted proteins | sample 7062111 | NCBI WGS metagenome assembly JABAHS01 (sample SAMN14534600, study PRJNA622989) | marine sediment metagenome | biome: marine biome [ENVO:00000428]; feature: marine pelagic biome [ENVO:01000023]; material: deep marine sediment [ENVO:00002113]; isolation source: pool of 4 deep marine... | reverse complement strand
GCCCGGTGTTCATCCTGCACGACGGGCCGCCCTACGCGAACGGCGAGATCCACATCGGCCATGCGGTCAACAAGGTGCTCAAGGACATCATCGTCAAGGCCAAGACGCTCGCCGGGCTCGACGCCCCCTACGTTCCCGGGTGGGATTGCCACGGCCTGCCGATCGAGCTGCAGGTCGAGCGCCGGATCGGCAAGGCGGGGGTCAAGGTGAGCCACGCGGAGTTCCGCCGGGCCTGCCGGGCGTACGCCGCCGAGCAGGTCGATAACCAGCGTGCGGACTTCAAGCGGCTCGGCGTGGTCGGCGCCTGGGACACGCCCTATCTCACGATGGCCTTCGGCTTCGAGGCCGATATCATGCGTGCGCTGAGCCGCATCATCGAGCGCGGACACGTCTACAAGGGTTACAAGCCCGTCCACTGGTGCACCGACTGCGGCTCGGCGCTCGCCGAGGCGGAGGTCGAGTATCACGACAAGCGGTCACCGGCGATCGATGTGCGCTTCGACGTGAGCGACCCCGAGGCGCTGATGGCGCGTTGCCATCATGTGGAGGGCGGCACGGGCGAAGGGCCGGCATCGGTGGTGATCTGGACGACCACCCCGTGGACGCTGCCGGCCAACCGCGCGGTGGCGGTGCACCCCACGCTCGCCTATGCGGTCGTGCAGAGCGCGGGCGAGCACGGCCCCGAGCGGCTGGTGGTCGCCGAGCCCCTGCTCAAGGACGCGATGGGACGCTGGGGCCGCGAGGACTACCGGGTCATCGGCTATTGCACCGGGCAGGATCTCGAGGGCCTGCGGGTGGCGCATCCGTTCTATGAGCGCGAGGCGCCCGTGATCCTTGGCGAGCACGTGACCACCGAGGCGGGCACCGGGGTGGTGCACACCGCTCCCGGCCACGGGCAGGACGATTACATCGTCGGCATGCGCTATCACCTGCCGGTGGAGCACGGGGTAAATGAGGCCGGGGTGTTCACCGACGACGTGCCCCTGTTCGGCGGACAGCACGTGCTGCAGGCCGACGACGAGATCATCGAGGTGCTGCACGCGCGCGGGCGCCTGCTGCATGTCGAGCGCGTCCGCCACAGTTACCCGCATTGCTGGCGGCACAAGACGCCGATCATCTTCCGCGCCACGCCGCAGTGGTTCATCAGCATGGAGCGCAAGGGCCTGCGCGAGGCGGCGCTCGGGGCGATCGAGCGCACGCGCTGGACGCCCGAGTGGGGCCGTGCCCGGATCGAGGGCATGGTCGCCGACCGCCCCGATTGGTGCATCTCGCGCCAGCGCACCTGGGGCGTGCCCATCCCGTTGTTCGTCCATCGCGAGACCGGCGAGCCGCACCCGCGCACCGGCGAGCTGATCGAGGCCGCCGCGCGGCGCGTCGAGCAGGGGGGCATCGACGCTTGGTACGACCTCGAGCCGGGCGAGCTGCTCGGCTCTGAGGCCGGTGAGTACGAGCAGGTGCTCGACACGCTCGACGTGTGGTTCGACTCGGGTGTTACCCACTACGCGGTGCTCGAGCGCCAGCAAGGCTTCACCGAGTTTCCGGCGGCCGACCTCTACCTCGAGGGCTCCGACCAGCACCGCGGCTGGTTCCAGTCCTCGCTGCTGACCTCGGTGGCCATGCGCGAGGCGGCGCCCTACAAAGGCGTGCTCACGCACGGGTTCACGGTCGACGCCCAGGGGCAGAAGATGTCCAAGTCGCGGGGCAACGTCGTTGCCCCGCAGAAGGTGGTGAGCACGCTCGGCGCCGATATCCTGCGCCTGTGGGTCGCCGCCACCGACTACCGCGGCGAGATGGCCGTCTCCGACGAGATCCTCAAGCGCACCGCCGACGCCTACCGCCGCATCCGCAACACCGCGCGCTTCCTGCTCGCGAACCTGCACGGGTTCGACCCCGCCACGGACATGCTGACCCCGGGCGACATGCTGGGCCTGGACAAGTGGGCCGTGGAGCGGGCCGCTCGGCTTCAGCAAGAGCTGCAAGGCTTCTACGACGCCTATGAGTTTCACCAGGTCTGCCAGCGCGTTCACCGCTTCTGCGCGGTCGACATGGGGGCGTTCTATCTGGACGTGATCAAGGACCGCCAGTACACGATGCCCGCGGAGAGCATCGGACGGCGCTCGGCGCAGACCGCCATGTACCACATCGTCGAGGCGCTGGCACGGTGGCTCGCGCCGGTGCTGTCGTTCACCGCCGACGAGATCTGGCGGCACATCCCGGGCGAGCGCGCCGAGTCCGTGTTCCTGACCACCTGGTACGAGCCGCCGCCGATGTATCGCTCGGAGCAGGAGCGCGCCCAGGGCATGGGGCTTGTGTTCTGGGACCGGGTGCTCGAGGTGCGCCAGGCGGTGTCGAAGGAGCTCGAGGCCCTGCGCGTGGCCGGGGGCATCGGCTCGGGGCTCGACGCCGAGGTGGACCTCTACTGCGGCGAGGAGCTCCACCAGCAGCTCGCGCAGCTCGAGGACGAGCTGCGTTTCGTGCTGATCACCTCCTACGCGCGGCTGTATCGCGACTACGAGCGCGGCGACCTCGAGGCCGCGCACGCCACGCTGCCCTCAAGCGACGAGCTGTGGATCGCGGTCGCCCCGTCGGGCTACGCCAAGTGCGTGCGCTGCTGGCACCGCCGCGAGGACGTCGGCGTGAGCGCCAAGCACCCGGAGCTGTGCGCGCGCTGCGTGTCCAACGTGGAAGGACCGGGCGAGCAGCGCAGGTTCGCATAACAGAAGATATCAGGGATCAGGTGTCAGAAAAGCGGGACATCACGCGGCGGTTGCGGGCGCGACCCTTGTGCCGTGTAATCTGAAATTCGAAATCTGAATTCTGAGATCTGATTCCCGTGCTTAGATGGGTTTGGCTCTCGGCAGCGGTGGTCATCCTCGACCAGGCCGCCAAGCTCGCCGCCGACGCGGCGCTCGCGCCGTACGAGCCGGTGGCGGTGCTCCCGCTGCTCAACCTGACGCTGTCCTACAACACGGGGGCGGCCTTCAGCCTGCTCGCCGGTGCCGGAGGCTGGCAGCGCTGGTTGTTCACGCTCGTCGCGGTAGTGGTCGCCGCGGCCATCGTCGTATGGCTGCGGCGCCTGCCGGCGCACGAGCGCTGGACGGCCGGGGGGCTCGCGCTGGTGCTCGGCGGCGCGCTCGGCAATGTCATCGACCGGTTGTGGCACGGGTACGTCATCGACTTCATCGACGTGTACTACGGTGAGTGGCACTGGCCGGCCTTCAACATCGCCGACTCGGCCATCACGGTGGGCGTGGGCGTGCTGATCGTCTCGATGCTGCTCGAGTCGCGCGCCTCGCCCGCCGGCGAGGACCGGCGCGGGGGACGGGGATGAGCGCGGGGGCCGCCGTCGGGCCGGGCAGCGAGGTGGTGCTGCACCTCGAGCTGCGGCTCGAGGACGGCACGGTCGCCGAGAGCAGCTTCGCGGACGAGCCCGTGCGGGTGGTGCTCGGCGACGGCACTCTAATAGAGGGGCTCGAGCGCGCCCTCTACGGGCTGCACGCCGGCGACCGCCAGACCCTGCGCATCGGGCCCGACGAAGGCTTCGGGCGGCGCGACCCCGCCGCGATCCAGCCCATGCCGCGCAGCGAGTTCCCCGCGGATATGGCGCTCGAGCCGGGTCTGATCATCGGCTTCACCACACCGGCCGGCGACGAGGTGCCGGGGGCGATCCGCGAGGTCGGCGAGGAGAGGGTGACCGTCGATTTCAACCACCCGCTGGCCGGTCACGAGGTGACCTTCGAGGCGGAGATCCTCGAGGTCATCCCGCCGAAAGGCGACGATCCCGGCAAGCCGCGGTCGTAGGATGGGTCGAGCGCGGCGGCGGCCGCGCGGACCGTCGCCGGCGGCGCCGGCCTCGCCGCGCCCGGCGTTGGGTCCGGCGCTGCGCGCCTTGACCCAACCCGCCGCTCAGAGCCGGCCATTGCCGCGGCCGCAGGCCGTCCTGTCCCGGTCAGGCAGCCCCACCCCGCTCTATGCGAGTGGGGCGCCGGGCGGTTAGAATTTCGCATCATCGACCTCAGGTAATCCTCGTGCAGGTCCTGCTCGCCAACCCCCGCGGCTTCTGCGCCGGCGTCGAGCGCGCGATCGAGATCGTCGAGCGGGCGCTCGAGCTGTTCGGGCCGCCGATCTACGTGCGCCACGAGGTGGTCCACAACCGCAGCGTGGTCGACGACCTGCGCGCGCGCGGCGCGGTGTTCGTCGAGGAGCTCTCGGAGGTTCCGCAGGACGCGACGTGCATCTTCAGCGCGCACGGCGTCTCGCAGGCCGTGCGGCGCGAGGCCGAGGCGCGGGGGCTGCACGTGTTCGACGCGACCTGCCCGCTGGTCACCAAGGTCCATCTCGAGGTGGCCAAGCACAGCCGCGAGGGGCGCGAGGCGATCCTCATCGGCCACGCCGGTCATCCCGAGGTCGAAGGCACGCTGGGCCAATACGACGCCTCGGCCGGCGGTGCCATGTACCTGGTCGAGACCCCCGGCGACGTCGCGGCGCTCCGGGTGCGCAATCCCGACGACCTCGCCTACGTCACCCAGACCACCCTGTCGATGGACGATACGGCGCGCGTGATCGACGCTTTGCGCGCGCGCTTCCCCGCCATCCAGGGTCCGCGCAAGGACGACATCTGCTACGCCACGCAGAACCGCCAGGACGCGGTCAAGGCGCTCGCCGGGGCGAGCGATCTGGTCATCGTCGTGGGCTCGGCCAACAGCTCGAACTCCAACCGCCTGCGCGAGATCGCCGCGAGCGGCGGGGCGCCGGCCCATCTCGTCGACCGTGCCGACGACGTGGACCCGGCCTGGCTCGCCGGCGTCGAGCGCGTCGGGGTCACGGCCGGCGCCTCGGCGCCCGAAGGCCTCGTGCAGTCGGTCGTCGAGCGCCTGCGCGATCTCGGCGCCGAGCTCGCGGTGGAGACGCCGGGCATCGAAGAGAGCGTGGTGTTCCATCTCCCCCAGGCGCTGCGCCGCTGAGCGCGCGGCGTGTGACGCAGCTCACGTTTTCGCGCCTGCGGTCGCCCGTCCCGCCCCGCTGACCGACGATCGGTCGCTCCGGCCCGACGGGCGGTCCCCTGTCCGCGTTGTGTTCTCGTCCCGCCCCGGCTATCCCTATTAGCAGGTCCAATCGTGACGGCGCGCGGCCCCGTGCCGCGGCCGTGTGACGCCAAGCTTGATCATGTCGCGAGCCAAAGGCTTCACTCTGGTCGAGTTGATGATATCGCTCCTCGTGGCGGCTCTGCTCACGGTCGTGGCCGTGCCGAGCTTCAAGACGTTCATCGAGAACAACCGGCTGGCGACCGCGGCCAACAGCCTCGTGTCGGCCACGCAGTACGCGCGCACGGAGGCCGTCAAGCGCGGCCAGACGGTCAGCGTGGTCGCCACCGGCGGCGCCGCGAGCGACGAGTGGGGCGCCGGATGGGAGGTGCAGGATTCGGGCGGCACGGTCCTGCGCGCGGGCGAGGGCGTGGATGGGGCGACCATCGACAGCACCGGCGGCGTCTCGACCCTCAATTACGACGCCTCCGGGTTCGTGGACAGCAACGACACCATCAACGTGTGCATCGCCACAGGCCGCGAGGGTCGCCAGATCCGGCTGACCTTGAGCGGGCGCACGTACGTGTCGAAGCTCGCGAGTTGTCCCTGAGGGCGGACGATGAGAATCGGAGCGTCGAGAAAATCAGTAAAGCCGCCGGCCGACGCCCAGCGCGGCTTCTCCCTGATCGAGGTGCTGGTCGCGGTGCTCGTGCTCGCTGTGGGCCTGCTGGGGCTGGCCGGCCTGCAGATGGCCGGGTTGAAGCAGAACTACGAGGCCTATCTGCGGACCCAGGCGGTCAACGCCGCCTACGACATCGCCGACCGCATGCGTGCGACATGCGCAACGCCAAGGCCGGATAATTGTGAGGCCCTTAAAGGCACCTACGACATCGGGCTCACGGATACCGTCTCGGCGCCGGGCACGACGTGCTCGGGGGGCGGCGCCTCGACCTGCACGCCCGCCGCCGTGGCCGCCGAGGACCAGTACCAGTTCATACAGAATGTCGGCGACCTGCCCTCCGGCCAGGGGGCGATCCAGCGCGTCAACACGGCGGGACGCACCCTGATGCGGATCATCGTCCGGTGGGACGAGAGCCAGGACCCGAGCAGCACCGAGATCGTCCAGTTCGTCTGGGACAGCGAGCTATGAGCATGCGTCCGATCAACGAGACCGCCTCGCGGGGCATCGGGCTCATCGAGCTGATGGTCGCGCTCGCCCTCTCGGCGATCCTCGTGCTCGGCGTCACCCAGGTCTACGTGAGCGCCAAGGCGACCTACAACACCCAAGAGGGCCTCTCCCGGCTGCAGGAGAACGGGCGCATCGCGCTGATGCTGCTCCAGCGCGACATCCGCAACTCCGACTACTGGGGCTGCATGAGCAATCTGGGCGGAGTGACGAACCACCTCGACGATTCCAGCGCCGGGTATGACCCGAGTCTCCACAGCTACGATCAGTCGATCGACGGCGCCGAGGGCGGCGCCGGCTCCGATTCGCTCATCCTGCGCAGCGGCGCCGGCACGCCGATCAACGTGACGATGCAGCCCTCCACTCCCGCCGCGGCGCTGCAGGTGTCCGCCGGCCACGGGCTGGCGCAGGGCGACGTCATCTTCGTGAGCGACTGCCAGAGCGGCGACGTCTACCAGATCTCCAACTCGAACCCCGGGAGCAGCAACCAGGCCGCCCACAACACGGGCGTCGGCTCGCCGGGCAACAAATCCATCACCTCGACGCCGGGTTGCCCGGCCTCGGCGTCGAACTGCCTATCCAAGCTCTACGACACCAACGCGCGGATCTTCCGGGCGAAGACCGTCGCCTACAGCGTGCAGACCAGCGGCGTCACCGGCGAGCCGGCGCTGGTGCGCAGCAGCAACGGCGGGGCCGCCGAGCTGGCCGACGGGGTCGAGAGCTTTCAGATCCTCTACGGCGAGGACACCGACAACGACGGGGTCGCCAACCGCTACGTGCCGGCCAATCTCGTCGCGGACTGGGACGCGGTGGTGGCGATCCGCGTGGGCCTGCTGATGCGCACGGACGATCAGATCGCCGAGCAGGAGGACACCGGCACCTACGACGTGCTCGGCACCAGCGTCGGGCCCTTCAACGACCGGCGGCTGCGCAAGGTCTTCACCGCGACGGTGGGCGTGCGCAACCGGCTGAAATAGAGGAGCGAACGACCGATGAGCACGCGACGCCCGTCCCGCAGCAGCGCCCCGCCCGGCCGCCAGCGCGGCGCGGTCCTGGCGGTGAGCCTGCTGCTGCTGCTGGTGATGACCATCATCGGCGTGGCCGGCATGCAGAACACGACGCTGCAGGAGCGCATGGCGGGCAACACCAAGAGCCGGAACGTCGCGCTCGAGGCGGCCGAGGTGGCGGTGCGCGACGCCGAGGTTTACCTGGACGGCATCGTGGCGACCTCGGACTTCGACACCGCGGGCCCCTATTACATGCAGGGCAGCGCGCCCGACCCGTTCGCCGACTCGACCTGGACCGGCACGAACGCCCAGCAGTTCACGGGCTCCCTGCAGGGGCTCGACGCCGCGGACAACCCCTATTACTTCATCGAGTGGGTCGGCACGGTGACCGCCCAGAGCACGCCGCAGATGAACAACTACGGCCAGGGCAGCGTGCCGAGCGTGTCGGGATTCAGGATCGTGGCGCGCGGGACGGACGCCTCCGGCAACTCCAAGGTCTACCTTGAGAGCTACTACGGGAAGGTGCTCTAGCGCCGTGGCGCCCGCAAGGGGGATATGATCATGCGCCAGCGAAGCAAGCGAACCCGAAAGCTGCTCCATTGCCTGGGGCTGATGGTGCCCTTCCTGGCGCACGCCCCCGCGCAGGCCGCCCCCGGCGTGCCGGCGGACTCGCCGCTGTTCGTCTCGGCGAGCGCCGACCCCAACATCATGTTCCTGATCGACAACTCCGGGTCGATGAGCAACATCGTGCCCGACGACCCGTTCGACCCCGCCGTGACCTTCACGAGCTGCCCCTCGGGCCTCACCGTCCCCGCCGGCAGCTACGCCCAGGTAAGGGTCACGGCGGGCGGCGACCCTTATTTCAACGTGGGAGGCATCGACTACANNGCGACTACAATTGGGGCACCGCGGACGACGGCCTCGGCCGCCCCGAGGCGTGCTTCGATCCTGGCGCGAGCTACACCGCGCGGCTCTACGGCAACGGCGGCAGCGCGGGGGGCCTTAAGTATCCCAGCGGCTATCTGAGGGCGGCATACAGCGGCAATTACCTCAACTGGTATTTCGGCTCGAGCCCGCAGAACTGGGGCGCCGACGCGCGCAAGCGGCCCAGCCAGGAGCGGCGCATCGACATCGCCAAGGGCGCGGCGAAGAGCATCGTCAACTCGGTCAACAACGTGCGGGTGGGCCTGAGCGCGTTCGACGGCGGCACGGGGGCGGCGATCAGCGTCGGCATCGACGACATCGCCACCAACCGCGCCACCATGGTGAGCGCGATCGACGCCCTGACCCCCAGCGGCTCGACGCCGCTCGCCGAGAGCCTGCATGAGCTCGGCCGTTATTTCGTCGGCCAGTCCAATCCGCAGTACGACGGCCTTCTCACCCTGCACCCGGGCCAGGCGAACGAGACCACCAAGGACGACGACGCCGTGTTCGACAACTCCCCGAACTACGCCTCGGGGGTGGCGAAGGGCTCGCCCGTCCAGTACTTCTGCCAGCAGACCTTCGCCGTCCTCATGACCGACGGCCGGCCCCAGAGCGACCGGGACATCGCCGACAGCACCGGGCTCACCGATTACGACGGCGACTGCGCCGACGGGAGCTGCGACACCTACGACCGCAAGCCCTCGCGCACCTACGAGTCGGGGGGCAGCGATTACCTGGACGACGTGGCGGCCGCGCTCTACGATATGGACCTGCGGCCCGATCTCGACGACTTCGCCGGCAACGAGGTCAAGAACAACGTCAAGACCTACACGATCGGCTTCGCCGACGATCAGGTCATCAACGATCCCCTGATGCAGGACACCGCGGCCAACGGCAACGGGCTGTTCCTGACCGCGTCGAACTCCAGCGAGCTGGGCAGGGCCTTCGAGGACGCCGCCCAGGACATCCTCAGCCAGGTGGGCTCGATCGCGGCGGTCAGCTTCAACACCGCCACCCTGACCAGCGGCAGCCAGGTGTTCCAGGCGCGGTTCAACACGACGCGCTGGAGCGGCGAGCTGCACGCCTTCAACCTGGAGGCTAGCGGCACCATCAGCTCCGAGATCTGGGAGGCCGGGGACGTCCTGAACAGCACGAGCCCCTCGGCCCGCCAGATCATCACCAACACGAGCAACAACACGGCGTTGCCGTTCACGAGCGGCAACCTGGGCAGCCTCTCGTCGGTCCAGCAGAACGACCTCAACATGGGCCCCTCGGGCGCCGACGGCCGCGGCACCGACCGCATCGATTACCTGCGCGGCGACGACGCCGACGAGGGCACCGCGAGCAGCGCGTTCCGGATTCGCACCACGCCGCTCGGCGACATCGTCCACTCCTCGCCGATCTTCGTGGGCGCGCCGTCGCAGAACTACCCCAACGTCGCCCCGTTCCCGGAAACGGTGGGCGACCGGTACGTGGATTTCAAGAACGCGCAGCAGGGACGCACGGAGATGCTCTATGTCGGGGCCAACGACGGCATGCTGCACGCCTTCCGGGCGAGCGACGGGCAGGAGCTGCTCGGGTTCATCCCGCACGAGCTGTTCTCGTCCCAGAGCAACGACGGGCTTCACCATCTGACCGAGCAGGACTACGAGCACCAGTACTACGTCGACCTGACGCCGACCATATCCGACGCCTATATCCCCGTCGTGGACGGCGGGGCGACGGCCTGGCATACCGTGCTCGTCGGCGGCCTGCGCGGCGGCGGCCGCGGCCTGTTCGCTCTGGACATCACGGACCCGAGCACATTCAGCGAGGCCAACGCCGACGATCTCTTCATGTGGGAGTTCACGAGCGCCGACGACGCCGATCTGGGCCTGACCTTCAGCCAGCCGACCATCGCCCGCATGAACAACGGCGAGTGGGCCGCTGTTCTCGGCAACGGCTACAACAACACGGGCAGCGGGACGGCGCAGCTCTTCATCGTGTTCCTCGACGGCGGCCTGGACGGCACCTGGACGCTCGACGCCGATTACATGAAGATCGACACGGAGGTCGGGTCGATCGTGAACAGCGACTGCCAGGATGCGAGCAGCGACTGCAACGGCTTGAGCCGGCCGGTGCTCGCCGACATCGACGGCAACGGCACCGTGGACCGAGTCTATGCCGGCGACCTGAAGGGCAACATGTGGGCGTTCGACGTATCGGCATCCAACGACGGCAACTGGGGCTCGGCCTATAGCCAGGGCAACACCCCCAGGCCGCTGTTCACGGCGACCGACGGCACCACCCCCCAGCCGATCACGTCGCAGCCCACGCTGGCCGACCACCCG
>JABAHS010148028.1_pt2 | contig 10480 bp, 6 predicted proteins | sample 7062111 | NCBI WGS metagenome assembly JABAHS01 (sample SAMN14534600, study PRJNA622989) | marine sediment metagenome | biome: marine biome [ENVO:00000428]; feature: marine pelagic biome [ENVO:01000023]; material: deep marine sediment [ENVO:00002113]; isolation source: pool of 4 deep marine... | reverse complement strand
ACGCGGTTGCCCGCGTGGCGCATCGCCTTGCCGATGGAGAACAGCACGGCGTTGCCGAGCCCTCGGCTACTGGATAACAACGGCTTTAACATGGGCTGCCAAACCCACCGCTTCGCTGCGGGTTTGGCAGCTGTTAAGGGAAGCGTTTGGGCGCTGCAGTGTCACTGCGTAGAGGTGGATACGTAGCGTTCCTCGCGACAATCGTTGCGGTCGCATCGTTCGCGGCGACGGGCGTTCCGTCGATCGGCGCGGGTGTGCGTTTCCAAGCGAATGAGCTCGGCGCCGGCTGGCATCGGGGCTTCTTCAACCAGCGCCGTACAGTGCCTCCCTGCTACTTGGTCATGGTTTTCGAGCCGCGCTCGTCGCGGGACGCATCCCTCCGGGTGAAGCACATTATCCCGGTCGCGCGCATCCATCGCTTGCAGGTCACCTCTGTTCCCGGCACCTCCATGCAAGAGTGGGACGGTCTTGCCCCGCCCGGCGTATCTGAGAACGGATGGCGGGAGATCAATCTGGCTCCACTTCAGCCGGCCGAAGGTGAATGTCAGTTCGACGAGTAAGCCGGTTGGTGGTGGATCGCGCGACAAGAGGCTGCAGCTGTAGCGGAGTGGCAGAGCTTCAGCTCGTGGCCGATTCGAATGGCCTTCCGATTTCCCTGCCGCTTAAGCGCTTGTTAAGCGGTGAATATTCTCTAATGAGGCCTTAGCTGCTTAGCTACGGGGAGAGACGAGACGTTCCCAGCTTTAGCGTCTCTGTAAACGCTCAAGACAGCGCTCCCCGTGTCGATATACGTCCGATTCGGCGGGTTGCACAAAGGGGGATTTGTAGAGGATGAAACCTCTCAAGATCGTCACGGGCTTGATGCTCGCCCTTGTGGTCTCAGCGACCAATGGTATCGCCGGCTTGGGTTACATTGTGGGTGGTGAGTTCGAGATGTCTCTGAACGCGGCTTTCGGGAACGAGGCTGCTTCTGATCCTCGGTGGAAAAGCGAGCAAGTCGATGAGCGCACGGTGACCACGCCTCGCGACGAAAAGGCAGCGCTCAGCCTGCTCCTCGAGACGAAGCACGGCCGATTCGGTCTTTTCTTGCAGATGGTTTGTTTGTTTCAGTTCATCGCCGGCGCGATCATCGTCTTTCATCGAACCGCGGGCATACCGTTGGCCGCTTTTCTGGTTCTGACGGCGTTCTTGGGAGCCGGGGCCGAGCTCGTGGGTGCGCGCCTGTCCTCCTCGCTGGGCATCACGAACACCATCGGCCTCGTCGTCTCGGCCCTTTTGCTCATGGTGACTTATTTGATGCTGCGTACCCCGGGGGCGCAGAGCCAGGTGGGGCAGACACCCTGAGAATCCGGTCGAGGGTCGTCCGCGAGACTTGCTGGGCTTTAGAATTCAAAGATACTTTGCGCACAGAAGCGCGGAGGAAGGAAGATGAGGCTGGAAGGTTCGTGTCACTGCGGCGGCGTGCGATTCACGCTGAATTCACCCCATCCGTACCCCTTCAATCTCTGCTACTGCTCCATCTGTCGCAAGACGGCGGGCGGGGGCGGCTATGCCATCAATCTGGGGGGCGAGCACGCCACTCTGAAGGTGCACGGAGAGGAGAACATCAGCGTGTACCACGCGCGGATCCGCAATCCCGACACGGGAGCTGCGGAGGAGAGCCCGGCAGAGAGGCGCTTCTGCGGGGTCTGCGGCAGCGCGCTCTGGGTCTGGGACCCGCGCTGGCCGGAGCTCGTGCATCCCTTCGCCTCGGCCATCGACACGGATCTGCCGGCGCCGCCCGAGCGCACCCACTTGATGGTGGGCTCGAAGGCCTCCTGGGTCCAAGTACACGAAGGTCCGCGCGACAAGGTGTTCGAGGGCTACCCGGATGAGTCCCTCGCCGCGTGGCACGAGCGCCTCGGGCTGGTCAAATAGAATCGTCGCGACGAGAGAAGGCGGACAGATCGATTTTTCATCGAGGCCGGTCGGGATCTGCCAGGCCCCGGGGCGAGAAATAGATCTGTCCCCTTTCGGCCGCTCAGAGTCTGTCCTCGGCCGGGAACGCCACCGAATGATTGAGCTTGAGGCGTTCCGCCCCTTCGGCATTGGCCCACTTCTCGAACAGGTAGTCGAGCCACTGGTCGGAGAGCTTCTCCTGCACCGAGTTCTGACGCAGACGCGCCTCGAGGTTGGAGAAGTCCACCCAATCCAGCGGCTGATCCTGATTGAAGCAGGAGTAGACGAAGCGCTCCTCACCGGTCTGCGGGTCCACCTGCTTGCAAAGGCACTGCGCGCAGATGCCCTTCATCATGCACTGCATGGATGAGTTGATGGAGCCGATGGCGGTGTGCCCGGGCTTGAGATAGGGCTTGAGCGCGTTGAAGCGCGCCTCCTTCACGGCCGCCATCATCGAGTCCGACCCGATCACCATGAGGTGATCGATGTCCTGCATCCGTATGGGCGTCTCGCCGAGGTGCCCCTTGGCATAGGCCACCATCGCCTCCACGATGTTGCCGATGAAGGTCTTGTCCTGCGGGCGCCTGGTGGGGATGGGATGCACGCCCGGGCCCGGGTCCACCGCCCACACGGTGACGTCGGAGGCCTCTTCGATCTCCCTCACCTTGAACACGTCCTGCGGCTCGCGGTAGCCGGCGAAGTAGACAACGCGGTTGCCCGCGTGGCGCATCGCCTTGCCGATGGAGAACAGCACGGCGTTGCCGAGCCCGCCGCCCGCGAGCAGGATGTCGCTGTGGTGCGGGATCTCGGTGGGCGTTCCGGTCGGGCCCATGACCACGATGGGCTCGCCCCGCTGCCACACGGCGCACAGTCGCGACGACGTGCCCATCTCCAGCGCGATGAGCGAGATCAGGCCCTTCTCCTTGTGGACCCAGGCGCCGGTGAGGGCAAGCCCCTCGGCGGCGAGCACCGTATCCTCCACCACCGGCGCCAGCGCCTCCAGGTTCTGGATGCGGTAGAACTGCCCGGGATGGAACTTGCGCGCCTGCATGGGTGCGTGGGCCACCACCTCCACGATGGTCGGGGTCAGGCGCTTGACGTCCACGACGGTGGCGACCAGCTCCCCGTCGAGACGCGCCTTGAGCGCTTCGAAGGCGGCGTCGCGCTGGCGCTGGCGCGCCGGGTCGAGGGCGGCGAGCTCGCGCTCGAACAAGCGCACGATGTAGGGGTACCCGTCCCTTGCGCTGGCCATGGCTTTGACCACGTTGCCCGCGTACACGGGATGGTTGTCGCCGAAGAAGGTGATGTGCTTGCCGTCCCGCTGATAAGACGTGAACGGTGCGGCTTCGGCGAGCTTGGGAACGGGCGTATCGTGTAGCGGCGCGAATTTCGGCTCGCCGTTCCAGGCCGGCTCATAGCGCTGAAAGAACTTGTTCTCCAGCTCGAAGGTGCCCGGGTGCTCGTTCTCGTAGATGATGTTGGGGGAGGTGCCCGCGGCGATGAACAGGCTGCGTGCCGCCACGACGGGCTGCTCGCCGGTGCCCACCCAACGCCCGTCGCGCTCCTCCAGGCGCTCGAACTTCACGGCGGCGAGATGCCCGTGCTCGTCCGGGACGGCCTCGAGCGGGTTCATTCCCTGCACGTAGATCACGCCCTCCTCGAAAGACTTCTCCACCTCCTCGTGGTTCTGGCGATACGCGGGCGAATCCTTCAGGCCTTTGCGGTAGTAGAGTCTGACGCCGCCCCACCGGGCCACCAGCCCCTGGATGTCCGGTGCACGACCCTCGGCTGCGGCGCGCTCGCGCTCGGCGCGCAGCTCGCGCCCGTGGTTCAGGGATTCCTCGAGGATGGCGCGTTCCTCTTCGTCGTAGCGCGCGAGCGTGGCCGACTCTCCGAAGCGCTCGGCCAGGGTCTCGAAGCGGGCGAGCGTCTTCTCCACCTGCAGCGGATAGTACGCCGCCACCTCGGTGGCAGTGTCGATGGCGGTGAGGCCGCCGCCGACGACGATGGCCGGCAGGCGCACCTGCAGGTTCGTCATGGTTGAGCGCTTGGCTGCCCCGGTGAGCTGCAGGGCCATGAGGAAATCGGAGGCCTTGCGCACGCCGCGGATGAGGTTGTTTTTCAGGTCGATGACCGTGGGCCTGCCGGCGCCGGAGGCAATGGCAACGTGATGGAAGCCGAGCTTCCACGCGTCGTCCACGGTGAGCGTGCCGCCGAAGCGCACGCCGCCGTAGAAGGCGAAGGTTTGCCGGCGCGCGAGCGTCAGATAGATGACCTTCAGGAAGTTCTTGTCCCAGCGCACCGTGATGCCGTACTCGGCGACGCCGCCGAAGCCGGCCATGACGCGCTCATCGAGCTCCTCGTACAGCGCACTGAAGTCCCGCACGGGCTGCGGCAGCCCGCCGTTCTCGCCGGTGAGCTCCCCGGGCAGCGGTTCGATCTTGAAAGCGTCGATGCCCACCACCCCGAACCCCTCGTTCACAAGGTAGTGGGCCAGGGTGTAGCCGGCGGGGCCGAGGCCCACCACGAGCACGTTCTTGCCGTTGTAAGGCAGCGCGCGCGGGCGCTCGACGTTCAGAGGATTCCAGCGCGTCAGCAGGCTGTAGATCTCGAAGCCCCACGGCATGAAGAGGATATCGGTCAGGACATTGGTCTCGACCTGGGGGATGTCGACCGGCTCGACCTTCTGGTAGATGCATCCCTTCATGCAGTCGTTGCAGATGCGATGACCGGTCCCAGGCACCATGGGGTTGTCGATCATGATCACGGAGAGTGCGGCGAGATTGTCCCCGTCGCGCTTGAGCATGTGCGCCTCGGAGATCTTCTCCTCGAGCGGGCAGCCGGTGAGCGTCACCCCGAGCGGATTGGCGCGCAGGCCGCCCTCCTTCCTGCGCATGCCCTTCGAGCAGGAGTCGGTGTCGCGCTCGTGGCAATAGATGCAGTGATCGACCTCGAACAGCGTCTCGCGTTCGCTGAAGCGTCTGTCCGTGAGCGCGAACCCATCGCGCTGGCGCCGCCGCCCGGGCGGGCCTTCCAGGTGCTCGAGACCCGCGTTCAGGCGCCGGTCGAACTCCACCAGGTGGCTGAAGTCCGTGCGCTTGAGCTGGCGCAGGGAGACCCAGCCACGAACCTTCGGCTCGAGCTCCGGACGATGCAGCGCGGCGTAGGTCCAGCGCCGAACGTGCTCGAGCAACCCGTCGACCCGCTCCAGGGGCGCATCGGCAGCGAGGGCCTGTGCGAACACCTGCGCCGACTCCGGGTGCCTCGAGAGCCGCTCGATAAGCGCGGCGAGGCGGGCGTCGGCGTGGGGGTCGGCGTCGGCCTTGCCTTTGGCTGCCCGCTCGTAGTGCTTGGCGAGGTCGAGGAGCTCGGCGGCCACGCGGCTCACGGCGCGTTCCGGATCGGGGTCGTCTGCGGCGTCGGGAAAGGCGATGTGCCGGAGCAGGTCCACGGCGCGCTCCAGCGCCGCCACGTCCCACTCGTCCACCGTCTCAGAGCGGTACCGGGCCTCCACGCGGGCGACGACGCCCCGGCGGTAGCTGAAGATGGGATCGAAGTCGCGCCGGATGGCGTCGGCCTGGGCCTCGCGGGTATGCTCGACGCCGAACAGGCGGGCGAGAAACCGGCTGACGTGGGGCGCCGTGCGCACCAGCACGTCGGATATAGCCGGCGCCGTCATGCCCTCGCCCCGACAGGACCGGTAGGCGTCGAATTCCTCAAACAGGTGGGGATCGCTCTCGCGCAGGAACGCATCGAACGCCTCGAGGAGGTCCTGGAGACGTGACGGATCGTAAAGATCCCCATAGGTGAAGCCGGGGATGCCGAGCTCGAGACGCTGCGGATCCAAATCCATCGGTACAGATTCCGGGCTCAACTCTGAACTGAAAATCTCACGTTGACACCGCGGTGACAGACGCCTGTGTGGGGTGCGCAAGCGCTGCGTGAGTGGGTTCAGGAACCGCCCGCGCCCCAAAATGGTACATGTTACGGCATCGCGCCCGATAAGCGGAACAAGGCCCGCGCGCTGGCTCGCAGCGCTAGCCAGTCGGCGGGCGCCCCGATATCATCGCCGCGCTCGCGCCGCGCCGTGCGTAAGGAGAATTCTTGACCCGCATGCTCGTCATCGTCGCGTCCGCTGCATGCTGACCGACGCGCAGAAATGGCTCCTCGTGGTCGGCGCGCTCGCGACCGGCTGGGTGGTCTATCTGCTCTCACCCATCCTGACGCCGTTTCTGCTGGCCGCCATTCTGGGGTATTTGGGCGACCCGCTGGTCGAGGGTCTGGCGCGGCGCAGAGTCCCCCGTACCGCGGCCGCCGCCCTCATCCTGGCCGCTCTGATCGTGGTGATGGCGGCGTTGCCGCTCCTCTTGTTGCCTCTGGTGGAGATGCAGATCCGAGCGCTCGCCGGCATGGTTCCCGCCGCCGTGGAGTGGATCGAGCTTACCGTGGTGCCGTGGCTGCAGTCGACGCTGGGCGTGGATCCGTCGCTCTTCCAGATGGAGAGGATCAAAGAGTTGCTCGCGCAGCACTGGCAGCAGGCCGGCGACGTGGCGGTGAGCGTCTTGCAGTACGCGACGCGTTCGGGAGCCGCCTTGATCGGGTTCCTGGTGAGCTTCCTCATCGTCCCCGTGGTCACCTTCTACTTGCTTCGGGATTGGGGGCGGCTCATCGACGCCGTCCACGGTCTGCTCCCTCGGTCCATCGAGCCGATGGTGAGCGAGCTGGCGCGCGACGCGGACGAGCGGCTGGGGGCGTTCTTGAAGGGACAGCTCCTGGTGATGCTCGCGCTGGGGATCATCTATTGGGTGGGACTCTGGATCGCGGGCCTGGATCTCGCCTTCATCGTCGGCATGCTGGCGGGGCTGGTCAGCTTCGTACCCTATCTCGGCGTGATCGTGGGCGTGGTGCTCGCCAGTGTGGCAATGCTGTTTCAGACCCACGAGCTGCTCCCGCTCCTGCCCGTGCTGGTCGTGTTCGCGGTGGGCCAGGTTCTGGAGGGGACCGTGCTGACTCCGCTGCTGGTCGGGGATCGCATCGGATTGCACCCGGTGGCCGTCATCTTCGCGGTGATGGCGGGCGGGCAGCTATTCGGGTTCCTCGGGGTCCTGCTCGCGCTCCCGGTGGCCGCCGTGCTGGCCGTGCTGGTGCGCCGCGCGCACCGAAGCTACAAGGCGAGTGCCATATATCGGGGAGGCGGCGCGGCGCCCTCCGGCTGAGCGCGTCCCCGGCTCAGCCGGGCTCGGCGTTCGGGTCGGCCTTGGCGGATTTCCGGGCTGCCTCTGCTTCCGTGTCCAGGGCGCCGGCTGCTGCGGCGCTGGCGGCTGCACCGGGGGAGCTCGCCTCCACCAGCACGCGCCGCGGCGCGAACTTCAGGCCCTGCTCCTCGAAGGCCTTCTGGATGCGATTGTAAGCCTGTCGCCGCACGTAGAACTGCTCGCCCGGCAGGGTCATGAACTTGCACCGCACGATGAGGGCGGAGTCGTCCATGGTGTTGACGCCCTGGGACTTGAGCGGCGCCAGCATGAGCGGAGCGATCTCGGGGTCGTCCATCATCTCCTGTCCGACCTTCTTGATGATCTTGCGCACCTTCTCGAGATCGGTCTCGAAGGGGACCCGGATCTCGAAGCGCATGAGTGCCCAGTCCCGGCTCCAGTTCGTGAGGTGGCGGATCTCGCCGAAGGGTACGGTGTGTACGAGACCGGTGTGATGCCGCAGGCGCAATGAGCGGATGGAGATCTTCTCCACCGTGCCGCGGATCTGGTCGATCTCGATGTACTCACCCAGGCGGAATGCGTCGTCCATGAGGAAGAAGATCCCGGAAACGATGTCCCGCACCAGCGCCTGCGCGCCGAAGCCGATGGCGATGCCGACGACGCCGGCCCCGGCCAGCAACGGCCCGATGTTCACCCCCAGCGAGGACAGCCCGATCATGATCCCGATGACGACGAGCGTCGCCAGCATGAACTTGCGAAATACCGGCAACAGCGTCTGTGCCCGGGTGACGCCCGCACCGCCGGCTTCTTCTCCAGGGCCACCCCCACTCTGGGCCTGTGCTTCCCCCGAACCCACCTGGTGCTCCACCGCGGTCTTCACGATGCCCCAGACCGCGTAGGCGAGCAGCGCCGTGATACCCAGATTGAACAGGGCCCGCGCCACGCGTGGACCGAGCAGCTGCTGGGCGAGGCCCTCCACGTCGATGCTCCAGAGCTGCACGAACAGGGCGACCACCAACAGCCAGAGAATGATCCGCAGATTGCGCAGCGTGACGCGCGCATAGGCCTGCCTCTTCCCGCCGGCATCCTCGCCCTGCGCTGCGGCGTCCGCAGTCGGCGACGTCTCGCCGTCCTGCTCCGGAGCAGGGCCGAAGAATCGGGTGACCAGCCTGCGCAGGCCGTCGTCCGCGACCGGAACCGCGACGAGGATGAGCAGGCTCGCGAGTCCTGCCGGGTAGGTGTCCACGCCGGTCGCCAGACGGACGCCGATGGCGAGCACCCACACGCCCAGCACGTAGGCGGTTGCGAGCACGTGCCACGTGCGCGCCAGACCGGCCGGCAAGCCACCCGAGTCGGAACGTTCCGGTGCCGAGCCGCCGGCGATGAGCGCGGCGACCGGCGCGCGGGCATCCCAGATGACGCCGATGATGACCAGTACGAAAACGAAGCTCGTGAACAGGCCCACGATCTCCACGAGCTCCCATGGCAGGCTGTAGCCGTCGAGCACCTCGTGCAAGGTACGGTTGAAAACGAACACGCTGACCAGCAGAGCGATGCGGCTGTGCATCGTGCGTGCCGCGGCGTCGTTGATCGGTATCAACCGCAGCCATGGTGCGCGCGGGCACAGAGCGGTGCGCGAGGCCAGGGTCAGCAGGCGCCACGCGACGACGCCCCCCAGCACGGCCATGAACAGCCATTCCGCGGCCTCGGTCGCGGGTTCCAGCAGCAGCAACAGCAGGAACGCGCTCAAGGCGAACACGGCGACCGCCAGCAGATCCGTCAAGGCGCGCATCGCCAGCGGTCCGAGCCGGGATCGCAGGCTTTGCGTCTGCCCCTGCACCGTTTGTGGCGCCACCCCAGTGCATCCACGGCGAAAGACCCGCTCCACGACGACGCCAACCACGAGGATCAGCGCGAAGCCCATCAGGATGCTCAACCCGCCGACGGTGCCCCCTGCCGTGACCTGTCCCCAAATCAGTCCCGGTATCTCGGGGACCTGGTCGACGGCACGGAACATCGCGTCCAGAGACTCGCGCACGCGCTCCGTGCCGTTCTCCAAACGGTCCAGAAACTCGCCTTCGCCCTGGGAGGGTGTCGGCTCGGCCCCTTTCTCGAGCTGCTGCAGGAGCAGCTCGCGCACCTCGGCATCCGAGAGCCGCGCGACCGCGTCCCGTGCCTCCTCGGGGCTCAGGTCGTCGAGCCGCGCCGCGGGCTGTTCGGCGGCGGTGTCCGCGCCGGCTCCGGGGAGGGTCTGCGCGAAGGCACCCGCTAGCGCCTGACTCACGAAGAGAAGCGCAACCAGGGTGGAGCTGGCCGCGGCGATGGGCCACGGACGAGAGACCACACCTCTGGTCATCGGGCGGGCCGTGTGTCGTTGCGCAGTGTCACCATCATGGGAGCGCAGTGAGCGCGCGATACGTTCGCGGCCGAGGATATCCTAACCGTGCCGGCAAAGTCTCTCGGGTGACCCGCACCTGCATCACGCTTGGCATGGGGAAGACGCGCGTCCGCGTCCGCGTGGCCCGCATGTCGCTCACCGAGACCGACGGTTCCCTTGTCTCACGCCGGCGATAGGGCGTGAGATCCATGCAGGCGTTCGTCGCCCGCGGAGGCCAGGGCTTCGCCGACGAAGCGCTACCGGGGTTCGGTATTGTCCGGGTAAGTCGGGGGTGAGTCGTGGGCGATCAGCGCCGCACGGCTCGCAGGCGCTTCTCGGCGGCCTCGACCTGCGCCTTCGCCGCCTTCACGCGCTGATGGTAGCTCGGCCTCAGGCGGCGCCCGCCGCCGGCCAGCCCCTGCCAATCCTCGTCGCGCTTGACCCGGGCCTCCTCGAGGCGCGCCTGGGCTTGTCTGAGGGCCTCCTCCGCCGCCCGCATCTCGGCGCGCCTCTCCGCGGCCTCCTCCTCGTGGGCATTGCGCAGCCGCCGCGCCGCCCGCTGAAGCTCGCGTGCACGCGCTTCCGCCGCCGCTCGTCGTTCCGGGTCGGGGCCCGGCTCCACGGGGACCGGCTCGACCTCCTCGGCCTCGGCCGGAGGCCGCTGCGAGTAGGTAACGTTGCCGTGCTCGTCCACCGAACGATAGACGGCGTCGGCCGCCAGCCGCATCCCGTGTCCGACCTGGGAGCCGTTGGCGGCGTCCTCTGTCGCGCCGGCCCAGGACGAGATGGGGATGCTGCACGACACCAGGACGGCGAGGAGCCACAAGGCGCGCTGGCGAAGAGCGGGATCGTGGGCGTAATGGATCATCGGTGATCACCTCGGTCTACTCAGCGGCTAGCGTCACGCTCCCGGGCCTCCTTGAGGACGGTCGGCAAGGTAGGAATTTTTGGC
>JABAHS010148724.1_pt1 | contig 10485 bp, 6 predicted proteins | sample 7062111 | NCBI WGS metagenome assembly JABAHS01 (sample SAMN14534600, study PRJNA622989) | marine sediment metagenome | biome: marine biome [ENVO:00000428]; feature: marine pelagic biome [ENVO:01000023]; material: deep marine sediment [ENVO:00002113]; isolation source: pool of 4 deep marine... | reverse complement strand
AGATCATTGAAATATTGGCCAGGGATGCGCGTACTCCTCACGCCCAAATTGCCGAAGAAATTGGCTTGTCACGACCGGCAGTCACCGAACGTGTGAAGAAGCTGGAGAACAACGGCATCATCAAGGGATACAGCGCTATTTTAAACCCGAATTCGTTGGGACAGGCTATCACCGCATTTATTTCGGCAAAACATCCGGGCGTGCTGACCGCTGAGGTCCAAAAAGCTCTAAAGGAACTTGAGGACAATTCCGAAGTACTTGAAATTCACAGCATCGCAGGTGAGGATTGTTTTCTCATCAAAGTGCGAACCAAAGACATGACATCGCTGAATAGAATCATAAATGAACTCAAGAAGCCACCTCTAACGATGGCTACGAAAACAACGATCGTCCTCGAGTCTTATTTTGAAAAAATTGGAGGAACCGTGCTCAAATGACAGGAATGACAAGATTCGGGTGGCTTCAAATTTCAAACATGATTAAATACAGTAATCAGGATTAAAGTTATGAGCGTTCACATTGGTGCAAAGAAAGGAGAAATTGCAGATACAGTCCTGCTGCCTGGCGACCCGTTAAGGGCAAAATATGTGGCTGAACAATTTCTAAAAAATGCAACCTGCTACAACGAAGTTCGCGGCATGTACGGTTACACGGGAGAGTACAAGGGAAAGCGGATTTCCGTACAAGGAACCGGCATGGGAATCCCTTCGGTCTCCATTTACGTGAATGAACTAATCTCGGAATACGGCGCCAAAAATTTGATTCGAATTGGAAGCTGTGGCAGCATTCAACCGGACCTTCGGCTCAAAGATGTTATCTTAGCGATGACCGCTTCCACCGACTCGCAAGTGAATAGACTGCGCTTTCAGGGCCGAGATTTTGCTCCGTCCGCCTCTTTTTCTTTGCTTAAGAAAGCGTTCGACATGGCAAAAGCGAAGCAGATTAATGTCAAAGTCGGCAATATCCTGAGCACCGATTTGTTTTATCATGACGATCCGGACTACTGGAAATTGTGGGCTGAAAATGGGGTTTTGGTAATTGAAATGGAAACCTCTGCCCTCTACACCCTGGCGGCCAAGTTTGCTGTTCAGGCACTCTCCATATTAACCGTAAGCGACAACATTTTGTCCGGGCAAAAATCAACTTCAGAGGAGCGTGAAAGATCTTTTAGCCAAATGATAGAACTCGCCCTGGAGCTAAAAGAATAATTCAGGAAGATTTATGGATTTCTCAAGCTTCGATGTTCACAACTATCCCACCCTTTCCGTGACCGAAGGATACAAAGAATGGGTAAATACCTACGAGGAGACCGTTCAGGACGAAATGGATATCCGTCTGCTTTCTCGAATCACAACCGTCGAATGGGCGACCATTCAGAGTGCGGTTGATTTGGCTTGCGGCACCGGACGCACAGGAAATTGGCTGAAGCAACAGGGGGTTAAGAACATAGATGGAATTGATCTTACGCCTGAAATGTTAGATGTCGCAAGAAAGAAACAGGTATATCGGCATCTTGTCGTTGGTGACATTTTAAACACAGGCTTTGGAACTGAGAATTATCAGTTAACGACTCTAGTCCTGGCGGATGAGCATCTCGAGGATTTATTGCCACTATACAAAGAAGCGTGGCGGCTTACCAGGTCTGGAGGAAATTTCGTCATCGTTGGATATCATCCGCACTTTTTAATGAACGGCATCATCACGCACTTTCATCGTCAGGATGGAGAGCCGGTTGCGATCCAAAGTTATGTGCATCTCCTGAGCGCTCACTTCAAAGCGGCGCAAAGATCTGGTTGGCGCTTGATCGAAATGGACGAGGGTGTGGTTGACAACGAATGGCTTGCAAAAAAACCCAACTGGGTAAAATACGCAAATCACCCTGTTAGTTTCTCGATGGTTTGGCACACGGATTCTCAAATTTAATGAATTCAAGAGCAGACATCCAGAAGTCGGAGAAGATACGTGCGTATATGGCGTGGGGGGCGGTCTGCATTGCCTGGGGCACCACGTATCTTGCCATTCGGATTGGCGTGCAAGCACTTCCTCCGGCATTGTTCGCAGGAATTCGATTTCTGCTGGCAGGATTGATCTTTGTCACGGCTCTTAGATTTCGGGGATACACACTTCCCAGAAAAAACGAGTTAGTGGACCTCGCAGTCGTTGGTGTTGCTCTGCTTGCGGTGGCAAACGGAACCGTTGTATGGGCCGAACAATGGATTCCAAGTGGGTTGGCAGCACTGATCGTGGCCACCTTGCCATTTTGGATGGTGGGTATTGAATCGTTCCTGCCACAGGGCGATAAATTGAGCTTTCGAAAAGTGTGCGGCATTGCTATCGGCTTTTTAGGACTCGTTCTTCTCTTATGGCCTGACCTGCAAGGTGCCGTTGATCCAGGCTATCTGAAAGGGGTTTTAGTGATCCTGATTGCGCCCCTTTCATGGGGAGCAGGCTCGATTTATTCCAAATATCGAAAGATCAAAACCAGGCCGCTCATGGCGGCAGCGGTACAAATGTTGATAGCAGGGATTGTTTTGACCATCGCCGGCGCCATCAAAGGCGAATTTGCACATTTCAATTTTAGTGCACAAGGATGGGCCGCCCTCGGATATTTGGTGGTATTCGGTTCCCTCGTCGGGTACAGTTCCTACATTTACGCGTTGGCCCATCTTCCGGCAGCCATGGTGTCAACCTATGCGTACATCAATCCAATTATCGCTGTCATTTTGGGGTGGTTGGTCCTGGGCGAGCGTTTGGACTGGCTGGTGGCCGTGTCCACGGCGATCATTCTCCTGGGTGTTGTGCTTGTTAAAGCTTCTCCGTCCCGAAAAAAAGAGATTCGCGCTCGTCGTTTCATCCCCCAAGACGAGGTGGAACAAAGCTCGACGGTTTGAGAAGTTACCGGATCCGATTTTCGCGGAACTTACTCGATGGTGACTTCGGAAGACTTTTCCACGACGGTGCCTGAATTAGAATCGCGGACTCGTACCGTTAATTCGTAAATTCCGGGTTCCAAATTGCTGACATCGAAAGCGGTATTTTCGATGGAGGTGGATTCATGTCCTTCACGCTGGGCGGTGATGGAGAGGCTCTTCTTGCGATCTTCCCCTGAACCAAACAATTTCTTTAAAAAGCCTTCCTTCTTTTCTATCTGCGTCATCGTGTGCTCGAGTTCGAATGCCGTGTCACCCACCTCATCTTGCATCAAATTGTAAATCTCATAATAAAGATAAACCGGCTGGTCAAAATTGAATGTCTTGCTTGGATTGGGTATAACCGTCATGTTTCTCTTGGCGAAAACCGGATGTCCTGTCTGTTCGGTTATTTCGTAAGCCAGTTCCAGATCACTCAAACTCAATTCAGGGCTATCAAATCTGGGTATAGGGATCTTGACGTTCCATCCCCCAATTTTGGGCATCTCCTCAGCACGGGCAAAAAGCGACATCTGATATGTGTTTGATTCAAGGTTAAACGCCTGCCGGAGAATAAAATAGCCCTGAAATATGTGCACAGAATTCTCAGCAGTCAAGGGCAAAGAATTATGGGAACGTTCCTGTAGGTTGAAAAGTGTGTCATAAATCGCAATTCCATGCTTCAATGTGACAATTTTACTGCCGCGGCTTTTGTCTTCGAGTTGCTCCAAAGGAACAGCATAGCTCACCTCAACTCTTGTTTGGTTTTTGGGACCTCTAAAATTGACAATCGAGTACGGCATATCCAGAAACTGGGTATCCTCATCCCAGGTATGATAGTCGCTGGTCAAAGCATGGTCAATGGTGATTTCATTGTCCTCTTTCATATGTTCCACCACCATCGTAAATTCCATGCGTTCGGCCGAACCTTTGGGCGTGGACAAGATAAATCGATCAAGCGTAGGATGCCAGCCCAATAATTGGTCTAAAATGTCTGGTTCGATGACGACAGAAGCTACGGGGCCAACTTCGGGATCGATGGTTGTACCGGCGAAAACCAATCGCTCAATAAGTTGGGGCGGGAGCGGGAAAAGCGTCAATCTCCAATTGTTGTTTACGGCATTGACACCTTGCACAAAATGAAAAATGAGCTGAGGACGCTGGCCTTTTGCATTGTATTTCCAGGATTCATACGTTGCACTAAAATTTCCCGACGCAAGTGCACGATCATCCGGCTCTCCGTGACGAATATAAATGAGCCCCTTGTCGTTAAATTCATCATTGAGCGAATACGTCTTTGGGAACTCAAGCACGCCATATCCCCCTTTTTCCGGATTGTTAAACCAGGAGCGGACCCCATGAAACCAGTATCCCTTTTCTGCAACCAACAGGCGTTCGTAATGAGCGATTGCCCGGACCTGCAATTCCGCCGCGAGAACAGGATTTCGTTTCGCCCAAAATTTTCTAAAAAATTGTTGTTTGTCTTCCGAAGTGGTCAGTCTTCTAAACGTTTCGAATTCGGAATCCGTAAATATGTACTTCGTGTCTTCAAACACGAATTCAGCGTCGACGTGGCTTTTCATGGAGTCCAACGCCCAAGTGAAATATTTATTCGCCGCAGGTTTGCTGCCCGCTTGCAGCGCCATTCGAACCATCGAGAGATAAATCGGCAACTTGCTCATCTGAGTTTCCTGGTTCAGCAGCGACTCAAAATAGGTGTCGGCTGCGGCGAATTTCTCATTGCGACGGTGCAACTCCCCGAGAAAATAGGTGGACCACTCATCGTCCAGGCTTTTGAAAAACTCCAGAGCTTCTTTCTCATCTTTATAGAACAAGTACAGTCGACATAGCTTAAACAGACCGATTTGTGCAGCAGGCAAATCCGGGTTGAGCCTAACTTGTCTTTGGGCCCATGCCACGGACTCCTGCCAATTTTCCCGCCAGCGTTCCAACAATCCGCGCTGATAAAGCACATCTCGAAACGTGGAATCTTTTGTGATAACAGAATCAAAATAGTCTTCAGACCAGCCAAACTGCATGGACTTTATGAGTTTATTTTTGGTTTTACCCGTCTCGCGATATGCAATGCCCAGATAGTAGTTGCTTTCTAAATCATCAGGCATCACTTCCAATATTTTCTTACTCCAATCCTTGACCTCTCCCCAACTTTGTTCAGAGTAAGCTATTCTGGCTAAGCCTCGGCATGCCGCAAGAGCATTTTCAAAAATCTTCAGCGCCTCTTTGTAGGCTTTTTTGGCCGGATCGAACTCACCGGCTTTCCTTAAACTGTCAGCTTTGGATATGGTTGATTTCAGTTTTGGATTTTTCTTAAGTAGCTCATTCAGCTCTGCATCCGCCGGAGCTATTTTTAGGCCATTCTTGATCCACTTATTAAATTTCTTCCAGTCCTCGGTTTCATATGCCGTCTTTGCCAATCCTTTGTAAGCATCGATGAAATTCTCATACAGTTTCAGGGCTTGTTTGTAAGCTTTCTCAGCCTGTAGAAAGTGGCCCTGACTTCTTAGAGTGTCGGCCTTCAGCACCAAAGCTCGAACCGTGGATTTGTTTTGGAGATAATGCCACGCTTCTGAATCATCCGGGTTCAGTTCCAAGGCTTCTTCGAACCAGCGATAAAATGCGTCCCAGTCTTCTGCTTCGTATGCAACTTTTCCCAATCCTTTGTAGGCTTCAACAGATTCCTTATCAAACACGAGGGCCTGCCTGTAAGCCATTTCAGCTCCGTCCAATTGTCCCGCCGCTCTCAGGCTGTCCGCTTTTTGAAGCAGTCGGTTATAATATGTTGTTTGTGATTCTTGAGAATATACCGAGGCAGGAAACTGAAAAATGCTCAAAAGGCTCAGCATGAAAAGTAGGGATCTGAACCGACTTCGCATAGGAAACCAAAACATCTTCTTGTCCGACATAATAATTTTAATCTTTTTTTAGTGTCAATGCTATCGATTTCTCAGCACTGTCACCGGAATTTAGATCTTTGACTTTTACCTGCAATTCATAATCTCCCTCGTCCAGCTTGCCCACGTCGAAGCTGGTGAATTCAGAGAAGGTGGATTCATGGCCAGTACGTTTGTCCTTGATCGAAATGACTTTCTTGGCTCCGCCCCCGAGAAAGCCGAATAATCCACCTCCGTCTTTTGCTTGTTTCATGGTATGTTCAATCTCGAACGCAGTTTCGCCATCTTTGTCTTTCTGCAAATCGTAGATTTCAAAATATAGGTAAACCTGATCGGGCAGCTTAAAAACTTTCGATGGGTTCGGGACAATTTCAAGATCTCCCTTTTTGAAAATCGAATTCCCGGAAGCCGGCTGGATATTATAGGCTAATTCCAGGTCACTGAGTTCGAAACGATTTTTCTCAAACCTCGGGACCTCGATCTCAATGTTATCACCGCCTACTTTTCTCGTTCCCTCTTTTCTGGAAGCCAACGTCAGGTGATAGGTCCCCGGCTTGAGATCGCGTTCGTATCTGTGAATATAAATGTTTCCAAAAGAACGGTTTAAATCAGGAGACGCTAAGGCTACCTCACCATTGTCCAGATCAATTTCATTCCAATCCTGGTCATAGATACCAACCCCATGCTCAAAAAACATATTACTAAGGTTTAATCCGTTGCCTGGCATCAACTCTTGAAGATTCAAGCCGTAATACACTTCCAGATGCGTGTTGTTATTTTCTCCTCGGAAAGAAGCCACATAATATGGCATCCACAATTCTTCCGTTCCCTTTGCCCAGGTATGAGTGTCGGTCTCCATTGCCTCTTTAACGACCAGATAGCTCTCATCAGCTATCTGATTTTGAACGCTAGTTATTTCTTGTTGCGATGAAGCGAGCAGCAAGCGATCCAATTTTGAATCCCAGCCGACACGATCTTGCACCATATTCAAATCCGGTAGAAAGGGCGCAAGCTGCCAATTGTTGCCTACTGACAACCGAGCCTCTTTCAGGAAATGAAAAATAAACTCGGGTCTGTCTGGACGCTTGAGATAGTGCCACGATTCATTGCTGGTTATTCGACCTGCCGTGACCGCAACCTCATCCGGTGGACCATGACGCAGGTAGACCATGCCTTTGTCGTTGAACTCTTTGTTTTCATAGTACGAGTCCGGAAACTTCAAATAGCCAACTTTATCGGGATTGCTGGCCCAACTACGCAAGCCATCGTACCAATAGTTTTTTTCGGCAAAAACCAATCTTCGGTAATGCTCCATTGCACGCGGGTTGACGCTGGACGCCGGCAAAGGATTTCGTAATCTCCAAAATTTTTGGAAAAAGACACGTTTGTCTTCAGGTTCAATAAGCTCATGGAATTCTTTGAGCTCTTCATCAGTGAAAATGTATTTCGAATCCTCGAACACGTACTCTGCATCCAAATCCGTATCAATTGAATTCAACGCTAACTTAAAATATTCACTGGCTTCTTCTTCTCGGCCCTGTTGCACATACAATCGCACCATTCTTAAGTAAATCTGATTTTCATTGATCGATGTCGTGGTTTGCTCGAGTAATTTATGCAAAGCCGACTCTGCTTCCTCGTAATTCTCATTAAGCCGGTATAACTCGGCGCGAACATATTTGCACCAATCATCATTTTTTCTATTAACCCATCGCTTGACTTCACGGTCACTGCGATGCCTCAAGAAAAGACGGTAGAACTTATAAAGGCCTACATTGGCGTGTGTTAGCTCCGGCTTGAGCGCGATTTGTCTGTGTCCCCATTTCACTGCTCTGAGATAATGTTCTTTCTCGCGTTCCAAAAGTCCACGCTGATACAAAACATCTCGATAAGTCGAATCGGCTTGATAAACCCTTGCAAAATGTTTATTTGACGCGTTGAAATCCCATTTTTTCATCAGGAGCGACTTGAACTTGCCAGTTTCCCGATTGCCGATACCCAGAAAATAGTTGGCCTCCAGATCTTCTGGCAGGATATCTTCGATCTTGTCGAACCAATCCTTAACATTGCCCCAGTCTTCTCGATGATAGGCGATTCGACCAAGTCCACGAAACGCTTGCATAGAGCCCTCGTAATGATCGAGAGCATCTTTGTACCTGTCTTCGGCATCGTCATAATTCTCCTGTTTGAAAAACTCCTCACCCTTGTCAATATCTGCTATTGCCTCGGCGCTTGGATTGGTTGTTAAAAGATGGAGAGCATCTTCGTTCTCAGGCTCCAATTCAAGAACTTTCTTGCACCATTTTTTGACATCCCCCCACTCTCTTTTCTCATAGAATATTTTAGCCAATCCAAGCAAAGCAGGAATGGAGTGCTTGTCAATGTCAAGAGCGTCTTTTAATCGTTCTTCAGCGGCATCATATTCCTCCCTTGTCCTCAAACTGTCGGCTGCGTGTATCAAAGCTTGCAGTCTCGGATTCGCAAAAAAGGCCTGTGCCTCTGCATTGTCCGGCTCAACGGATAATGCCTCTCTGAACCAATTTTGTGCTTCTTCCCAGTTTTCGTTTGAATACGCTATTTTGCCCAATCCGATAAATGCTTTGACACATTTTTTATCGAAGACAAGCGCCTGTTTGTAAGCGACCTCCGCCTCTTTGAATTCACCGCTGGTTCTCAGACTGTCTGCTTTTTGCAAAAAGGTCTTGACATCCACATCGCTGGTTTGAGCACTGAGAGAAGTGGAGAACACTAAGGTTAAAAAGAAAAGGAACGTCTGCTTAAGACCCATAATAACCTCTTCAAAAACTATACATAAAATAAACGTCTTAGTCATTCTTAACACTTTTAAGAGTCAAAGTCAAGAGACTAAGCAATTAATTCTGAAATGGGAACGACTGTTTAGTTCTTGACCGCTGGCAGTATCTCATTCGCTATCAATCTTGTAATTGCAATTCCTTGTTGATCGGCTTCGCCCAAGTCGGTTGGCGTCTCTGCCGTAGTCACGATAAGCATATCCAAGTCTGGAATGTTGATAATGAATTGACCCGCAAACCCGATGGCCATATACACATTGTATTCGTTGATTTTGCCAACCCACCATTGATATCCGTAACCAAGTTCCTTTACGGCACCCCAGGAGCCACTTTGTTCCACCTGGTTTTTCACAGATTCTGCAATCCAATCCGCTGGTACGATCTGTTTTCTATCCAAGAAACCGTTGTTTAAATATAACAAACCAAATCTGGCTAAATCACGAGAGGTGAAAAACATTCCTGAGCCGCCACTGAAAAAACCCTGAGGGTCCCGAATCCACTCTCGAACCTTGATTTTCGCGGGCCCGAAAAGAAATTCATTAGCAAACGCTAAGGTGCTCATGCCTGTGGCTTTGGTAAGAATAGCTGATAAGAGATGCGTCTCAAGGCTGTTGTACAGAAACTTCTCACCGGGGTTTGCAACCAACGGAAGCTCAACTGTGGTCTTCGTCCAATTCATCATGTTGCGGGTCTCCTCTCGAAGGTTGATTTCATGGTCAAAACCGGCTTGCATAGTCAATAAGTGCCTGATGGTAATGTCGAACTTTCTTCGGTCGAGATCCGAGGTAACATATTCGGGGAAAAAATCCAACATTCTTTGGTCCAAGTTCTTCAAATAATCTTCTCTAAGTGCGATGCCTACCAGGGCCGATATAAAACTCTTCGTTACCGATCGAACATCATTGCGTTCAAATTTACCTGCTCCAAAATATCTTTCGGCAACCAAAAACCCATTCTTCACAATGAGCACGCTACGTACGAATTCAAGTCGCTCTGCCGCCACAAGCCCATTTGAGACAATGTTCCCATCTAAGCCTTGTTCTTCAGGCGTCGAAATCTTCCATTCCGCAATTTCCTGACCGTCCGGAATCTCGACGTCTACAGGCCCAAAGTCATTGCTGCATCCAGATGCAAACAAAATTGCCGAGAAAAAGACCGCATAAATAGATTTAAACATACCTGCTCCTTCGGTTTAGGCCTACATAGCTAACTCACAATCTACAGAATTGCTCCCATAAACATACAAAGATTTCAATTCATTATTCCAATCTGCATCGTCCGGTTCCTTGAGAGATGTTCTTGGCAGTAACAGGGCTTCCATGTTCGTCTCCAAAGTCCCATCCACAAAAAAAGGAAACCCCGGACAATCGACCGGGGTTTGCAGGAGGAGGAGATAGTTATGTAGATGACGACCAATATTTTGCTTCTGTGTTAAATTTCCTTGACGTAGGAAGTGACCAAAATGTTTGCGTGTTTTAACCTGCCCTCAAGATTTTCCGGGATTCGCCTGGGAACATATAGCTACTGATGCGTAAGCGTCAACATGAATCCCACGGTATCGCCATTCAAATTTGGACTGAGATCTCTCAGAAACTCGCCATAATCAGTGTGGACATTTTGGCGAAGGTAGTCCAGCTTCTTGAACAAAAACTCGGCCCCGACACCGAAATGTCTCGAATAAAGAAGTCGAAGCCCATCGCAACGTTCAGTCCAGCCCCGATCAACGTGGTGTCTGAACCTCTGGCTTCCAGTCCGTAGATACGAATTCCGACCTTCCGTAGCGCTGAAACTTTGTCTCGGTTTCGAATTTCTGCTGAATATTAACTTCAAGTCCCGCAAAGTCTGTTTTTA
>JABAHS010131733.1_pt1 | contig 10487 bp, 6 predicted proteins | sample 7062111 | NCBI WGS metagenome assembly JABAHS01 (sample SAMN14534600, study PRJNA622989) | marine sediment metagenome | biome: marine biome [ENVO:00000428]; feature: marine pelagic biome [ENVO:01000023]; material: deep marine sediment [ENVO:00002113]; isolation source: pool of 4 deep marine... | reverse complement strand
GAACGGTCAAGTACAAGTCCGCCGCCAGGGAGGATATTATGGCAGAGGTTACTGATTCGAAGCCCCACCCGCACCAGGCATTGGATCGATTAAGACAGAAGGGCGCCGCAAAGATCGCAGTTGAGGTAAGCGTACATTCGAACAATGAAATCGTGGCAATCGCAACTTTCGACTGGTTCATAAAGAACGGCTAATAACGGCACGCAGCACGTATTGTTTCTTAACCATGTAAATGGGAAAAGTAAGGTGAAAATAGAGTCAGGGATAATCGCGGGGTTACTGCTGTGCGCGCTTCTGTGTCCTCTCCGGGCTCAGGATGAGGCGCGCACGCGTGAAGAATTGGTCAGGGCCTGTGAGGAAAAAGTGAAAAGAGTGTAACAAGGCATGCAGCGATGGGCATCTGAAGGGCACCATCCTTTTGAGATTCGCGATATCATGCACGCTGAATGTTTTCCTCTCATGCGGAGCGGAAGATTTCGGGAGGCGGAAAAAGTCCTCGATCGCGTTCTGGATATTCTGAAAAAAGGACCACCGGTACCGAAACCAAAAGACCTTAAAAAGTATCTTCGGAAGACAGAAGAAACACAGTATCTGATTCTTCCGGTACGTGAAGCCGGCCATCTGTACAGCGGACAGATGACAGGCTTCGAGAAGGCCATTGAACATACTATCGAGAAGCTCGGTAAGGCCAAAGACGTCAAGAAGAGAAACTGGGGATTTCACCTTATCATTCCTGCCTGGAGGTTCGATCCTGAACACAGCGAGAATAAACACGCAGATATCGCGCGGGCCGTCCGGTGCGCTTTTGATGTCGCCCTTCGTCACAATGTTGCTGTTCATTTTACCGTTGAAACACACGAATGGGAAAACAGGCCGGACCTATGGAACTATTCGGAAAAAGACAAAAGCGGTTATGATCCGAAAAACAAGGCCAATGTGGAATGGATAAACTTCGACGGCACGCCGCATCCACATCGGTACCGTGACTGGGGAACGGCCGAACGCATGGCACCGGTCATCTGCTACAACAGCCCAACCGTATTAAGGGAAGTTTCCCGTCTGGTAAACGAGGTCGTAGCTCCACCGCTTAAAAAGGGACTGGAGAAACTGAAAAAGGAAGGCAAGGATCATCTTCTTTCAGGCGTTACTGTCGGCGCAGAACCAGCACTTCCGAACTATGAGAACATCGATAAGATAAATCCGAAAATTGCTAAATTGATGGATGAAGATAAATCACCCAAGGCTCGCCTGGGATATAACGCCCTGACCAACAAAGGTTACAGTAAAGATAAGCCGCCGGAAGATTTCGGCAGGGCGTTGGCTGAGGTCCNNCCTACTGGTGCCGGGAACTTTTCGAGGCGGGAATTCCCAGCGAAAAAATGTACACGCATATTGCCGCAGGGGCAGGTGTCATCGGCTCACCGATGGTAGAATTTACCAATGCTCCGATAGAGATTGCGTTCAATGACTATTCGCGACCCGGATGGACGACATATCCGGTCGGGCCGCTTCGCAATGACTTCGGAGCACTATATAAGGAGCTTGAACGTCATGGGAATCCTCACTGGGCAAGCACCGAGGCAAGCCCGACCATGGGCCCGTCCGGCGGCAGACATGCACTGACGACGAAGGACTATCTGACCAGGCATTTTGATTATGGAGCAACGGTAATTGTGTTTAACACCGGCGCGACAAGCAAAGAGCTTTCAAAATCGCTGACAGAAGGTGTCTGGGGCACCGACGCCGTGAATGCATACCGGACATTTCTCAATCCCGGGAAGTAATCCCTTTGCTTGACAACATCATAGTCTGTGGTAGAGTATGAAAGTTTAGAAGTTTTTAATGACAAATAGAAAGATAGATTTGGATAAATGAAACAGGTCGTTGCGTATAGAACTTTAATCGACACCCACATTGACGTGCCTTATCGTGTTAAGAAGAAAGGGCAGGATATCTCAAGAAGAACCAAGGACGGCGACTTTGACTTCCCCAGGGCCAAACAAGGTGGTCTGGGCGCTGCGTTCATGGTCGTCTATGTTCCCGCCAAATATGAATTAAAGGGAGGGGCTCGTGTTTTCGCCGATGAGACAATCGATATGATCGAAGGCTGGGCTAACAAGTGGCCGGATAAGTTCATCCTTGCCGGATCACCCGAAGATCTCAGAGTACAGTTCGGCCAAGAGACAGTATCAATTGTTATCGCTATGGAAAACGGCTCACCCCTTGAAGGTAATCTCGCCAATATCAAACACTTCTATGACCGTGGTGTTCGTTACATCACACTGGTACACTCCAAGTGCAACCATATCTGTGATTCCTCTTTCGATCCTGACCGTAAATGGAACGGCTTGAGCCCCTTTGGCAGAGAGGTTGTCGCAGAAATGAACCGCATCGGAATGATGATAGACGTCTCACACGCTTCAGACGAGACATTCTACCAGATACTGGAGGTGTCCAAAGCCCCTGTCGTAGCCACACACTCAGCCTGTCGTCACTTTACACCGGATTGGGAACGCAACATGAGCGATGAAATGATAAGGCTATTGGCCGATAAGGGCGGCACAATCCAAATTACTTTTGGCTCCGGCTTCGTCAACAGAAAGGCCAACATTAGATCCGTCGAGCGCAAGCGTCGCATACTTGAGCACCTAAAGACCGTCGACCTAAATCCTGATGAACAGGAGGTATATACAGACCAATATATTCGGGCAAATCCACTCCCACAGGCCGATATTTCAGACGTCGTGCAAAACATCGACCACGCCGTCAACCTGGTCGGAATTAATCACGTCGGTCTCGGTTCCGATTTCGATGGCCTCTGGGGAGAACTCCCGGCTGGTTTAAAGGATGTCTCTTGTTATCCAAACCTTATCAACGAGTTACTGAAGAGCGGCTATACGGAAGGAGACATCAAAAAGATATGCACTGAGAACATCCTTCGCTTATGGTCGGCCATTCTGGAAACTGCTGTCAGTTAATGTACCATTGAAGCGATCTTTGGCGCACGGCCTTTTTCTGGAGCAAATGAAATTAACAAGGTAGATCAGACTTTTTCTCTGATTTAGTACTGAGTATCTCCTCATACACCCCCTCAGAATTGTCCAGGATTAAATATAACTTAAAACTACTGTGCGGGGTGCGTTGTCATTTTTCTTTTCTAATTTTATTAGGATTTAATACAATCGGGACAATATTACCCTGTTTGACAACATCACAAGATGTGAATGGTAACAGCACTGTTTGATTTGATTAATACCCAAGTCAATTCATTTTTACAGCTCTTTGAACTTGATTTTTCCAACTATTATTAAGAATATCTACTTTTGTTCAATATCCTGGAATCGTTCAATAAAACCGTTTTGAACGGACGGGGCCGACCAAAGTTGTAAATATTGGAAATTCTTTCCGGCATATTAAGTTGCCCGAAATCCAGTTTTGTTGGCTGGTATAGTCTTTGGTATTACGACCAACTTCCACATCTTTTTAAGGTGTGTAGGCAGTTTTTGTGAAGCATCAGGATCATAACGGCCTATACAAGATTTTTTTGAACGGTATTTTACCACCAACCACGTCGCAGAAGGCCTTGCCGTTTTTGACGCCGACATTGCCATACCCTGTAGCGGTGCTAATAAAAGCCCTGAAATCACCTTTAATTGAGGGCTTCAAGTATAGGATTTTATCCACGGCATCATACCTGGCACCGCTGTACGTGCCAAGCAGAGCGTAGCTTGACATGGCCCGTGCGTACCAGTGACCGCACTCATATTCGTTGAATGGATTGCGCGATCGACCATCGTATCTATCGCGTGCGATGCGCACGATCTCCAATCCCTGATCGACCATGCCGCGAAGGATCAAATGTGAGGCAACCTGATATTCAATACCGGTCCAGACTTCATTACTGTAGACGAAGGGTAAAGAAGGCATCCCACCTTTCGGCCAGGTACACAGCAGCAAACCGCCATCGTCACCCATTGCATAACCCGGGCGTTGTGGATTTGCGTGTTCAGAAAGGTCTTTCTTGAGATTGTATTTATGGATGCTATTGAGGTGACGGTTAACTTTTCTTTGTTCCAGGACTTGGCCAATCCCCGCGACCTCTGCAAGCCAGCAGCCAAGTACGCCGTCGGATAGACATCCTGTTCCGTATTGATACTTCGGACCTTCGGTCTTCAACAACTCCAGAGCTTCCGGTGTGTAGTTCTTATGAAAACTCTTGACTTCGAGAGGACTGCCTGCCTGGAGTCCTTCCGTTTGAATTGTCTGGTGGAAGTACTCACCGTTGAAAAGCTTTTCGTTTACAAACTTTTCACCTTTGGCTATCAGGTCTTTGTATAGCGACACATCGCCATCGACTTCTTTGCCCATAGCAACAGCCGCCTTCAGCGCTCCAAGATAGAAGCTGCTGCACATCGGTTCAGGGCCCCAGAACTCGATGTCGTAAGTATTATGGTGCGGTTCGCGAAGAATGCCTTCATGCTTGGGATCCCATGTCTTTATGCAGTAGGCCAGGCTCTGCTGTATACTGGGCCAGAGCTTTTTCATCCACCCGGTATCACCGCTTATCCTCCAATCACGATATACTTTCATCACGCAGCCCAATTGACCATCACTGGCGGCGTGGAAACTGTGTCCCGGCTCGCGAATCGGCAGCGGGCAACGGAAATTTTGATGGCCCTCAGCATTTTGGCAAACACAGAATTCTGTCTCGCGCAGCGTCCTTTCGAGCGAGGGGAAAAGATGCGGAATCGCCTGAGCATAATTCCAAACGTGTGTACACGATCCATGACAGCATCCTGCGCCATCGTGACACCCCTCGAATGCCCAGAGCCTGCCATCGGTCTGCCTGAGAACTGTGGGTGACTTCAGTATCGTAAGGTTTGCTGCAACAGCCTCAACCACTTCGGGCGGTAGAGTCGTATCATAAAAACAATCGCTGAATCTCTTACTCTTGATCCGAAGGCTATTATAGCTTTTGCGCCACTCGGTGATAACAGCATCAATACCGGAAAACTTACCCGCATACCAAGGTCTGTAAGCTGGCTTCTCCCGGCTATCACCGGATGTGGAGACCTCCTCACCTCTGCGGACATCACTATACGGCACATACCAACACAATTTTAATGCAATTGTTTTTGTCTGTGCCGGTGCCAGCCTAAGCGGCACAAACAGCGTCGCCCCGGAACTCGGGCCTCCTTGACGAGGGAAGCCTTTATCATAGCATTTACCTTCTTCAATATCCTTCCATACAATCGTCAGCGGATCAAACCAGCCACCCCTAAACCATGCGGCGTTCACTTTAGCACCTGGCTCATCAACAAAAGCTGCGAAGTAACCCTCATCGTGCTTCTTCAAGCTGTCCCCCGGCGGTTGTGCGAGAATGAATCCTCCCTTGATTTTCCTGATCAATCCTTTATTACCCTGGACATCCATGAAGTTTTCAGCGTTGAATGAATATACGGCTTCAATCTTTTTCCCGGATGTATTGACAAACTTGTACTCTAATCCAACCATCGGCAGCGAGGACGTGTCGGGTTCAGGCGGCGTGAACGGACTCCATCCGGTAATCTCAATCCTTAAGGGCATCTTGGGGTCTTCAAGTATAACAGTGCCGAACGGAAAACGTGCATTGAAACTCGCCTTACGAAACCGGGGAAGACCATATGTTGTCTCACCGAGGCCGTTACCCGGCCCACCGTATTGACCTGTGTGCGGGTGAATCGCAAAGATCTTCCACTTCGGAACCGGGCCTTCCAATACTCGTGCTGTGTTCTTGTCACCCTTGACACATATAGCAGCAAACACCTTGTGCTCGGAGAATATATCGGGACGGCTCCGAAGCGAGAAATGACTGAGCATCCCCGTCCCCTCAAGACAGATCATCCCGGCTCCGATCCCGCCCATAGGAAATGCTATGCGATCCAGGTTCACCCCGGTATACTGATTGTTATACTTATGCCCTCCGAGAGTAACGCAATCAATAACCAAATAACAAATACTAATAAAAACAAGACACAAAATTCTTTTGGATTTCATTTTAATACTCCTTATAAAGTATTTTACGCTGAAATATATATTATATTTCCTATTCATAGTAAAGAGAAGAAAATCCCATGCACTTCATCTAAGCTCATCTAAGCTTCCCAGTAGCAACATGATTAAGCGAAGCCTGTCAGTGTGTATTATACCATGAGATAGGAACTCCTGCGGGTAAGACAAGCCTTAATATACAGGGAGGGGGCGGCCAACTCTATGACTTGCTGCCCAACCGATGGTAGCGATCACCCATGAAGAGCTCGAAGTCAAATAATAAAATCTCAGTAGTTACATTATTTGGTTTTGAGGCATCCTGTTACGACATATCAACCAACCTGCACGACTTACAACTGCTTACCAATTGATAACGTTCATTGAACCCGAAATTGGCCCGATATTTTTTTGTACATTGCTTTATTTAGCTAAAAAACGATATATATTCGGGCTCGATTGATGCAAAATCTGAAACTGTGGAAACATTTTGGAGACTTGGATTTCTGAAAAACATAGATATGTTGCTTCTCTCGGGAGGTCCCCGAGATGTTTGTGGCAAGAGAAAAAAAATCGAGTTGATATATAAGGTTTACACCTACAGTGGCTTTCAGATTACATAGGGGCGCTTTCCCTGCTGTGGCTTGCAATGGTAAAGAAAATGTGCTTGTTCTGAATAGATTTCACTATTAGAATAACACAAAAAGCAATTATTTTAATCCTGCAATTAAGAAGGAGGAAAAGTCATGAAGAAGTGCCGGTTCTCTACAAAACTCATCTTTGTTCTATGGATTTTCTATGCACTGTCAGTTGCGATAGCCCAGCCGGGCGGTTACAAGCACAAAGCCAGGCAAATTTTGGATGCGACCGGCATTAAAGGTGGCCTGATTGTGCACATTGGCTGTGGCGACGGGAAACTCACAGCGGCGTTGCGCGCCAACGACAGCTATCTCGTTCATGGACTGGATACAGACGTCGACAAAGTACGACAAGCTCGAAAATATATCCAATCCCTCAAAAGCTATGGAAAAGTTTCAGTCGACCAGTTCGATGGTAAGCACCTGCCATACGTGGACAACCTGGTCAATCTGGCGGTAGCAGAGAATCTTGATGCAACCATGATTAAGGAGGTAATGCGAGTGCTTTGTCCGAATGGTGTCGTCTACATTAAGCCAGGTAACAAGTGGAGTAAGACAGTCAAACCGCGCCCCGACGAGATTGATGAGTGGACGCACTACCTCTACGATGCCAGCGGCAACGCCGTGTCGCAGGATCAGTTGGTTGGCCCGCCTCGTCACTTCCAGTGGACCGGAAGCCCACGGTGGGCTCGGCACCATGACCGTCGAGCGAGCGTCAGCGCGATGGTCTCATCAGGAGACCGCATCTTCTACATCATCGACGAAGGCTCAACCACATCTATCATGCTGCCGTCGAAGACGGCGCTTATTGCGCGCGACGCTTTCAACGGCACAGTTCTTTGGAAACGGTCGATTCCGAAGTGGCATCCTCACCTCTGGCCGTTCAAGAGCGGTCCGGCCCAGCTTCAGCGCCGCCTGGTAGCGTTGGGTGACCGGGTCTACGTCACGCTCGGACTTGACGCACCTCTGGTTGCTCTGGATGCAGCAACGGGTGAAACGATTCGGACCTATGAAGACACCTTTGCGACTGAAGAAATCATCTTATCCGATGGTGTACTGTTCGCATTAGTTAAAAAATCGCCACAGAGCTACGATGCCTTCAAACCACAGGAGGTCGGCATCGGGGCCGAACGGGACCGCATAATGCGCGAGTTTCCATGGAATGAGAAACCGAGAGAAATCATGGCCATCCGGGCAGACACGGGCAGAATTCTTTGGCAAAAAAAATATCGTGTGGTACCGCTTACGCCAGCGGCCGATGACAAGCGAGTTTACTTCCACGACGGCGAAAAAGTAGTGGCCCTGAATCGGAAGGCCGGGGAGGAGGCTTGGAATTCTAAGCCTGTAGAGCGCCGGGCTATAATTCCCACCAACATCACACCGACACTCGTCGTTTACCAGGACGTGGTTCTGTTTTATGGCGCAACGAGAAAATTAAGCGGGATTTCAGCCAAAACCGGTGAGATTCTATGGACTGGACCGCATCCCCGCTCGGGGCACTTCTGCCCCGAAGATGTTTTGGTAGCGGGCGGGCTGGTATGGGGCGGAGAAATCGCCGGCGGCAGAGACAGCGGCGAATTCATCGGCCGCGATCCGCGGACCGGCGACATCAAAAGCCGTTTCCTGCCCGACATTAACATCTTCTTCATGCACCATCGCTGCTACCGAAGCAAAGCAACGGACCGTTACCTTATACCCGGATGGACCGGAACCGAGTACGTCGACTTTCGCAACAAGCATTGGGTAACAAATCACTGGGTCCGCAGCGGGTGTATTCACGGAATCATGCCGTGCAATGGAATGACCTACACAACACCACACAGTTGCGCCTGTTACATGCAGGCGAAGCTTTACGGCTTCTGCGCCCTGACGCCGGAGAAGAACAATAGACGGGAAGCTAAGAGTAAGCAGAAAGCAGCAACGAGGATAGAACGAGCTCCGGCCTACACCAAAATTATAAGTCGCAAATCCCAAACCGAAAATGTCAGTGACTGGCCGACACATCGCCATGATAACGCGAGGAGCGGCTTCACCGAGACATTGATACCCGCCGACCTGAAGCAAACATGGAAGACTCGTCTAGGTGGTCGATTATCTGCTCCCGTCCTCGCCGGCGGCAAGTTGCTGGTAGCGTCTATCGACACGCACACCATCCACGCGCTGGATGCCGACTCCGGCAAGCCGGTATGGAGCTACACCGCAGGCGGACGAGTCGATTCACCCCCAACTCTCTACGAGGGCCGCGTGCTGTTCGGTTCGGCAGACGGTTATGTGTATTGCCTTGACGCAACGGATGGCGCTCTTGCCTGGCGATTCCGTGCCGCACCGGAGGATCGCAGGATAACGTCGTTCGAGCAGGTAGAATCGGTATGGCCTGTGCACGGCAGCGTGCTTGTTCGGGATGGAGTGGTCTACTGCATAGCGGGAAGGTCTATGTTCCTGGATGGTGGATTAAGGTATCTGCGTCTTGATGCGAAGACCGGGCTCAAGATTGGAGAGACGATATTCGACGAGCGCGATCCGGCAACCGGTGAGAATCTGCAGGTGCACGTCAAAGTAAGGAACATGCCGGTGGGTCTTCCGGACGTGCTCTCAACCGATGGCCAGTACCTCTACATGCGATCACAGCGGTTTGACTTCGAAGGGAACCGCTTCGATCTGGCTCCACACTCAGGTAAGGACGCAGAACAGGGCGCCGTACAAAAGGGGAAAGGAGTACATTTATTCTCACCCATCGGCTTCCTGGATGATACATGGTGGCATCGCTCCTATTGGCTCTACGGTCGGAGTTTCGCTGAAGGCGCAGGTGGTTGGCCCCAGGCGGGCAGATTTGCCCCCGGAGGGCGGATCATGGTAGTCGACGGGACCTCTGTGTACGGATTTGGGCGCAAACCAATGTACTACCAATGGAGAACACCACTGGAATACCACCTATTTTCGACAAGCCGAGATCCCGAAAACATCCGTGAACCCATTGGTCTTCCCATCAAGAGAAAAGCGACTGATGAAAAGCGAAAGCAACCCCGCCGACGGATGATTCAGCACCCTCGTCATAAGTGGTCACGCTCAGTACCGTTGTTGGTTCGAGCCATGGTTCTTGCCCGTCGTACCTTGTTTATCGCCGGGCCGCCGGACATAGTGGACGAGGAGAAAGCCTTCCGCCATTTCGGCGATCCTGAGATTCAAGCGCAATTAGCCGGACAGGATGCGGCGATAGCCGGTGAGAAAGGTGCTCTGCTATGGGCCGTATCCGCGGAGGACGGCAAGAAGCTAGCCGGGTACGAATTGGACAGCTTGCCGGTCTTTGACGGAATGGCAGCGGCTAATGAACATTTGTATCTGGTAACAACCGACGGTACTGTGTCTTGTTTTGCCGGTGCTAACTAATGAGTGAAATGAAGACGTTTGGACTGTGAGCAACAATAAGCTAACTTTGTGACTCCGCGTCATCCTCATAGCTGTATAAGGGCCGGGGGGTGTTCTAAGCACACCCGGACTGTCTTAGGCTTATAAGATCGGTCGAGAAATCTTTCTAAAAGTAAGAGAAGATATATATCTTCAGAGTCATGTATCATGCACATCTTAGGGTGAGTATATTTTCGATTAAACATATCACATTGACGTTTGAGTCGAAGTAACCAATCGAACTGATGTCTGACTCTCGTGTTCCCGTCGGAGCGGACTTCCATGGAATTCCTTTAATGGTGGACTCAGACCGCGGATCTATTCCTCGAATCATTTTATCGGGATCCGGAACTTCCCATATCACTTTTGCGTTTCAAAGGTTTCCCTCCCTGCCCTAATCCACTCGAATTACGACAG
>JABAHS010133598.1_pt1 | contig 10489 bp, 17 predicted proteins | sample 7062111 | NCBI WGS metagenome assembly JABAHS01 (sample SAMN14534600, study PRJNA622989) | marine sediment metagenome | biome: marine biome [ENVO:00000428]; feature: marine pelagic biome [ENVO:01000023]; material: deep marine sediment [ENVO:00002113]; isolation source: pool of 4 deep marine... | reverse complement strand
ACCTCCATCGAGTAGTCCAGGCGGTTTTCCGCCTGTAAACAACCGGCGATCTTGTATTTAAAGACCTCGGTTCCGGCCTGTAACGTGATCGTGTTCTGCGCGGCCAGGCTGAACGGCAGGATCGTATCGACTTGATCGCCGTCGCTGTGAGTTTTCAACACGATCGATCGATAAAGGTTCCCTGTCGGCAATGGGATCTGATGCCGATTACTTGCCGCCGTGACCTGCGAACGGATCGAATATTCTTTGTTGGCCATAAACCGCGTATCCGCCGGCACTCCGACGGCCTCGACCGTCGAGACAAACAACTTTGCATCGTTGACCGTGACTGATTCACCTGTACCGGTACCGGGCCAGGTGTCATTCATCGTGTCGATCCCGGCTCCCCAGGTAATTATCAATTCCAAAGTTGCCAGGGATGCAGAATCTAACAACGTATCGATCGGCCTGATCGCTCTCCACATCTCAAAATCGATCGTTGCCGCAACCTTTAACTCTTTATCGGCCGCGTCGGCGTATCCGTCCCACTCCGTCGCGTAAATGTAAGGCCGCGTCCCGTGACGTATTTGGCAAAGCCGATGCAAGGATTCCATGTCATAATTTTTGATAACGTCGCGGCCGTTCGCTCGGATCATAATGTTTTTAACCAACTGTGCCGGCGCCGCGTCTTTAGGACCGCCGGCGGACGGCGTTGTTGACGCCCTGGTAAGGTCCGCAACTAACATTAGATTGATTTGCCGATAGGCATAATTTCTCGGTAATTGCAAAGTTCTCGTTTGATTCTCCGCAAAATCAAGCGATCCAACCTCGCGCTCCAAAATCTTCATTTTGTTTTCCCTTCAATAGAGTTTTAAAAGAAAGTTTGGTTTATTCCACAAGGGAAAACAATCAGACCCGGAAAAACTTTTTGATGCTTTCCGGAGCAAAACTTAACAGAAGAAAGAGGATCACTAAACCGATCGCTAACGTGATGAGATTATCGACTGTTGGGGCTTTGATGTTCATAATATTAACTCCTAATAAAGTTTTGAACAAAATCGCCCTGGCGACGGAACACGGCCTGGCATACCTAACTACCGCCGCCAGGTCGCGTGTGCTATCACGATCAGATTTTCAAGCGAACATATTAACTTGTCAAAGAGTTTTTTTTTGGCCGGCGTTTCCTTGCGTTACTAAGTTTACCAGGTGATTTAGCGGGACCCGCCGAACGGATAACGCGGTGATCATTGTATTTTTTTAAAGCTCGATGATGGGCTTGCTTACAGGCAGGACAACAAAAACCGTCTCTTTCGGTTTCTTCTTTAGGATTGTAAGGCTTTGAATCCCAACGGCAAAACCAGTTATTTTTTATGATCATCCCTGATCTCTCGCGTTACTCTGCAGCGCCCGGGCCTGGCCGATTCGCCGGCCAGGCCCGTAACGCAAAAATATTTTTTAATTTTGTGGTTGTACCCCCCCGCCGGGATGCTTTTCGGCGCTGTTTTGTGATTCCGGCAAAACTTGATTTATAGCGGATGATGCCCTGGCGTTTGCTTCTTTTTGCTCAGGTTCGGCCGGCTGATCCGGTTCGTCTGGTATTTCGTTAATGTCTGTTGACATTGCCGGCGCTGTTGCTTGTTTTTCCTGATAGTGAATCGCCAAACAATTCGGACAATTTGCTTTCAATGGATTAAAAGTTATTGATCCGGCCGTGATCTCCGAACATAACGCGTTTGCCATTTCTTCGGCTGTAAGATGGATCACCGGCGCGATCGTTAGATCTTCCGGGACCTCGGTTCCATGAACCATTCTCACACAAACGCCGTGTTGATTTATGCCGCGTAATATGCCCATTTCAAAACAGCAGATTGCCGACGTTCGATCGCTACCTTTAACAATTTCATCCAACATCGTCACGGTTCCATCCGGTTTAACTACTCCTTTTAACATTGTTTTCCCTTTCGTCATTTTTTCAATATTTATACTATTTTGCACGGCCGTTTCGATCAGCGTTTGATCGATCCCGCCCAGGCGGAATTCAATATCTTTCAAGATGCCGGCCACAACCTTGTCACCCTCTAACCTCATTCTGCAATAATTCTCGATGATCTCTGCGATATACTCGAGCGCTTTTTTTCCTCTTGTTTTGAACATTTTATCCCCTTTGCGGCTGCGATCTTTTCTGCCAGTTCTTCGATCCCACAATTTAAAGATCGCAATAAAAATCGTAGGACGTCAAAATCTAATAACGATAAAGATTTGTTTATTTCTGCCAGGTTCCTACCTGGGATCATCGTATTGAGAAATTGTATTGTGTGTGACATTTATGCTTTCCCGATCGTCAACTCCGGCGATCCGTCACTCCATTTGATATATTGATATTGCTCGAGCGCGTCCAGTTTCGGCTCGATCTCTTGACCTAACAGCGTTCGCAGATATTCCCGGTCCCTGGGTTCATTCGTATTGAAAATATAGATCTCTTTTGCCTGGCTCGTCAAAAGCCGATGGATCCCATAAGGCCGCTGCGTGATCCCGATCAAAGTGATATTTTTATGCCGGCCGCGCTGGATGATCTGCGCAAAAGTCGGCGATATTTTGTAGGCGCTGCAATAACAATCGATTTCCTCGACCAAAAATGTCACGTTGCCCAGGACAAATATTAGATCGCAGATTTCATCGATCTCAGATTCCGGATTGATCGGCCGGTAAATAAGCCGGAATTGTTTTTGATATACCCGCCGCCAAAATTCCAGGCATTGATCCTTTTCCTCGGTTCCAAATAAAACACCCTGATTGTATTCCGATAGTGTATCGAAAACGAACAGGCGCCGCTCAGGCTCGATCAGCTTATTTGCAAGATAACTCTTGCCCGATCCGCGCTTGCCAAATATCAGGATGATTTTTTTTTCGACTGACACTCAATACACCTTGCCGCTATATTTGCTATTAAAACCGTCAATTCCTGAATGTAATTTTCGGGTTCTAATTTTCGATCCTTCGGCGATTGCCTTTGGTCCACAAACAATTTATCCGCTCTTGTTTGTATTTCTTCAAATTTCATTTTGCCAGGCCCTTAATTATTACTACCCCCGGTTTTGATCTGCTCGGTAATAGCCGCCGCGCTCGGCATTGAACCCGACGGGCCGGCGCCGCCCTGCGCCTTCGTTCCTCGCTCCGTGACTTTGCCACCCGTCGGCGATCCAGTAGGTGCGGATCCTTGTTGTTTTTCTTTTCTGACTTCCTCGATCGAAAGCATACGCGATCGCATTATCCAAAAAGCCGTAACGCCCAGGCTTGCCCAGGCGTAGGCGATCGCCGGCACTTTCGGCATATAATATTCGATCAGTTCTTTGGCCGGCTGTCCGATCTGCCGCGCTTCTTTGTCCGACAATGCCAGGCCCGGCACTTCCGGGACCCTGATCTGCCATAATTCAAAAGGCAGTTTTATAAAATTGACTACCAGTTCGAGCGCCGGGCCTATTCTGTCCGGCTCTGCCGGCGGCTGATCCTTACGCGGCCGGCCGGGACCTCGTTTCGGCGGTCCATCACTGGCCAGTTGACGATCAAGCTCTTTTTCAAAGTCGGTGACTTTCGGGCCGGCCGTCGGGATCGGTACAACCTTAGGCGCCGGCGTTTTTTCAGTTGTCGGCGTTTTTATCTTTTTGGCTTTTTTCTTGATTGCTTTTTTCTTTGCTTTTTTCTTTGTCATCCGTGACCTCTATTCTAAAAAATTATCTTCTGGCTCTGGATCCGCCGGCTCTGGATCCGCCGGCTCTGGATCCGCCGGCTCTGGATCCGCCGGCGTGAATAATGCCGCTTCTATCTTGGCGATCCGACGTTCGTGATCATCGATCGGGCCTAATTTTTTCACCCTGGCCGATCCCGTCTTTTTGATCGTATAGATCGCATCGCAGTTTTCACAAGTGACTTTGTTACTTTCTTTTTGCGCCGGCTGACCGCAATTCGGACAGGCGATCTCGATTGCTTCTTTTGCCATTTTTCGATCCCTCTAATTCGGACAAATAAAATATATTGCGAATTTGTATGTATAGATCCATTTTAATAATTTGCAGTATGCTATAAGACTCATTTTGTTACCCCGGACCCGGCCGGCCGACGGATCCTCCTGGCCGCCCTGGGTTTTTTATTTTTGCCGCCGCTAACATCGGCCGGTTCAAAGTGTTCGGTGATAACGCCCTTGTCGTATTCAACCAGGTAAATTTTTTTAGCGTGGCCGAAAGTTGTTTTTTTCGATCCCTTGTAAGTGATCCTGATCCATTTGCCCCACAACGGATTTTTATCATTCGCGATCGCATCCCATAACATCTTTGAACACCTGATCGCAACGCCGACTTCTTTTTCTGTTTTCGTTGGGAAATACAGGTGGATCGCCCTGGCCCGATCAGATCGATCGTGATTCGGACAAGGGCGCAGACGGCCCTCGATATATTCACCGGGGATCCGGAACGTGTGGATCGGCATTAAACAACCACAAGCCGATTTGTGGATAAAATCAGGATCGGCTATCTGTTTTTCGACGTCGGCCAGATTAACCGCTTGCCAGTCCGTTGCCATCGCCAGGCCGCCTTTCTGTAACCGAAAGACAGATCCCGACGTTTGATACAAAAAAAAGGCCCAAAGCAGGATTTTTTTTCCTTGCTTTAAGGCCGTTATTATTGTATTTTGTCGTCCGTGCCATCGAAAACTATTCTTTCGGTGATACGGGCCTGGCGAACGTCCTCTGTTTACCAGGCCACTTTTAAAGGTTTTAACTACACCAATTCAAGGAATTTACTTGTCAATAAAACGCAATTCAAAAACGCCTGCTAAATTGATAGAAGGCGGATTTTTCGTTCAAAAAAAACTGTTCGTTCATAGTGATAGAACCCGTCCGCACTTTTCGTAAGTCCTTATTTTATAAAGAGTTACAGTATATATGTTATGTTTCATTCGATTATCGGAATGAATATTTATTAACTTTTGCAATTAATTAACTAACGAATGAAACACCACATTATCGATTTATCGTCAAAAAACAAGAAAAAAATAATTTTTTTTTGATATTTTTTGCCGCTGCCGACGATGTGGTTCATTTTCGACGGAAAATACGCTTCAACACAAAGTAAAATAACGATGTCAATGTCACGAAAGAAATTCCCAGAATAAGATCAATCAGAATGTCATTAGACGGATCATCCATTGGAATATAAAACGACTCCCAATCTCGCAGGTCCTAAAAATTTGCCGCAAGGCGCCTGGCCGGCGCTCAGGTCGCGTCCCCGCGTTGCCCTATCCTCCGGCCAGGCAAAGCCAGAATAACGACCGGCCGTAAGGCCGTCAAGCGATAAATCCAAAATGCGCAGCATTTTTTCTAAAGTAGTTGGCGGCGATCGGGGAAAAATCTATTGACAACGGAACGGCGCCGGCGTAAAATCGCCGCCGTTCCCTATGTCTCGTAGGGATTCAAAATCCGTAGTTGGGATTTTGAATCCCTCCTCCCGCCCGCAAAAATACACCCCTCACTTTTGGCTGTCAATAAAAAAGTCCAAAAAAAACAGGCTTAGAAAATGCCTAAATAAAAAAATGCTTATAAATTAACCGCCAGGCTGTGAATTTTTGCCTGGTGGGCTTGTGTGGGCCTGGATCGGCCCTTGTGTGAACATATTCTCGAGCGCCTCGAATGTGATCTCTTTTTTGCAGGTTTCACCGGCCCGATGATAAGTTGCGGTGATCACCTGGCGATCAGGATCGATCTTGATCCCCAGGCAGGTTATCCCCAGGGACCGGATCGCTAATTGTAATAACATCATTTGATCCAAATTCAGTCACTCCGTTTTTTGTGTACATCATAGTCCGTTATATGTTCGATCAATACCTGGTTCATCTGTGCAAGATCATCTTTTAAATCTTTGATCACGTTTGAAAATGTGCGCAATTGCCATCCCAAAAAAAAGATCGCGGCGCTCCATAAAATCGAAAATATTGTCCCGGCGTCAAAACCTAACATTTTTTACCTTTTCTTAAAAATCCGGTTCGCCAGGATCGCCCTGGACGGCCGATCTCAGGTCGATCAATACTAAACTGCCCTACTTTTCAGCGTTACTCGCGGGGGCCTGGTCCAGCTCAACGTGGCCGGCATGATCCAAACCAGCTCAGGATCCAAAAGTGCGATTTTGGGCCAAAAACGCCGATCCAAAAAATGATCATTTTTTGCCGGCAAAATGGACCTCGTTTGCCAGTAACGTGACGTCACTATCTCCGGCGTTTCTTACGTCGCTTGCTGATCCTCCAACCGCCTTTAACTTTATAGACGCTCCGGCCCTTGCCGGCCGCCGCTTTGGCCGTCTTTTTTTTCTTGAATGTTTTCCGGCCTGATCTTCTTTTACGTTTTGCCATTTTTTCACCTCTAAAATATTTAAACTAACCAACCTTTAACAACAAGGTTGATCGTGTTCCACGGTCCCGGATTTCCGATATATTGAATGAGATTTGAAGACGGTTGCACCCAACAATCTAAACAAACCGTCAAATTAGCAAGATGTGTAAAAATATAGGCTGTAGTCATTAGATTAATTTGACCAACAAAACCCAAACAGAATAATTGATTGTTGACGGTACAATTCACATTTAAATTAAAATGGATTAATTGCGCGTCCGTTGGAACCAAAAAACCCGCCGCCGTTGCCGGCAAAGCTAAATAATGCCAGGCATTATCGCAGGTAAAGTTCGGCAAAGTGTAATCATAGACCGCCGGATCGTCCGGACGTTTGATGTAATTAAGTCTCATTTTTTTTTTGTAAGCAAAATCGGCGCCGATTATCAAGTCAATCCATTGGCCGGCCTGCGCTGTATTTGTGATATAAAATTCTTTGAAAAATGTCTCGATCTCGAGCGCGTTTTTCAAATTCAACGGATCGTTTTCCTTTTCGTTTAAAATGATCGTTGCAATAACATTCCTTGACGATACATCCTGGACGCAAATATATTTTCCGGCCATATTGAACAGTTCTTTAGTCCTGGCAATTGACAGATCGATCCTCAATGTTTTGTAATTTTTCCAATTATGCTTGACCTGTTCGGCCAACAATTTATTGAAATTATTATCGATCATTTTTTGGCTAATCCTACATATACAAAATATAAAACCAATACGATAATTACTGTTGTCACTCCGACCGTCGCATATTTACCAACCGGAGATTCAAAAACCGTATCGATGATCCGTTCAACTTTGGTCAACAACAAAAAGCCGATCACCCCGGAAACGATAATTACTGCCGCGATCGCGCCGGCTGTCAATAAAACGGGATTATGTTTTAGGACCTCGATCTCAAAAATAACCGTCTGATCCGCCGGCAAACTATGACTTCTAATTCTGAATCGATCCTCTTTTTCGAGTTTCCATTCGATCATTGCTATCTCTGCCGCCGTGATGTAAGTACCGCCCCAGGTCTTAAAGTGCATTAAGATTTTTGTCCCTGGTTCCAACGGATCATCTTCTGATATTTCAACTGTTTCTTTGCCTCTCCACATTTTTGATCCCCTTATCTGCCAATTGCTATATAGCGTATATCGCCTGTATGAGTACCACCCCAAGACAAATTAAAACTGGCCGCAGATAAATTATAGGATGCTGTTTCGGCCGTCCAGTTATCATTCAAGGCATTACATACAATCACCTGAAAACAGGCATTTGGAAAAGCAACAGGAAAAGTACATGCGGCGTTATCGGCCTTGCCTGTAAACTTGCCCCATTTCGTGATAGTTCCGTTTGGTTGTGTTTCGGAACCATTACTATCATTTCCGCCCGTTATTGTTCGCGGGTCCCATTGTCCGCGTGGTTGTGTTGCTCTCGATCCCATAATTTACCATTCCCCGGTCCCGACCAATTGACCGGCCGCCGTTCCGATTCCATAAATGTCCCCGCGATAATCATCGACCGCCCAGGATGCCCCTGGCGTCAAAACGTGGAACCAATTGGCCCCGCCGGCGGCCGTCGTGACCGTATTGTCAAAACCCAAATAAACATCGCCGGTATTGTTTATGTCGGCGCAGATCGAACAGGCTTTGCGGTTCGCGTTCGCCGCTAATAGTTGTACGGCCGCCGCGTTGACTGTCACTTCCCCCCAGTTTTCCGGCGTTGTATCGCCGACAAGCTCAGCGACAACCTGGTTGATCCCCAACGACGTCGAGGATCGATTATCGATGATCCTCAATAGTTCCGGCGCTTCTGTACCATAGACCATTGTGATCGTACCCATTTGGCCGGCCGGCGTTGTAATATACAGCTTTTCAAACGGCGTTATAAAACCCATTCCGCGATAAAGTCTAAATGCTTTTTCGCGGTTTTCGTTGATCTTAATATCCAGATAACTTGTATCATCCGGCGCCGATAACAGATAAAAAATATTTCCCGCAATGTCGTATCGAAAATCGTTTTGAGCAATTGATAAATCAATATCAAAACCTTTGGGAACACCCATTGACAAACTGCGCACCAGGTCAACTTGACCGGGGAAATTTTTCGGTATATGTAAACTATCTTTCACACTCATTTTCGGCCCCATATTATAAAAACGATAATTAAAACGACAATTAATGTCCCGATCCCGATCCCGCCATATTTGGCCGTCGCAATTATTTCGGGATCGAGTTCGTGTTCGATTGCGAAAACCGGCTGACGATCGCCATCGTCAAAACCTAAATCGAATAGTCCCTTGACCTGGCCGAAAACATCTTCGGCCGCGCCTCTAAAATCTTCGATAACGCTTGCACCGCGATCAATAAAAGAATCGGTTTCCGTGATTATTTGCTGGCTGTATCCTGTTTGATCGGCGCCGGCATAAGTGATCGCCGTCGGTTTTTTGCCCGTTAGTAAATCCCATTTGCTAACGACCGTTTCAACCTTTTCTGCTTGCCCCAATGCCCAATCTAACCCTTGATTTACCCAGGCCCAGGGATCGGGCTTTGCGATCGATGCCTTTTCGTCAACTGCTTTTGATTCTGCTATTTTAGCCGGGACCGCATACTGCATTTCGTAAGGCGTATATAACCAATCATTTAAAGCATAATCGAATGATTCCATCATCGATTGATTTTCCTGTATTGTTGGCCGCGGCTGTAAACCTTGCGGCGCCTGCTCAATATCTAAATGCTTTACCTCTGTTCTTTGTGGCGCCGGGAAAAAAGATGATCCGATCTCTGCCATACCTTTTCCGGCCCCCGATACGATATTCCAAAGCGCGTCCCATCCGCCCTTTACTATGTCACCTGCCATCTGAAACATTTTGTCACCTCAAAAATAATAACCAGGCAATTACCCCGATCACGATAAAGTTTAAATTCTTTTCGATAAAAGATTTTTCCGGCGGCGGCGGCGCTTGTTGTGCATAAACTATCTGTTGGGGGTTCATCCCGGGCGCCCTGCTGATAACCTCTGTTAGTGTTTCGATCCGTTCCTTTTCAAATTCCAACGCTTTTTTTTGTAGTTCCAATTCGGATTCGGCCTGTTTTTCCGTGATCGGGATCATTGCCAGTTGATGCTTTTGCAGCGCTTCAGCTTCGGCCATCGATTGACCCAACGCCGCGCGATAATATCTTGCCCCGGTTCCCATTATTTACCTTTTTTAGATAACAACAAAAACGCGATCGCCGCGATCACGATATACATCATATAATCATTCGCCAGCTCTTTAGCCGGCGGCGGCGGCGCCGGCGGCGGCGTTGTAAATGCCAGGCCCGGTTCGGACGGCATACCCATAAGACCGCGAACATCCGGCAAAACCGACGGCGCTGTAAATGTCGCCGGTATTGGCGATCGGCCGCCACCCAGGCTTATAATGTCCGGCGCTTCCGGCGGATTAAACAACGAATATAAACCGCCGATCGATTGCGCCGCCGTTGCTAATCCTTCGGATGATAACAATTCATACAAACCCGATCCAACGCCGGCCGTCGATTTAGCAACCGATCCCAGGATTCCGGCCCCGGTCCCGATCGCTGATCCGGCCAATTTAGCACCGGTCCCGATCGCTGATCCTGCAAGTGATGCGCCGCCACTGGCTAACGCACCCAGGCCGCTTATCGCACTACTGCCCAGGCTGATCGCACCGGAAGCAGCGCCGCCTAACAATGATCCTAATCCTGCTACAATCGCGCCAAGCATATCACTCCAAAAACAAAAAAAGCGATTCCGTTACGATAACTGAATCGCTTAAAAACCATTCCTACACCTTAAAAAGCGATCGAAAAGATCGATTATTTATTCGGCGTTGGCGCTGGTACTGGCTTGACAACCGGCGGCGCAATTAACTCGACCGGGAAAACGTCGATAAAATCGTCGGTCCCTGGATTCGCAACGTCAAGGATCAAGTCCAGGCTCGAAAGTTTCGATGTGTCCAGGCACTCAGTCAATCGGCCATCTTTCACAAATTCCAGGACATAGTAACCTTCCAGGAGTAGTTCCTGCAGGAAGTGATCCAGCGCGGCGCCTGATCCGTTCCGTTCCGGG
>JABAHS010088661.1_pt2 | contig 10489 bp, 18 predicted proteins | sample 7062111 | NCBI WGS metagenome assembly JABAHS01 (sample SAMN14534600, study PRJNA622989) | marine sediment metagenome | biome: marine biome [ENVO:00000428]; feature: marine pelagic biome [ENVO:01000023]; material: deep marine sediment [ENVO:00002113]; isolation source: pool of 4 deep marine... | reverse complement strand
GCAGGAGCCTCACAACTTACACCATCCCAGGAACTCCTCTTTGGCTGGTCCATGAAGACACAGGCCATGGAGTTCCGTAGTGATCATCTCTGGTACGGGAGGGCCCACGTCCATTAGCTGGCAGGTATGCACGGCTCGGATGTGGACACCAATGCCCTGCGGCTCCACCAGCTTGTTGAACCTGTCGTAGATAGCCTTGGTCAGGTCCTCTTGCATCCAGAATCCCCTGGCGATCTCTCGTATCAGGAGCGGTATCTTGGATAGCCCGATGATCTTGCTCTTGGGTATGTACCCGAACCAGCACTTGCCCATGAACGGGAGCATATGGTGGCTGCAGGCACTCCAGAAGTGTATCGCTGGCACTACGACCAGCTGGTGCGTCTCCGCATCGGTGACGAAGGTCGTCCACCGGCCAGGTTCCGGCATCCGGGCCAGATGGGTGAGGTACCGGGCGAACCGTTCCGGTGTCCTATCCCAGTGCTGGCTCTGGGCGCCGAGTAGGTCCGGCCAGAACTCCTCGAGGACGTCCGACACCGCCGCGGTCAGCTCTGGCCGGACCTCGTGGTATCCTGTTGACCTCATAGCGACGTCACCGTGTCGGCGACGGCCAGGTGGGCCAGGTGTGTCCTGGCTTCCAGCTCCTCTGCCCTGCGCCCCAGGCAGTTGGGGCAGTTACACTCCCGCTCCTCTGCCTCCTCTCGTTCTATGTCCCCTCGGAGCCAGTCGGTCCAGGGAGACGGGATCGCGGCGCTGAGCTCCCTCTCCTCTTGGGTGAATGCCAGTGCAGGTCGGTAGACACTGACCTCGACACAAGAGTCCGGCCCCTCGTTCAAGATGATGGTGGCATTGAAGGGCAGGTCGAAGCTGCCCAACGACTCCTCCACCAAGTCGCAAAGGGCCTCCAACAAGATATTGGAGATGACCTCCGCCGTCGGGTTTGGGATGACCTCGTTGAGGGCCCCGTAGGGCGGGTGGTCATACTCTGCCCACAACTCGTCGAGGTCGTGAAAGTCCACCAACATGCCACAGGCGTCGGGGTCGTCGTGGGACACCATCTCGCGTGGAATGATTGGGAATTCGACGATCGCGGTGACCTCCCAGCGATGCCCATGCAAGGTGGCACATTTGCCTGGGTAATCTGGCAGGTAGTGGGCCGCCTCGAAGTGGCCAGTCCTGGCCAGTTTGTAGGTCCGTAGCTGGGACCGTGCCACGTGAATGTTGTTCATTTGTTGCTCTCCTTTGGGGTCGCCAGTTAACGGGACCCGATATACTTGTGGACCTGAACGGACAGGCCCATGGTTAACGGTGCCGGCCTCAGTTGGACCCTCACTCCCTCTAACATCCTCAGGCACCACTCGATGGCTTTGGGTTCATTGTTCCTAGGCTGAAGCCATACAAAAGCCTCAGGGCACATATTCATGGCATATTCGATAGTTAAGGGACTCGCCCACTTCCGACTGTCTACGTCTGCATGGTACTCCTCCTCGGGGGGCATAATGAACTTGAGCTCATTGACGGCTCTCCCGGGGATAGCGAGTGTCCACTGCGGCCCCTTGGGGCTGGCGGTGATCCAGTCGAAGTGCTGGAGATTACCCTCTAGTATGGTGATGGTACCATTCGTCTCCAGGTGTACCATCCATCCATGGTCGTGTAGTATCTCCGCCACCGTGATAACCTCACAGATCTGGATCAAAGGCTCTCCACCAGTAAAGCACACGACTCTGTTGTCGCCATACTCCACCACAAGCCTCTTGGCAAGGTCGACAGGTTCCCAATGCTGTACTGCTGGGTCTACTGCCTCCCGCCCGATAGCTTCCGTGGTGTCGCAGAACAGGCACCTGAGGTTGCATCCCTGCAGGCGGACGAACACCATCGGCATACCTGTGAATAGCCCCTCGCCCTGGGGAGCTGTGAATATCTCGTTGATGACGAGGTCGACCTCACCCATCACTACCCTCCACGCTCGGGTCGGAGGGACTCGTCCAGGTACCCATGCTCGAACAGTAGCCGCTCCACCTTCTTCCAGTACCCCTCCGATCGGTAGGCTGGGTCCTTCATACCATTGATCCAGAATGCGCGAGCACGTACCAGGCAGGAGTCGCACTCTCCACAAGCATGGTAGTCCTCGGAGTAGCAGCTGCGGGTGGCCTCCCAAGGAATGCCCCAGGTGTTGCCCTTCTTTACGATCTCATCCTTGGTGAGCTGGATGGCAGGCGCCTCGATCAGTATGGGTTGCTTCCTCCCCAGGGCGAGGGTGAGGGTAGCACCAGCGGCCTCCAGGAATGCCTGCGAGCAGTCTGGGTAGTCGACGTCCACGGCGTTCCAGCCACCCACGACGTGGTCGATGTCAGTATCGTAGAGCACCCCAGCAAGCAGGGACAGGTGTAGCAAGTTGCGTCCCGGCACAAACGTGGCCGCGTGCCCCTTATCGTCCTTGAGTTGCGGGTCCTCTGGCAGAGGCTCTTCCCCCATGATCGCTCCGTGAAGCCAAGGCTCCAGGCTAGAGATGTCGCAGTATATAGACCGCAGTCCAAGCTCGTCGGCGATCAGCTTGGCCGCCCTCCACTCGAACCCGGCACCCTTCTGGCCGTAGTTGAAGAACACAGCCTCACGAGGTACGAGGATGGGGTGGTTCTTGGCCCAGTAGGCCGCAAACGTGCTATCCATTCCCCCCGAGAGTAGGCAGATTGCCTGCTTTCGCTTTGACGTTTCCACTTTTGTCCCTCCTATAGGTTACTCCATAGACCACTAGGGTCCAATGATCGTCGGGCGGGTGAATGGTACTGAAAGGGTCTACCAGTCTAAGGTCGCGTGCCCGACTTACCGCGACTCTTGGCATTACCTTCTCTACGTACTCTAGGTAGATGACATAGGTCCGCCAGAATGGGTACAAGGGCGGGTCCTGCGCTTGAAGTAGATCGTAGCCGCGCCGCAGGACAGCTACCAACTCGGTGGCCTTCTTGTGCCCACGCTCGACCAGCATACGAAGTCGTCCAGCATGGATGAAACTATGGCACCTGTAGCAAAGAGCTGCCGTCTTGAGGTACGTAGCCGTACTCGTTTTCCAGTCCACCTCATAGCACTCGTGTGCCTCCAATTTGCTTTTGTATGGATCGTCATCCGGCGCTCCGCCGCAAGCATGGCAGTAGAAGTGGTTGGCCCTGTAGGCGGCTCTGCGTGTGTTGTCCCACCAGGTCTTGCCAAAGATGGTCCTGGGGTTCATCCCAGACAACGGGCCAGGTATCTGAGGATGCTGGAGTATCTCTGGCCTAACGAACTTGGGCCCCTGGCTCGAGAAGTCTAGGCTAATGGCCATGACCTACCAGTCCTCCCTGGGGATTACCTTAGTTACAGGTGGAGCAGTGCGCTCGGTGCAGGCCTCCCCCAGGGCCTGGGCCCTTGCCCTGGCGTAGAACTTTTCCATGGTAGCGTTCAAGCAGACACTGGCATTGACATCGAATGCTACCGCCAGGGTCAACGCCATCAGGAGTACGTCTCCAATCTCACCAATCAGCGTCTGCCAGTTATACTCAGCCGCCATGGTCTCGGAGCTGCGCACGTAGGGCTTGTCCCCCACGAGGCCCATACGCATCGCACACTTGACGACCTCGCTGGCCTCTTCGTGAAGGAAGTGGATGGTGTCGTTGACGCTGGCCCTTTGGAGCTGGCCGCCAGAGATCTCGGCACAATCCTCCCACATCTTGACGGTCTGAGCCTGGGCCAAGGTCAGCAAGTCTCCTGGAGCGTGAGAGGGTTCGTTGAGTTGCTTTGCCATAGTAAACTCCTTATCCCCCCAGAGCGGCCAGATGGGCCCCACTCCCACCCGGCCGCTGCGATCTACTGGGCGAACAAGTCTCCCAGGGACTCAGCATCCGGCTGGGCCGATGCGAGGGGCAGGTAGCGAGCGATGCGATTGCGGAGCTCACCATCACCGTTCTGCTCGACAGCCCAGATCTCCTGGGATACACGACCGCGGCAGCGGACACCAACCAGCTCGTCCGTGGCCATTTGAACTTGGCCTTGGGCGTCGATGAGTCCCACTGCCTTGAAGAACTGCTTGACCTTCCACATACTGTCGGGGTGAACGATCAGGTTCTCAAAGATGTGGGCGTCGTACTCGCTCTCGACGATCTTGAAGTGCAAGAAGATCATCTGGGAGCCGCTGGTCTTTTGCCCGCTCGAGGTGCGCATCTCGGCACTGACGACTTCGACGATGTATTCCCCTGCCGGCGCTGCTTCACGATCTGGTACACCTGAGAAGTCGATGGTAAAAGTGGTTGACGCATTGTCTGCCATAGGAAATCTCCTTTACTGTTGGTTGGTTGCTAGCTAGCTACTTGGACATAATCTGCAAGAGCTTGGCCGCGGTGGGGTTCGGGACCATCTCTGGCGGATTCCGGACGCCCTGCCACTTGGCGCGGTGTAGACGACCGCCCCTGGTGATCAGGACATTATAGGGTACTTCGGCACCTGCCTGTTCGGCCGCCTTCCTAAGGCCCATCGCCTGCTGTATAGGTAGGCTATCGGCATTCACCAGCATGCCTAATATCTCCGCGTAGGCAGGCAGCTCATTGGCACTCTGCCCCCAGAAGAATGGGTAGAACATAGTGGTGCCCCCAGACTCTATATACTGGTGGCGTCGCAAGGCAGTCACGACCACATGGACAGGTAGCTCGAAGTACTTGTCAGCGAGTAGGGTAAGCTGTCCCAGGGTCTTGCCCCAGTCACGATAGGACGTTCCTGAAGGGATGTCTCCAGGCAGCTTACCTTCGTCGCCAGTGATCTCCCTGAGGGACACTCGTTGGGTCTGGGTCAGGGAGTCGAGAACGATAGTACGAAACTTGGGGAGCGGACAGTCCGGCTCAGCCAGTACCTCATTGGATAGATCTTCGGTACGGGCCATCCAGTCCCATACGACACGGCAGAAGGGTTGCGCGGCACCGCCCTCCTGTTCCAGCCCCTTCAAGATGGTAGCCCAGGGCTGCCCCTTCCTGATCCACATGTACGGGAAGTTGTAGTCCTTCATAGTCCGCACGGTGTAGATGCAAGGGTAGGTGTCGGGGAACTGCCTGAAGGTGATAGCTTGCCCTCGGCTGTCGAGCACCAGCACAGGAGCAGTCTCCTCGCACTGGGTGAAGGTCCCGCACAGCCAAGTCTTTCCAGAGCCTGGGTCGCCATAGACCAGCAGCTTGATCAGCAGCTCGCCTGGCAGCATCGGGGTTGTGTTCATCACGTCCTCCTAGTACCCAAGCAGGGCGGCAACGGCTGCGAGTACAAGCGCAGCACACCCGGAGAGGAACAGCACGATCCGCACCGCTCGCGCAGAGCACAGTGCCCTATCCGGATCAAATGGACCTGTTGGACTCATGGTAGTCTCCTTTCTAGCCAGTCAAAGACAATGTCTATGATTGCCTGGCCAATATGGATCGCAATCGATATCAATAAGGTGGCGCATATAGCGCACACCAAAATCACTATCCAAATGCCGACGTGGGTTAATAGGGTCATCTCGGCGTACCCGTTCTCACCCACTCCTCGATCATCGCGATGAGCATTGGCAGTAGCCTTACGACGGCGACCAGCAAGATGACCTTGAGCAAGCTGATTACCACTTCCCCGACGGGTCTGTAGTGCTTCATGCTAGTATTCCTCCTTCACCTCAGGTTCCCAGTAGGTCCTGGGGCCATAGGCTGCGTCTAAGATAGCCTCCACCTGATCCTCATGCCCATAGGCGATCATATCGCATACCGCCTTGTAGGAGCACCAGTTGCAGTGGAATCCAGAGGTGGGGTAGATAGGCTGGGAAGGGTCGATCATCCTCTGACCCTCGTGGACCAAGCATTGAAGAGTGTCCCGGACCTGGGCAGGCTTCTTGGTCATGGCCAACTGCAGGAAGAACTCATTGCCAGTGACTAGTCCATGACTGATGGTCTGCCTCTCCCGCAGAACGGCAAGTGGACCAGCGGCCTGAGCGATCTCTGACTCATACAGGTCCTCCAACGTCGGTGGGGTCCCCTCCACCTCCCAAGTATCCAGTTTATCCTTGGCGATTCTATAGAGGACATACTTGAACCATGCCTCTGACGACTTGATGGTCTTAGCCCTAGAGTATCCACCATTCTGCAGGGGCTTGGGCATGTCCGGCGCCTTCTTATGCAGGAACCGGTACAGCACGCCTTGGGCAGGCTCGTCATAGATTTGCCCGGACGCCCAAGTATAAGCTGCTGACTGCATACCTCTCAGTACCCCCTCGATGTTAGACGACATACGACCAGTCGCCCTGGATCGAATACTCTTGGCAGTCTTGAACTCCAGCAAGAATCTGGCACCTGTCTTGATGTCCTCTAGGTACCCGTCGAACCGTCCAGCGTACTCCATCCCGTGGCTCTCAAAGCCTGGCAAGGGTACCTTGAACTTATACTCCATGCCGATAACCTTGAAGAGCTTGTCTAGCGGCCGAGCCCAAAGTCCGTAATGCCTGAGCATCAAAACGCCAAGTCGACGAGACTCTTCAATCTGCTCTGCCTCAAAGTCCCAGAGTGGACCAGCATACGAAATGGTTGCTTTGGTATACTCACTTATCCACCGACGGAACGCATGCAGCGCTGCCTTGAGGCTGAACTTGGCTACAGACTGCCCGATACAGTCTCGGTACCCAAAGTCCAAGGCGTAGTGGATAGCCGAGCCAAAGAACAGTGGAACAGGACTCACCACCGGCTGGAGGCCGCGCCGGAGCATTGAGCTCCAGTTCCAGGCCCGCTTGCAGCGGCAGAAGTCCTGCAGGTCGGTGATGTGGATTACCTTGCTCGACGGTTCTTGACCGCTCCCCAGGGCGGGGAGGGCTTCAAGCAGTGGTGCCTGGAGAGCAGCGATCAGCTCCTCTTGGGCTCGGCGCTGCCGTTCGTACTTGTCAAGCAGAAAGCTAATAGTGTAGTTACTCACCGAACTCCTCCTTCAGCCACTGGGCTACGGTGTCGGTATCGACGACGACGCCAAGTAGCCAGACAAGCAGCTCATAGAACGCCTGGGGCTGCCGCTTCTGGCGATACATGCGACGAGCCCAGGCATATACAGAGGCTTGGCGCATACGCTTACGCATGTGGGCCCTAGCCCCCTCAAGGGTCAGCCATTCAGCTATCAGCTCGGCACGTGCCTCCGCCTCGTCCTTGTTGTCCCCATACACCAGGACGGCGAGCCGGAATCCCATGCCAGTACTGTCTGGCTCCAGTATCTCCAACGCCGTCCGCACACGATCTTGGACAAGGAAACGATGTCTAATCCTCTTCATAGTGGGTTACCTCCCTGGCCGTTTTACGACGACTCGACCACAAGTCATGCACTGATATACTATCCATGGCCCTCGGTTGTCCACTCCAGAGCCCATCAGGGCCATATAAACACCATGACACTTTGGTACCTTATTGAACGGGTTCAGATTCAACATCATTGTCCTGCCTCCAATCCTCCCCCTGTAAGTGCCTGAGGAACTTCTTGACCAGCGTCAGTGTCCTCCACTTGCCTGTAAACGACTCGTACACGAGTTCATTGCTAGTCTCCTCGATCACCAAGTAGATAACCTCTACAGGATGCTCAGAGACGATACGGTGTACACGCTCCCGCACCTGGGTCATCAAGATGGGGCTGTGTACCTGGTCGAAGCAGACTAGGCAATGGGCGTGCTGTAGATTCAGCCCCGTACCCAGGGTATGGATAGTACCCACCAGGAACTGGGGAGCACCCTCATTACCTTCCGCCCACCTCTGTATGATAGGATCGCGCTTCTTTATAGGAACGTCCCCGGTAATAGCTGGTCCTGAACGTCCACCCTCCGACAGGAAGTTGGCCACCATTCGAGCAGTGGACTTGAACCTAGTAACGATGACGGCAGGATACTTGTAGGACGACGCCCACTCCTCCAGCCATTCCATCTTAGCGCCGCGGCACCCTGGGTCGATATCTCCAGGATTGGATAGCCACCTCTCCATGCGGGTGAGACGCGCCAGCACATTCTTGACTATGAACTTGGTGACCCTGGGCGCATCGGAGGAGTCAGTATGCCTGACGGCGAACTCTACCCGACTCTTATCCTTCAGAGCGTCGTAGACCACCTTCTGCCTGCCCACCAACTCCAAAGGCATTACGGTGTCTGTGATGCGGGGCAGCTGAGGAGCGACTTGGGCCTTAGTCCGGCATAGTCCGTACCGGCTCATGACCTCTGCCAGGGCATCCAGGTTCTTGCCACCGATAACCTTGCGGAACCTGCGTACCGCGGGCAGGCTCTCGTCGTCACTCTCGATGACCTTGCCACTCGGCAGACGGCGTAGGGTGGTCATCTTGAAGTCGACGAATAGGCCAAACCACCGCCAGTAGCTGGACAGCCCCTTCACCTGGGGAGCCATCCAACGCATTTGAGACCATAGTCCAGACGGCTCCTTACTCCAAGGGGTAGCAGTGAGGGCTATGCGGTTAGCGCTGTCCGGAGTGACCTCCATCACGGCTTCGGTCCGACGAGCATTGCGGTTCTTGATGTAGTGGGACTCGTCGATTATGACCGTGGCCCAAGGTATCGAGGCGTACCCCTCCCGAGATACGCGGATACCAGCATAGTGGCAAACGACCCAATCGGCCCCTAACTCCTGCAAGCGGTCGGGCGTAGGCGATAACTCTAGGCTTTTGCCGGCGCTTTGGGACCATCTGCGCCAGCGCCCTCCGACAGTAGCGACAGTTACCTTGGCACCTGGGACGATCTGGCGTATCTCCCTGGCCCAGTGGAGCTTGAGGGCGTTGGGGCATACGACCAGGATAGGATACCCCGGCTCCCCAGGTGGGGATAGTCTCGTGGCCATCAGGTAGGCGGCTACGATCGCTTGGGTCGTCTTGCCCAGTCCTGGATCGTCCCATAGAAAACCTCCTCTGGACCCGGAGGCCCCACCCCAAGGCTTGCGCTTCAGTAGATACCGTATGCCGTCCTTCTGGAAGTCGTACAGGTCACGTTTAATTGGTGGCGGCATCGGCGTCCTCGATCAGGTGAGGGAGCCTAAGCTCCACGGGGTGGACCAGGTTGGCGGTACTGTCGATCAAGTCCTCAGACCCCCCCTGCCACTCGAACCCAAAGCGACCTGGGCCAAACTGACGAACTTGTCTGGCAAACTCCATCGCCTTTATACAATCATCAGGGCATTCCTTGCGGAGTATCTGGCTCAGCTCACTACAGATACCATGAGCCTTGGGGTCGGCGGGCACCTGGATCTTGTCTCCAAAGTGGACGGCAAAGTACGGCCAGCCTCCCTCTAGTGGGATAGTGATCGTCAGACCCTCCCGGTACTCCGGGTCCAGTGCCCTGAGCAGCTCGGCTGCCCTGGGACTGACCTCTTCAAGGAACTGTATTGTCCTATTGTCCATATGCGCCTCCTCATCCTCCAGGCGCGAAGTAGACAGGCGTCGACCATGTCTCTCCGCACAACCTGCAATAGTAGTAGTGTACCCGACTGAAGAGCCATCCACCCTGCCCCAGGTACTTCTGGCAGTTCTTTGGATGCATGCATCTACGGTGACCAGGAACAGTGCCGCGAGTGCGTCGTCTCCTGCTCATATCAAGTGCTCCTCATCGTCCAGGCATAAGGCCACGTGGTAGGCATTCTCGATGTAGGTCATGGCATGCCTGAGGGCGTCGACCTCATGACGACAAAGCCCTTCCCGCCCTGGGGAGCCTGAGGGGTAGAGCTTGTGGTGCTTGAAGTGGGCCTTGAGCCGCTTGTCCGTCCACTGCTGCTTAGCTTGGGCAGGAGACTGCTGGTGGTAGATAGGCACCTCATAATGCCTGCTCCACAACTTGGTCCGACCGATAACCTCCACCGCGTCCAGGCTAGCCCCGACATTAGCAGAGAAGGTGTCCGGTCGTATGATGTAGCTCTCGGTCACCACTACGTCGGCGTCCCCGTACATCATCTGGGAGACACTTATCTCGTCACCAAGGTCGTCAAATGTACCCCACTTCTTCAAGTAGTACCCTGGGTCCACGCTGTCGTGCCAGTAGTGCACTCGAACCCATCCTGTAGTGCCACCTGGGTCTACCGCCAGTACAATACACTCTTTACTGGTGTCCCGTCTCGCTCTGGGTCTAGGCATGGTTATACCTCCTTATAGTCATACTCACGAACCAGTTCCTCCCCAGTCCTATGCCACCAGCAGTGGTCTATCCACTCCTTCACACCATGAGCCTGCACTCCATGAGTACCCATGATCCGACGGTAGTGGGACTCGGGGAACATTCTACCTAACGGCCGCAGTAGCTCTCCAATGGGGTGCTTCCCTCCCACATACGCGAGGTGGTCGGGTTGGCCCTTCTCCTTCTTCACACTGGATAAGCCATAAAGCACCTGAGACTGTATCGCTTTACTGAACTTGCCCCCCGAGTCGTACCAAGGGATGTAAGTGTCGTAGTGGAGCAGCCCGTACACCCCAGACACAATGTATATGTCTAGCCAGT
>JABAHS010016144.1_pt5 | contig 10491 bp, 9 predicted proteins | sample 7062111 | NCBI WGS metagenome assembly JABAHS01 (sample SAMN14534600, study PRJNA622989) | marine sediment metagenome | biome: marine biome [ENVO:00000428]; feature: marine pelagic biome [ENVO:01000023]; material: deep marine sediment [ENVO:00002113]; isolation source: pool of 4 deep marine... | reverse complement strand
AAGATTCATGCCAGAAGCAGATTCGGAATTGAATTCCATGACACAGACACTCAATGGATTAATGATGGACTCCTTGGCAGGAGACTCATTCAGCCTTGATACTGATACTTCAAGTGAAGAAACTGATAAGATTCTTCAAGAAGCTTCCGCAGTTGCTGAACAACAGATTGGAGAAAAATTCCCATCTGTACCATCTCAAACTGGACTTTCGTCTCAATCTTCATCTTCTACATTTGAATAGAGGATTAAGGCGAAAAGTCACTCTTTTTGTTTTATTTTTTCAATTATCCCCAAACTTTCTCTTTGAACGTATATTTCTTATTTAGCACATAGTTTCCAAAGGCTGCTGTTAGTACTGCTAACACTAGAGAAATTGGATATGACAAATTATTTCCATCAACCAAATAAAATACCATACCTAACTGGACTAAGGCACCTAGAGAACTAAAGGTAACAAATTTTCCATATTGCTTCAAAGTTCTCTTCTTGGAAAAGTCTCTATCACCAAATGTCCAGGTTTTATTTAATAGAAAATTGGTTGTGATTGAGGCACCTATACCTATCAAATTGGCATGTAGATACCATAAATCGGAAATTCCACCTGCAAATAAAAGAGAAATTAAATAATTTACACCAAATCCAGACAACCCAACTGTATAGAATCGGCTTGCCTTTGAAAGAAAACGAACCGAATTACGTTTTTCTCTTTTCTCCTCAGATTTTCCAAATTTATACAATTTCCATACAGATTTGAAATAATCTGTAACCGTCGAACTATCTAATTTACTTGAACCAAAACTTCTATTCTCAAATGTATAAGGAATTTCTTTTACTGCAATCCCGCTTTTCTTGACTAAAATTTCCAATAGAATTTTGTAACCAATAGCATCAAAATTAATTCCCTTCAAAATATTTTTTTTAAATGCAAAAAAGCCTGACATTGGATCCTTTGTTTTGACCCCTAATCCTTTTTTGGCAATTAAAGTTGCAACTTTACTCATTATTTTCCTTTTTAAAGTCCAACCATTAATTTTACCACCGTTAATGTATCTTGAAGCAACTACCATATCACATTGGTATTTTTTCAAAGACTCTATCATTTTTGGAATAATTTGTGGTGGATGAGAAAAATCACTATCCATTACGACAATAGTATCTCCTTTAGCACGTTGGATGCCACTAAGGATAGCAGAACTAAGGCCATTTTTTGAAGTTCGATGAATAATATCCATAGTATATCCAGCAATTTTTTTTACATTCTTCAAATATTCTTCAACAATCTTCCCTGTTGAATCTGGAGAATTATCATCAACCACTATTGCTTCGGCAGTAATATTTTTGGGTAAATTTTCCCCTATTGATTTTAGGATTCCAATAATATTTCGTGATTCGTTATAAGTTGGGATGATGATAGAAACTTGGGCACTTTCATTAGAAATAACTCTCCTAGCCTCAGACATACGTTCCCTCCAAAAATCATTGGTTATTAATTTTTAATAAAATATTTCTTAGGCACAGGTTGACTATATGCGATTAAGGATAGGAAGTATAATCTCCAAGAATTGAATCGAGATCAGATACTTTTACCCTCTTTTGTTCCATAGAATCTCGCATTCGTATAGTTACAGTATCATCTTCCAAAGTCTGATGGTCCACTGTAACTGCAAAGGGCGATCCGATCTCATCTAATCTTCTGTATCTTCTTCCTATTGCGCCGGAATGATCTAAGAATGCATCAAATTTTCTTTTTATTTTAAGATAAATTTCATCTGTTTTTTCTTTTAATCCATCTTTTTTTACAAGTGATAAAATTCCTACATGAGTTGGCGAAAGGTACGGTTTAAGAGATAAAACAATTCTTTCATTTTCTTTATCATCTTTTAAACTATGTTCTAAAATAGTATACAAACTTCGATCAATTCCCATTGAAATTTCAAAAACATGAGGAAGAACTTTTTCATCATTATCCATTACTTCAAATTTTTCTTTACTTTTTTTTGCATGACTAGACAAATCATAATCAGATCTATAATTACATGCAACTAATTCAAGCCAACCAATTGTTGTTTCTACTTCAAAATCAAAAGCAACTTCTGCATAGAATGCTTTTTCTTTTTCACCTAGTTTTCTAAATCTACTTTTTGTAATATCTATTCCTGTTTTTTCATAAAATTCTGTTAATATTCCTAAATAATATGCAACAAACTTGTTTGGAATTATTCCTGATTCTACTGCTTCTTTACAGGTCATAGATACAGGTTCAGATTCAGTTTGAACTCTAATCACAGTATCTTGTATCTCCGAAAATCTTTCGATTTCATCTAATCTTCCCGGATTACAAAATACTTCAATTTCTGCCTGATAAAATTCTCTTAATCGTAATAAGCTTTGTCTTGGAGCAATTTCATTTCTAAAACTTTTTCCAACCTGAGCAATTCCTAAAGGTAACTTACCACGCATGATTTTGAACAATCTTGGAAAGTCTACGAAAATAGATTGACAAGTTTCCGGTCTGAGATATGCAATCTCTTCTTCAGGACCAATTCCAACTTTAAACATCATGTTAAACTTCTTTGTATTTTCAAAAACACCTTTACATTTTGGACATTTTATGCCATTTTCATTAATGGCCGTATCAAATTCCTCCAAGTCTGCGCTTTCCGGAATTTCAATTTTTGCAACTTCAGCAATAGTTCTATCAGCTCTAAAAGTTGATTTACAATTTTTACATTTTATGATTGGATCAGCAAAACTTCCAAGGTGACCTGATGCCTCAAAGACTGATTTTGACATTATTTGCGAGCCGTCAATCTCAAGCATTCCATCTCTTCGAATTAACTCTCTTCTCCATAATTCTAAAAATTTATTTTTCAATCCTACACCAGTTGGACCATATTCCCAAAATCCAGCTTGTGCATCTCCATAAACCTCACAGCTTGGAAAATAAAACCCTCGCTCAAGGGCTAGTTTCATTACATTTTCATAATTCATCTAATTTCTCTCCATTTTTTCATATCAACTCTTTAACAATTCTAACATTTTCAAAATCATCTCTAGTATCATCAATTGGTGTTTCTAAAACAATTGGAATTTTTTTCTTTGAAATCAATTTAACTACTGCCGCCATTCCCTCTTCTCCAATATTTCCCAATCCAATATGGTAATGTCTATCTAAATTACAACCAATCTCACCTTTAGCATCATTAAGATGTAAAATTTTTAGATTTTCCATTCCAACAAATTTTTCAAATTCCTTAAAAGTATCTTTAACTCCTTTCTCTGTCCTTAAATCATAACCTGAAACAAATGCATGGCATGTATCTAAACACACTCCAAACTTCTTTGATGGTTTTAACTGCTTGAAAATTTCTCCTAATTGTTCAAAATCTGAACCTACAGAATTTTTTTGTCCTGCAGTATTTTCTAAAAGAATCATTACATCATTTTTTACTTTACCAGCAGTTGTAAGTGCTTTTACCAATCTTTTAATTCCTTCCTCTTCACCAGTTCCTAAATGACTTCCAAGATGAGTTACAAGATATGGAATTCCTAATTGTGCACATCTTTCAACTTCCTCAACTAAAGATTTTACTGATTTTTCAAAACCATCTTTTTTTGGACTAGACAGGTTTGGTAAGTATGGCATATGAGCACAAGTAGCAAATTTGTCAATTTTACTAGCCTTTAATTTTTCTTTGAAATTCTTGATATCATCTTCTGATAATTCCTTAGCATGCCATCCTCTTGGATTTCTTGTAAAAATTTGAAATGCAGAACATTCCCTTTCAACAGCATTATCTACTGCTCTGTCTATAGAGCCCGAGATCGAAACATGGCAACCGATCTGCATATTGTGAATTTTAGGTAAACATTATTTAAATCAGCAAATGGGATGAGATAAAAACCAGATTTTTAAGTAAATATCCTTAATCACTATCCATGATTACTCTTGGAAAAGACGAAATCGCCAAGTATCCCTTTTTAGCAGATGCTGGTCAATATCTAAAAGATAAGGGATTCACCCTTCAACAATTTGGAACCGATCCAGATCTAAGACTATCAGTAGAAAAAGCTCTAAACAGAGTTCAAGTATCAGCTGATGGAAAAATCTACAAATCAGATCTAATAGATGGTGAAGCCTCAAAAGATTATGTATTAGAGAGAGAAGTTTTTTCATTTCTTTTAGCTATAGTTTTGTTGAAATTAACTGGAATGACTACTCTTATCAAGAGATTTTCTCTTGCAGAAGCAAGACGTGCAGAAAAATATCTTGAAAAAGATCTTGCAAATATTACAGATGAATCAAAAAAAGAATTAGCTATAAGAATAATTGATGATTTATTTTCAATTCAAATTAAAAAACTAAACGATTATTTTATAATCCCTATTTCTAATTATCTTACACACTCAATTAATTTTCATGAACGAGAGTGGAAATTAATCAATAGACATGTAGAAAATGGTTTTGTTTTTCTCACACCTCATGAAACAGTAAGGCTAATCAGAAAAGAACTTGGAAATTATATCAATTCAAAAATTATAAACGCTAAAACCCCTTCCATGATTCCAGGATTTGAGGAACCTGTCGCAAAACTTGTTTCTTTATCAAAAAAATTCGTAACTTATTCAGTTACCACTGGAGAATACCCACCATGTATAAAACATGCAATTAATGTCCTTGAAAAAGGTGAAAATCTTCCTCATTCTGGTAGATTTATGCTTGCTACGTTTTTACTTTCAAGGAATCAAACCATTGAGCAAATCGCACCATTATTCAAAAATGCACCAGATTATAATGAAAAAGTTACATTATACCAACTAAATCACTTGGCAGGAACATCAGGTAGCGGTACACATTATTCATGCCCATCATGCGAAAAATTAAAGACACAAGATCTTTGTTTTGCAGTGCCTGAATGTAATAATATCATAAACCCATTACAATTCGGAAAAAAAGAACGTAAATGAAAGAAAAAGAAATTAAATTTTTAGAGGAATGTTTTAAAAAATATTATTTTGATCATTTTGATTTAATTCATGTTCCTGAAAGAACTTCAGAAAGAGAATTTGGATATCAAAAATTCAATTCTGGAATGACACGTCATATTTCATTAAAAGATGACAAAGAATTACATCTTTTACTGATGCAAAATATTCCCTCTGATGTTTATTGTTCTAATGCATATTACTCATTTCCTAATCTACCAATGAAAGAAAAAGATTGGAAAGAAGCAGATCTTATTTTTGATATTGATTCCAAAGATCTTCATTTAGATTGTAGGAAAAACCATTGCNNCTCAAAAATGACAGATTTTTGTGTAGAATGTAAATCTACAAAGTTAGAAACCAAATCACTTCCCTGTAACAATTGTATCGAAGCATCCAAAAATGAAGTAACCAAGTTACAAAATATTTTAATCGAAGATTTGGGGGTTGAAAAAAATAATATCCATGTATATTTTTCCGGAAATGAAGGATTTCATGTCTATGTCTATAACTCTCAATTTCAAAAAATTGGATCAAGAGAAAGATCTGAACTTGTAGATTATATCATGTTCAAAGGTGCAATACCTGAAACATTCGGAATGAAAAAATTTAAACCGAATAAGGGATTATTTCCAAATTTTGAAGATAAAGGGTGGAAAGGAAGATTTTCCAAGGAAATTTTTGGTTCAAAGTCAAAAAGATCTAAAACCATATCCGAATTGATCTCTAATGGCTATTCAAATTTCCAAAAAAATCTGGAAATCCTATCAGGAAAAATTGGAGCTCAAATCGATCCAAATGTTACCATGGATATACATCGTATCTTTAGATTACCTGGTTCATTGAATAGTAAAAGTGGACTGACGAAAATTTTTTGTAAAGATTTGAAAACCTTTGATCCATATTACGAATCTTCCTTTCTAGATGACAATACTGTCGAAATAACAGCAAATTGTCCGGTTGAATTCAAACTTAGAAAAAAGAAATTTGGACCCTTTGATGATGCAAAGGTAACTGTTCCTTCTTATGCTGCAGCGTATATGATTTGTAAGAATTTAGCTTCAATCTATTAGAATTCATAACTCTTTTACAATTTTGGTCGAAATTTGCATATTTTTAGTATATAGAATAGAAAAATTATTATCCAATTTGAACTATTCTGGTAAGACATTAATTTACCGAACAACAACGAAATTTGATTTTGTATAGCGCCGCTACGGATAAACAAGCTCCCCCACCTGATGCTGGAAAATACGTTCGTCTGGGAATAGTAGCAATAATTGTTATCGCAATTGTGGCTATCGTGGGAAATCAGGCTGTAATTTTATCGATGAACTTTACTGAATTTGGAGAAAAATTCACCAAACCCTTGTATTATTCTCTTGTATCTGCCTTAATTCTAGCTGCTATTGCTTTAGTGAGAGTAAATATCATATCAAGATCTTCCATTTTTTGGTATGCAGTAAAAACTGGTATTGGATTTATTGGTCAAGGACCCCAACAATCAATTGCAAACAATATTTCCAGCTTTAAGGATTTCAAGTTAAGCACCCCTCAATTTGTAATTTGGCAGATTACCAAAATTTTGTTATTTGGAGCATTTTTCGTCAACACAATGTTTGGCTTTGCTGCAGTTTCTTTCCTTGATGGAAATTCCCTTGGAATTGAAAACTTACCAGCATTGTTCTCATTGCCATTTGTAACTCCTGAAACTAATCCTGGTTACGCCGAAGAACAAGTAGTTCCAATGATTCCGGCTTTAATTATTTTAATTCCCTCTGTTCTAGCAGCCATTGGTCTCCGTTTAGTTCTTTACGTGGGAATTCATAGAATTATTGATGTAATCACTTTATTTATCCAGGATTCGAATGAAGGAAAACCTCGATATCTAAATTATGTCTCTATAATAGAATCAATTTTAGGTATTGGAATACTTTGGGCGGGATTCAATCTTTTTTTCACTGATCAAATAGATTACAATTCAAGATATGTTATAGGTGGTGTTTTAACCGTAGGATTTGCATTCCTTGCTTTCTCTTTTGCAGATAGAATACGGTCTAGAGTTTTAACTCATATGTTCAAAAGAGATGTGTACATTAGAATTCTAACAATTTTAGTAATTGTAATAATCGTGATAGCAGTAATAGGAGTTAACAACAGCATAGCAGATTCTAGAAAAATTGAATATTTGGGACCCTATACTGCCCAACAAATTGGAGTAAATCGATACCTTGGTGAATTAGACAACATCCAAGAAAACAATCATGATGTTAAACTTCAAAATATTTCCCCAAATAATATCAAAAATTACGTTAATCAAAACAGTGATGTTTTAGATGTAATTAGAATATGGGATTGGGAAGCTGCATTTGCTAAATTAAAGCCTGAAATTGGACTTATACCATATGTAGACTTTGAAGATAACGATATCCTTCGTTTTGATAACAATCTGTACTGGACTGCATCAATGAAACCCGTTTTACCTTCAACTGTAGCCAACGAAAATAGATGGTATAATGAGCACTTGGTTTACACACATGTCCCAGAAGGATTTCTTACTTTAGATGCTACTAATGGACAAATAGTCGACAGTAGCGAATTTTTTGCTGACAGAGAAATCTACTACGGTGAAGGAGGATTATTCGAACAGACTTGGTCTGCATATCCGAACTCTAGAGGAGATGTGAGTGCTGAATTAGGAGGAGTATTTTATGATGGAGAAGGAGGATTAGATGTATCGCCACCATTAAGCTGGATTTTTGAACCAAACTTTTTGCTGTCCTTCCCAGCCGAATCTGTGCACATTATGAGATACAAAGATGTGCACGATAGAATGGAAATTTTGTATCCTTATTTCTTGTATGATCTATTTGGAAAAGAACTAGATTCTCTTCCAGTAACTGATGGTGAAAAATCATATTGGCTAGTTCCATTAATAATTGGATTTGATACAGGTGATGTTCCTTGGTCAGTTGGAAATCCCTACTTAAGATTGGTAGGATATGCTCTAGTGGATACTCAAGACGGTGAAATCCAATTACTAAAAACAGGAGATGATTTCTTTACTGAAATGTTTTCAGATCAATATTCTGAACAATTCATTCCAATCCCAAAATGGTTAGAAGAACAAATTCGTTATCCATCTGAACTATTTAATTGGAAAACTGAGATGTATAACATTTATCACGTAACTGATGTTGAGACATTTATTCAAGCAAATGAATTTTATGAAATCCCAACAGGATTAGATACTTACTATATTGAGGCTAAACCACCAGGATTTGACAATACAGAATTTTTAGGCTTACTTTCTCTTGAATTAAGAGGATCTCAAGGAAGAAATCTTGCAGGTTATATGGTGGTAGAAAACGATCTTAGAAATCTTGGAGACTTGCAATTTTACGAAGTTCCATTAAACTCTACTACCAAATTAATTGGTCCAACAGCAGTAAGAGAAGCATTAGATAGAGATCCAGACTTTGCTCAATTAAAGACACTTTTGAGAAATCCAAGAATTGGTGATAATATTTTGTATAGAGTAGGTGAACATGATGTTTACTTTATTCCAGTTTATACTGCTGGTGCAGGCGGTGTCGTAGCTCAGCTAGGAACAATTGCTGCAGTGGGTGCAGCATTTACTGGAGAATACTATGTAGGTTTAGGGAATACTCAACAAGAAGCATTTGAAGCTTATCTGCAAAAAGTTTCTGGAGTGGTGGATCCATCCTTTGTCACTGATGACACATTTGTAGAATTAGAACGTGCAGATAGAATTGATATTATAAAATTGATATTTGAAAGTGAAGGAATAGAGATATCTGAACCAACCTCGATTCAGGTACCACTTTCCTTCAAGGAAGGTGAAATCTTCTTCTTTACTGAAAATGATCGTGAAGATACCGAGACTTTCCTATCACAATTCATTGATGATTTCGTAAAACCAAGAAGTGATAGAGTATTCATGTGGGAAGAAGATAATAGATTCAATATTGGTACAATAATTGTTAAGGATAACATACCAGAAATGCATTACATTGCAATAGAAGTAGGAGTATAGTGAATACTCTACAAATCTAAAACTTGGTTAAAATTGCATTGTGATGACAAAAGAACAATTTTTGTATTAAAAAAATCTCTAGAAGAGTATTCAATTGAAAAAGAACATCATATTTCAAATTTAGAACAAGAAAAAGATCCCCTAAAAAAATTAGAATTACAATCCAAAATTGATAATCTTGAAAAAAAAATTAGTGAAATTAATCATCAGCTATCTACAATGAAATGAGTACAATAACCTCTAATTTGACGATAAAAAATTTATCTTCAGGCATAAAAATCATGAATAAATTCATTGTGAAAACCTAAATGGAGAATAATTCGTTATTGTTTTATTGATTTTAATTATTGACAATGGTTCAATATATACACAAAATCTAATTGATTTTTTACATGAGAAAAATTTTTCTTTTGAAATCAAAACTCCATATAAAATTAATTTAGAATCTCTTAAAAATTTTGATTCTTTTATTCTTTCAGGACGACGAAAAAATGAAAAAAAAATTAATGAAATTAATTCAAAAATAATAATTCATAGCATAAAAAATAACAAAAAATTATTAGGCATTTGTTATGGAGCAGAAATTTTATCGTTAACCTTAGGTGGAACAATTAGAAAACTTGAATTTTCTCAGAAGGGAGAAGAAGTAATCAAAATAATTAGAAGAAACTCTTTGATCAATAAAGAAGGAAGAGTTTTTGAAAGCCATGGTTTTGAGATCTCAAAATTACCAAAAATACTGATTTCATTAGCTGAATCAAAAAATTGTAAAAGTGAATTAATTCAATATGAAGGAAAATTAATATTTGGAACACAATTTCATCCGGAAATGTCTTCAGATGGCAAAAATCTAATCCAAAAATTCCTTTCTCTCTGATTAGATTTTAATAACTCTCAAAATCCATTTTCGTATTGGAATCTTCAGATCATGAACTTTTACTACCTTTGGTGCAGGAAGAGAATATCTGTTTACCATTACCTATCAATGTTGTATCAAAATATTGGAATGTGGAACTTCCCCTTATCGAAGCCCAGGAAACTGCTAAACAATATCCTAACAATACAGGCAGTGTCTTGATAGAAGGAATTGAACTTGCGGAAAGAAATGGATTGGTATGCAAAATTATCCATTCTTCAATTTCTGAGCTTAAGAAAATTGTGGACAACGGCATTCCACCTATTGTAATCTTACCTGGAATTCCAGAAATTACCCAACATGCTTCAGTAATTTCAGGTTATAATGAAAATGAAAAAACTATACTTCATTATATTCAAAAAGACACTCAAGAAGGAGAACTACAAGAAGGAGCTATTCCTCAAGAAATTTTTGATAAAGAATGGTCTGAAGATGGAAGATTGTTAATTATTTTAGCTCCTGAAGATATTATTTCATCTCTTAACATCAATTATACAGATGAAAATTCAAATCGATTGTGTTTTTTATCTGA
>JABAHS010148398.1_pt1 | contig 10494 bp, 9 predicted proteins | sample 7062111 | NCBI WGS metagenome assembly JABAHS01 (sample SAMN14534600, study PRJNA622989) | marine sediment metagenome | biome: marine biome [ENVO:00000428]; feature: marine pelagic biome [ENVO:01000023]; material: deep marine sediment [ENVO:00002113]; isolation source: pool of 4 deep marine... | reverse complement strand
AGGGGGACCAGGAGGTTGCCGTGCAGGCAATGAAAGCCGGCGCCCATGATTATCTGGTTAAATCCCACCTTTCACCCGAGAACCTTTCCAAGGCCGTTCGCCAGGCCATCAACTTTTCCAATGAAGAGCAACAGAGGATCAAGGCAGAAAAATCGCTGGAAGCCCAGGGAAGGTTGCTGCAGGGAGTATCGGAAGCGGCCACCCGGTTGCTGACGGTGTACGAGCACAAGGTGGGCGTCAAAGAGGCTTTGGGCATTGTCGGGAAAGCCGGAAATCTCGACAAGGTTTTTTTATTCAAGGATCATCCCCATCCGGAAACCGGGGAAGGAGCGATCAGCCCGAAATTCAACTGGACCCTCAAGGATGAAAAACCTCTCTCTGAACAATGGACGAACAGCTCTTATGCCGAGTTAGGGCTGGCGGAGTGGATCAGGGACCTGGGTATAGGAAAAACCATCCAGCATGTGGTGGATTCCGGCGATCCCCAATTTCACTTTTTCCATTCGCAGGATATCAAATCGTTTGTGTTGGCGCCGATTAAAATCGACTACGTGTATTGGGGATTTATTTTGTTTGCCGACTGTCATTCCTTTCGGACCTGGACGCCCGATGAGGTGTCTATTTTAAAAACCTTCGTTGCCAGTATCGGGGGAGAGATCAAGCGGCACAATGACGACCAGGCCTTTCGGTCGATTGTGGAAGGAACTTCGACCCAAACCGGCAATGAGTTTTTTCGTTCCCTGGTTCGCCATTTGGCTTCCGCGCTCCCCGCCCGGAGCGCCTTTATCAGTGAAATCCAGGAAATGCCGGAAGCCAAAAGCCGCATCATCGCCGGTTGGGATGGAAACCGGTTTGTCGATGATCGTCAATATGAAGAGATTCGGTCTCCTTATGAGGATCTTCTGGGAGGCATGGTCAGTTTCTATTCCGACCAGGTTCAGGAAGCTTTTCCTGATGAATTTTTTCTTCGGGAGATGGGCGCTCAAAGTTTCGCCGGCGTGCCTTTTTTCAGCTCCGGTATGAAAGTGATGGGACATCTGACGGTTTTTGACCGCAGGCCGATGCTGGACAAGCAGAGAACCATTTCTATTCTGAGGGTTTTCGCGGCCCGGGCCGGAGCGGAGCTGGAAAGGAAAAAGGCTGAGGAAACCATCAAGACCATGGCTTATTATGATTCACTCACCGGTTTGCCCAACCGGGTTCTGCTGATTGACCGGTTGACGCTGGCCCTGGCGCATGCCCACCGGATTAAAAAACGGTTGGCCGTGATGTTTCTGGATTTCGACCATTTCAAGGCGGTGAACGATACTTATGGCCATGGGATCGGCGATTTGTTGTTAAAGGAAATGGCTCAGAAAATAATCTCTATTGTTCGCGGCGAAGACACCGTCGCCCGGCTGGGGGGCGATGAGTTTATTCTGATTTTGCCGGAACTCCACGACCGGGACAATGCCGCCACGCTGGCCGAAAAACTGATTCAATTGGGACGGGAACCCTTGAATCTGGATGGCAATGAAATCCAGTCGTCCTTCAGCATCGGGGTTTCTCTTTATCCGGACGACGGCAGGGATTATGAAACCCTTCTGAAAAAGGCCGATGAAGCCTTGTATAGCGCCAAGCGCAAGGGTCGAGACGGCTATCAGTTCGCGAAATAATTTTTACCTTCCCCCCCCTTGAAATAATAGCTAAAATACCTTTCCTGTTTTTGAATTTTACTTGTGGACCATTATGATATCCCTTGTTTCGGTGAATGTCGGCGCTCCGCGGGAAGTTTCCCTGGAAAACGGCCGGAAACTCCTGACCGCGTTTCTCAGAGAACCCGTGGATCGGAAAATTTTTCTGGATTATACGGGTTTGGAGGGGGACCAGGTGGCGGATCCCGTCAACCACGGCGGGCGGGACAAGGCCGTGTGCGCTTATCCGTCGGACCATTTTCCGTATTGGGAGGGAGCGCTTTCCCGGCAAATGGAGCCCGGGGCATTTGGGGAAAACCTGACCCTGCAGGGTTTGACCGAGGACCGGGTGCATGTTGGCGATATCTTCAGGGTGGGCGAAGCCGAGATTCAGTGTTCGCAACCGCGTCAACCCTGCCATAAAATAACTAAAATTTATGGATTTCCTAAAATGGCCGGAAAGATTCAGGAGCAGGGGTATTCCGGATTTTATTTCCGCGTTTTGAAACAGGGGTGGATGCAAGCCGGAATGGAGATTCACCCCGTGCAATCCGATCCGGCCGGCATTTCGATTGATGATATCAATCGTTTGATGTACCGGGATAAAAATAACGTTGAAGAAATTGAACGGCTATTGGCTCACCCCGCATTGTCGCAGAGTTTTGCCCAATTCTTCCAGAAGCGTTTGGCGAATCGATCTTCTTGATTTGAAAGGGAGCGGTCGACCCTATGAAGGATAATCCCAATCCAGCCGGACCGCTGGCTTCGTGGGCGGCTGTCTTAAAAGACGGTATCCTGATTCCTGAATTGGATGACGGCACCTTGGCGGCGCTGGGTCATCATTTGGCGGACCTCGGTTTTTGGGAAAAAGAAGCCGATGACCTGTGGCGTATCTCCCTTCCGGCTATCCCTTCTGAGAGTGACGCTTTGCGGGAGGAGATCCGTCGCCGTCTTCACGCTCTCGCGAAGACGGAGCGGGGGTTTGCGTTGAATTACTTTTTGCCCAATGCATCGATACAGGGTTTGCCGGGAGAACCCGATGTTAAAGTAAAGGAAGACCGGGGCAGGGGAAAACAGCCTGCTTTGCATCGCAAAACCTCGGACNNAACAAATACGGCCGCCAGATGGAATCTTTTATTGAATTGGAAAAAAACCTCACTGAAAAACTGGTGGGAAAACACACCGGCGTTAAACAGGCGCGGAAAATTATCAATCATATCTTAAACCGAATGAATGCGGGAGCCGAACCTCGCCCCTGGGAACAGCTCAGCCGGAGACGCCACCGCTGACTAAAGGTTCCCGCTTTATTCTCAGGAATATCCAATATGACCGATAAGAGTTTGTTGATTGTGGGTGGCGGACCGGGGGGTTACGCCGCGGCTTTTCTGGCCTCGGACCTCGGGATGAAGGTCACCCTGATTGATGAGGAAAAACAGTTGGGCGGGGTTTGCCTGTTGCGAGGCTGTATCCCTTCGAAAGCGCTTCTTCACCTGGCTAAATTGATTTCCGAGGTGAAAGATGCCGCTCAATGGGGATTGAGTTACGGGTCCCCGGAAATCGATCTCGACAAAATACGGGATTGGAAGTCCAGGGTCACCGGAAACCTTACTGGAGGTCTGGCGCAACTCTGCAAACAGAGAGGCATTGAGCGGATCGCGGGCCGGGCGGTTTTTAAAAGTTCACAGTCGGTGGAAGTGGCCGGTCATGGATCGATTACTTTTGAACGCGCCGTGATCGCCGTGGGTTCCACGCCGGTTTTTCCCGCCGATTGGGCGGTTGCTGGAGTGATGGATTCCACCCGGGCGCTGGAGCTTGAAAATATTCCGCAGCGGCTGCTGGTGATCGGCGGCGGTTATATCGGCCTCGAAATGGGAACCGTTTATGCCGCGCTTGGCAGTCGGGTGTCGGTGGTGGAAATGACCGATGGAATTCTTCCTGGCGTGGACCGTGATCTGGTCCGTATCTTACAGGCACGGTTGAGAAAAACGTTTGATCGGGTGGACCTGAACACGCGCGTGGTCAGCCTTCAGAGAAACGGGGCTTCCTTGAAGGTGGTTTTGCAAAAGGGAGAGGAGCCGGAAGAGACACAGGAGTTTGACGGGGCTCTGGCGGCGGTGGGGCGTCAACCCAATACCCGCGACCTGGGACTGGAAAATACCCGGGTTCAACTGGACGACCGGGGATTTGTCAAGGTGGATGCAGACGGCCAAACGGACGATTCAGCGATCTATGCGGTTGGGGACGTGATTGGCGGAGCCATGCTGGCCCACAAGGCTTCACACGAGGGGAAGAAAGTGGTGGAAAAGCTGGCCGGAGGGACGGAGGAGCCCATGCATCCGGTGGTTCCGGCGGTGGTTTTTACGGATCCAGAAATCGCCTGGTGCGGGTTAACGGAATCCGAGGCCCGTGCGCAGGGAACAGAAATTGCCATTGCCAAGTTTCCCTGGGGAGCCTCCGGCCGGGCCTCGACGCTGGGCCGGAATGACGGTACCACCAAACTGATTGTCGACCCTCACAGCCGCCGTATCCTGGGTGTGGGTCTGGTGGGCTCCGGTGTGGGAGAATTGATCTCAGAGGCCGCTCTGGCCATTCAAATGAAGGCGCGCGTGGAGGATTTGGCCGGTACGATTCACCCGCATCCCACGCTTTCGGAAACCCTGATGGAAGCCGCGGAGGTTTTCCTCGGCAAATCCACTCACCAGTATAAAAAAACGCGCTGAGCGGCGATCCGTTCAAATATCGATGATATCATCGTCTTTTTTGCGCATGCGGCTTTTGGAAAAAGGCCGCGCGGTGGGGAAAGGATCTTCAGCCGGAGGGGGTGAAACGGGTTTAGTGCGGAACAGGTTGGCGATCAGGGTGACCACACCCCCGATCGCGGCGATCACCAGAAAAGTCACGCCGAACAGAACCAGCAGGGTGATAGCCCCCGCGATGGCGAAAAACAACCCGACTTTGGTCCTCAAGGGCAATTGATTGAATGAAAAACGAATACGGGTATGGACCGGCATGGAAATTCAGGTATGATAGGTTGATAAACATTCCAATAATCGACCAACGATCATGGATATAAATATTCTTATCATAGATTGCCCCGGTTGTGGAGTAAAAAACCGGGTCAAGGCGTATACGGCAGATCGTATTCCCGTATGCGCCAAATGCGGAACCCGGCTGGTGGAAGAGGAAAATAACGAAGCCCACGCCCGCTACGCCGATCATTTAAAGAAATTTTATGATTTACCGGATTTTAATGCCAGGGATCCCGAGTAACCGGGACCTGTCGTCGATTTGAGTCAACCCGTCATGAAAGGCAGAAGAGTTATGGATGAAACGGTTCAATTGATCGATCGGATACTGAAAGATAAGCTGAAGGCGTCTCACGTCGATATCATTGACGAAAGCTATCTCCATCGGGGACACAAAGCCGCCGGGGGAGGAGGGCATTATTCCGTTCGGGTGGTGTCTCCGCAGTTTGAAGGGGTCAACCTGATCGATCAGCGGCGTCTGGTTTACGGGGCTCTGGACGACCAAATCAACGGAAAACCGAAATTGATCCACGCCCTGCAGATCCAAACACTCACTCCAGCGCAATGGGCCGAGCAGTCCGGTTCCGCCGCCTGAAAAGAATCACTCCCGGTAAATTTCCAGTTCCTCGCAATTCTTCAAATTGGGCGATTCCGTCAGGGCTTTGATCCCGGCGGGCGAAAACTGGTTTTTATATAAATCCAGTTTGATGTATTTTTTGCTGTGGGGCGACTCGGCAAAGGCCCGGGCGCCCTCGTCTCCAATGACATTGCCGAACAGTGACAGACTGTTCAGTTTCGGCATATTACCGGCATTGGCCAGAACCACCGCCCCCTCGTCCCCGATTTCGTTATGGTTGAGCGCCAGGGTTTCCAGATTCTGCAGATATGGGCACTCGACGAGGGCTTCCACTCCTTCGTCTCCGGTCTGGTTTCCCGAGTAGGTCAACCGTTTGACGTTTTTCAAGACCTCTTTGGTGAACAGCTCCATGGTTCCCCGTAGCCCGATATATTTGTCGCGCAGGTTCAAAACCGTGCCGTCGTCACTCATATTTTCCTGGATGAGATCGTCAATCCGGCTCATTCTTCACTCCTCGCATAAAAAGCTGGTTTAATTGATGGACCCATCATATCAATTTCCGGGTGCTTGCAAAATAAAAAAACCGGTACGGAAACCCCGTACCGGTTATAAGCAAATAGGGAATTAAAGCCTTACATCAAAGGATCGAGAAACAGGCCTTCCTTTTTCCACCGTTCGATTTCTTCCTTGGTGGGGATTGGCGGTACCGGTTTCTTTTCAGTCCGTTTGTCCAGGGGATCGTGAAATGTGCGAGCGTAGGCTTCCGCTTTCCACAGGTAGAGATGCGGAAACATCGTGCCCCACGCGGCCATTGGGGTGGTGTCGATTCCCCGGGTAACCCGGCGGTAATATAATTCGTCCGGCCAATCCTTGAGCTTGATAGGTTTATGATCCGGCATTTTGTCGGTATCCAGAGCATCCGGATTGCGGAAGTCAAAGGCTCCGGTCATCATGGGGATACCGTCCGCACCATGACAGACGGCGCAGTTGAGGCCTTCGGTGGCCGGCTCTTTACCTTCAAATACCAGTTTGCCCTCCTCAAGGATCTGTTTGTCATCCCACCAGGTCCACTGGTTGGGAAATTTCCCTTCAACCGGAATATGCGTCGGATCGCGCATGGTTTTCAAGTAAGCGATCAGAGCCTGCAGTTCCACCTCGCTCAGGTCTTCTCCATAGTAGGTTGGCATAGCCTTCTTGGATTTTTTATCTTCAAAACCCGGCGACTGCTTTTTACGCGGGTCAATGATTTGTTCCTTAATATAATCCGCGGAATAAAGGCCAATCTGCTTGGTACCGAGATTGGGTCCGCGGTCGGAGTTGCCTTCCCAGAACACCTTGTGGCAGTTGAAGCATTTGTTACTTTCAAAGATTTCGCGGCCGGCGGCAATGGCCTCCGGACCCGGTACAAAAGTCTTGAGCGGGGGCTTATTGAGCTTGGCCAACTCATGTTCGGGATTGAATTGAGGCAATTCGGCGGTAATGGTAATGAATAGCGCCGACGGCAGGGCATACGCAACAAGCAGACGAAAATAGGTTGATCCTGCGGTTTTTTCAGCTTTTAAGGTCTTCAAGTCGAGGATGATGAAAATGATCATCCCAATAACCGCGAAGGCCACAAACTCAATCTGCCACCAGATGGGAAAATTAAAATGACCGGCACCAAACCATAAAATGACGGCTATGACAATGACAATGGGCAACTTGGATACGACGTTTTTAATAATCCCCTTTTCTCTTAAAGAACCGGCCCCCCGGGATAACAGGACACAGTAAACCAACGTGAGAAAGGCCATGGCGCCGGCCATAACCGGGGGATTCATCTTAAAAAATACCCCCACGCCGTAACCGAATATTCCTACCGCTACGATGACAATTATTGAAATAACCAGTTTGTTCATAGTCAATCCAAAATCTTGTGAATAATTATTCGGCCATCTGAGGCGCCGCCTGGGCCGCCTCCGTCTCTTTTAATTTCTTGGTTTTGGGATATTTGATACCCAGCCAGATGATGGCAGTCATAATGATAAAGAAGGTCCACACCACCCCGGTGACGAACACCCCGGACTCCGCCAGTGTGGGGGCGTATTTTTCCGGAGTGACATCTTTAAAAACTTTATAGATGTGCCAGTTCATCCGGGACAATTCTCGAATGGTTCCCATCCAGCTCATCAGCCAGATGTCCGTAAAACCCATGAAAATCAAAATATAGGGTCCCAGGGGATTGATTTTACCCCAGCCGATTTTCCCGGTGCGGGTGGAGATGGTATAGAAAATATAGTTGATCAGAGTCACCGTCACCAGCGCGAAAGCGGCGGTATTCTTGGATACCATGAGTGCCAGAAAAGCCAGGTTATCCGGCAGCACCATATCCGGGTTCATTCCCGGTTCGGGAAGCATGGTGGCGAAGAAACGGCGGGGGGTGAACCAGATGGTCGCGGCGATCACAATCAGGATGAAGCCCAGCTTCATCGCCGGGAAGAACCGCTGGGCGTTCTCGATCCGTTTCATGCTCACCCACATGTAGATGTTACTGGCGGTGAACATGGTGCCGATCAGCAGACCCTGGACCAGCATGAACATGGATTCCCGGTCGGACATGATGTACATGCCGATGGTGGCGTCGTATTGATAAATTTCGCGGACGAAGATGTAGCCCATCGCCGGCAGGGGAATCATGAACAGCACGCCGATGAAGTTCCCCATGTAACCCACCCAGTCGTAATACTCTTTTTCCTTCTCGTCTTTGGACCATAAATACATATAAGCGGAGATGACGCCCACCATGAATCCGCCGAAGGTGCCGTTACCCACCAGCCGGTGGTAATTGAGCGGCATCCAGGTCATGGTGGCGATGCGGTCCCACTCGGTCATGGTGGTAAACAAATCCGCATAAGGCTTGGGTGGTGTTTGCATAAACGTCGCCGGGCCATCCAGCGCGCACAACAAAGTGAGACCCAGGATATTCAGGATGACCCCCAGAACGATATGCCGTCCCTTTTTGTTGGTTTTGTTGAGCGGCTCCCAGGAATAAACGTAAATATAGAGGACGATGGTTTCCAGAATGAACAGCGTCGGATAACCGATCATGAACAGAATGGGATAAGCCGTCACCAGATAGGAGATAAAATCCTTGTACGCCACCATCATGATGAACAGGAACAGACCGCCGGTCAGCGCGGTGAAGCTGTAACAGAATCCGATGACCTTGGTGATTTCGTGCGCCAGACGCTCGAATTTGTAATCCGCCTCGGCAAACATGATGGAAGTCGATAAAAACGCCCCCACCGCGCCATTGACAAACGCCAGCATAATCGCCGGGATGGTGGTGTGATCCACCGGAACCAGCAGATAAGCGAAGAAGGTTCCGACCACACCCCCCAGAACGCTGGAGACAGTGGTGTTCATGCAGACATGGAAATAATTCAGGAAACTGGCAATGAGAGCGGCAAAGGCGCAGGCCCATAAGCCGTAGAGAACACCATGATGAATGTCGACGATGATTTCGCCGATGATTCCGATGATGACCCCGGTCAGGACGCCCATGAACACATTGGCCAGGATGATTGCCTTGCGCACACCCTGTGTCCGGCGCGCACCCATCACTTCCATGATGACCACGAACATGGGACAGCCCAGAATGAATGAAGCGAACAGGATGTGCAGCTGGGCGGCTCCCCAGGTGGCCTTCCGGTTGCCCAGTCCCGGGAACTGATATCCTCCGCCTTCTCTCAATTCTTTTTGTGGCTTCAGTTCCTTTGCCGGTCCGATGTCGTAGAGATGGGCATCTGGATCCTCTTCCTCCTCGGCGCCTTCTTCCCCTTCCCCTTCCACCTCTTCGAATTCCTCATCCTCGTACTCCTCATCCTCGTACTCCTCATCCTCGTACTCCTCATCTTCTTCGTCCTCTTGCGCCAGCACGATTTGCGGGCCCAGAAAGTTGAAAAATGAGGAGGACGCTACAGGCAAGGCGGGAAGCAGGTGGACCAGGCCATATATCATGAGTGACAGCAGGATCAGCCTGAATGAAAGAGGGTTTTTCTCTGGGACGGTGTTTGCGGACATCGCAGAGTTCCTAGTGGTTAAGAGTCAGAATTATGTGATTTAAGAAACGATTGTTTTCTAAACCGGGTCAGTCACGCGATTGGAAAAAACGATACTTCTGTTCCAAAAAGGTTAGACAAATATCATAGGGGTTTTTTAAAGTCAAGTGAATTATAAATACTGAAAAAACAGGCAATAACGAGTCCTGAAATCGTCCGGTTTCGGGTCGGAAAATGTCCCGCAAAGGGGCCGAATGATGAATCGCGAAAGCAGGGAAATTTCATTCCGCCGGGGAGCAGGACAGGGTTTGGGCGGCCAGTTGACCGCAGGCTCCAAGAATGTCGTTCCCCCGGTTTTTTCGAATAAATACCGAATACTTTTTCTGGATCAGATAATTCTGAAAAGATTTCACCCGTTCCGGAGAGGGCGCCTGATACGGGGAGTCATCAAAACCGTTGAAAGGANNATCGGTATCGTTGATCCCCTTAAGCAGGACATACTCAAAAGTAATTCTACGAGTTGGCTTTAAGGGGTATTCCTTGAGGCAATCAATTAAGGTCTTGATGGGGTATTTCCGGTTGATCGGCATGATTTGATCGCGCGTCCCGTCATCGGTCGCGTTCAGGGAAACCGCCAGGTTGACCGGAATGTTTTGCCTCGCGAACTGCCGGATTCGATTCACCAGACCGGCGGTGGACAGGGTGACTTTGCGGTGGGACAGGCGCATGGCTTCCGGGGACACCATCAGCCGGAGCGCCTGGCACACTTCATCGAAATTATCCAGAGGTTCTCCCATACCCATCATCACGACGTTGGTGACCTGATCCTTTTCGGGCAGATCGTCATTGACGGCCAGATATTGTCCGATGATCTCCCCGGCGGTAAGATTACTTTTCAATCCCAGGGTGCCGGTCAGGCAAAACGTGCAGGCCAGCCGGCAACCCACCTGGCTGGAGATGCACAGGGTCTTGCGATCTTCATCCGGCATCCAGACGCTTTCCACCTGCGATCCGTTTACGAGTTCGAACAGGTACTTGATGGAGCCGTCCCGGGAAACGGTTTTCCGTGCGATTTTAGGCAGGGCGATATAAAAATGATTCGCCAGGCGCCTTCGCAGGTCCTTGGAAAGGTTGGTCATTTCCGCAAAATTCCGGATCCGGTGGCGATACACCCAGTT
>JABAHS010058784.1_pt1 | contig 10496 bp, 12 predicted proteins | sample 7062111 | NCBI WGS metagenome assembly JABAHS01 (sample SAMN14534600, study PRJNA622989) | marine sediment metagenome | biome: marine biome [ENVO:00000428]; feature: marine pelagic biome [ENVO:01000023]; material: deep marine sediment [ENVO:00002113]; isolation source: pool of 4 deep marine... | reverse complement strand
AGCGTCTGGCCCTTCTTCACGGTATGATAGACCCCCGTGGATGACTGGCATCCCGGGACCATGAGCAGCAGGGCAAAAATCAAAAGGCTCAGACGCATTGCCATTCCCAGAATCATTCTCACGCTTTCGCGACGTCCCGCTGGCAAGCCGGGACGCATGTTCTTCCCAAGACTACGAAAATGCGGCTTATCCGTCAACTAAACAGTAGCCGCGGCGTTACATGAGCTTCTTGACGAGAATGAAACCACCGACCAGCAGTACGACGAAAATGATGGTCAGGAGGTTGAAATATTTTTCAATATAGCTGCGAATCGGCGGGCCGAAGTTGCGGATCAACGCCGCCACCAGGAAGAAACGCAGGCTGCGGCTGAGCGCCGAGGCGACGAGGAAAACGAGGAAATTGATCTGGAAGACGCCCGCTCCGATGGTGATGACCTTATACGGAATCGGGGTAAATCCGGCGGTGAAGACGACCCAGAAATTGTAGGTCTCGAAGAGATGCTGCACCTTTTCGAACCCGGCCGGAGTGAAGCCGGGAACATAGGCAAAGAAAAAGTGCGAGACCCCCTCCCAGAGCAGGTAACCGATGCCGTAGCCGATAACCCCGCCCAGCAGCGATCCCGCGGAACAGATCAAGGCGTAGTAGTAGGACTTGAACGGCAGGGACATCGACAGCGCCAGCAGCAGCACGTCGGGAGGGATCGGGAAGATTGAGGACTCGGCAAGGGCGAGCAGAAACAGGGCCGGGACGCCGTAGGGGGTCTGGGCCCAGTGCAGGATCCACTCGTAGAGTCGACGAAGATATTTCATGTTCCGCTCCCCTGGTTTTCCTGCCAGCCGTGACGCCCGATCAGCGGTACGAAACGGCAGTCGAGCAACTCTTCGCGCTGGAAGTCGTTCTGCCGCCGCACGATGCGGGTCAGCACCTGCCGGCCATGTTCGCCGACGGGTATGACGAGAATGCCGCCGTCCTCCAACTGTTCCAGGTAGGAGTCGGGGACGCTCGGGGCACCGGCGGTAACGATAATGCGGTCGAAAGGCCCCTGCTCCTTCCAGCCGCTGGTGCCGTCGGAAACGCGAACGTAAACGTTGCCGAGGCTGAGCTCGTCAAGAATCCGGCGCGCCTTTCGCGCCAGCGCNNCTGTAGACCCGGCGCACCAGGGTCCCGAGAATGGCAGCCTGGTAGCCGGAACCTGTGCCGATCTCCAGCACTCGCTCGGCGCCTGTGAGCCGCAGCGCCTCCGTCATGACCGCGACGATATAGGGATGGGAGATCGTCTGCTTCTCGCCGATCGGCAGAGGCAGGTCGCTGTAGGCCTGCGCCTGCAGCGCCTCCTGAACGAAGAGGTGCCGCGGCACCTTGCGCATGGCGGCCAGAACCCGGGCATCGTCGATACCGCGCTCCTCGAGTTGCTCCACCATTTTGCGGCGGGCTATGGCATAATCGGTCGTCATCAGATCAGGCCTGCAGGCTCTCGGACAACTGGTCGAGGCGCCAACCGGCGAGGTCGTCGAAAGAGCGGTAATTGGTCAAATCGAGATGGAGCGGGGTGACGGAAATAAAGCGTTGCTGTACGGCGTGGAAATCGGTGCCATCCTCGTTCTTGAAGCCGAGGTCGCCGGCGCCGATCCAGTAGTATTTCTTGCCTCGCGGATCGAGTTTTTCGACCACCAGGTCGCCGTAGACCCTTCTGCCCTGCCGCGTGATCCGCACGCCCCGAACTTCCTGACGCGAACATGCCGGCACGTTGACGTTGAGAAAGGTATCGGGCGGCAAAGCGCTCTCGGTCAGTCTTGCAGCCATCAGGGCGGCGAACCGTGCGGCGGTGGAGAAATCGGCCGGCGCACCGCCTTCGGTTTCGAGCGAGACGGCGAAGGCGGGGACCCCCATCAAGGTCGCCTCCATGGCGGCGGCGACGGTGCCGGAATAGGTAATGTCGTCGCCCATGTTGCTGCCGACGTTGATCCCGGAGACTACAAGGTCCGGACGCCTGTTGAACAGACCGTGAACGCCAAGGTTAACGCAATCGGTCGGCGTTCCGTTGACGGCGTAATGACCGGGGGCCATCTCGGTGGCCCGCAAGGGGCTGTGCAGGGTCAGGGAATGACCGGCGGCGCTGCGTTCCCGGTCGGGAGCTACGACCACGACGTCGCCGAGCGATCGCAGGTGTTCGGTCAGAGTCGTCAGGCCCGCCGAAAGGATGCCATCGTCGTTGGTTACCAGAATCAGCACTGCGGACCTCGATAATCGATTTTCAGGGAAGGTCGGACTTCCTGGCCGGGAGCGTGTCCAGACGCCGGCGCAGGTTTGCCAGGTCGTCGCGGATTTCCTCGAGGAGGCGACGGTCGACCGGCACGCTTTCAGTGACGCGCTCGTCCATCTCCTGCGGCGCCGTCTTGGCGCGCAGAATCTTCTGCGCCCCGGCTATGGTGAAACCCTGGTTATAGAGCAGATCCTTGATCCGCAGGACGAGTTCGATGTCCTTGCGACGGTAAAGGCGCTGCCGGGAGCGGTTCTTGGCCGGACGGAAAGTCCCGAACTCGGACTCCCAGTAGCGGAGAACGTGAGGTTTGATTCCCGTCAGATCGGCGACTTCGCCGATTCTGAAGTAGAGCTTATCGGGTATCTCAACGTCCATAAACGCCCCGATGCTCGTGCGGCGATTACTCTTCCTCGCCGTTGATTGCCGTTTTAAGGACCTGGCTCGGCTTGAAGGTCAGGATGCGCCGAGCACAGATTTCGATTTCGTCCCCGGTCTGCGGATTGCGGCCTCGACGGCTGGCTTTCTCCTTGACCACGAAATTGCCGAAACCGGCGATCTTTATTTTTTCACCCGATTCCAGGGTTTCTTTCATCAGGTCGAAGACCATTTCGACGATGTCGGCCGATTCTTTTTTGGAAAAGCCGGTCTTCAGATATACGCTTTCGATCAGATCCGCCTTGGTCATACATCCTCCGGAAGCTGGAGTAGCAAAGAGCCTTGATTTTTCAGCATCTTATATCACAGCAAGATAACTGTAGCAACCCCTAAAAATGCCGAGACGCGAAATCCGCGTGCCAAAGGGGACGCATTCGACTCGACAGGAGCCCGTGACCGGCAAAGCCAAAAAGAACGGCAACTTGGGCTTTGCCGCCGTATTACGCAGCCGGCCTCGGCAGATTATCGGATTTCGGCGCCCAGCTGCTTTCCCAGGCTCCTGACGATTTTGTCGTGGCGCTTCTGAATATCCTCGTCGGTCAGTGTGCGCTCGGAGGAGCGGTACCGAACGCGGATGGCCATGCTCTTCTTGCCCTCGGGCACGCCTTTGCCACGATACAGATCGAAGAGGACCACGTCCTCGACGTCCTTGACCCGCGAGCTGTCGATGACCTCGAAAAGCTGGCGGGCGCTGATCCCCTCGTCGAGCAGCAGGGCGCTGTCGCGAAAAACGTCGGGATAGCGCGAGGGCGCCTCGAAGCCGCGAAAATCGCGCGACGTCTCCAGGAATGCCTCCAGATCGAGCTCGAAAAGATAGACCGGCGTATCGATGTCGAAATTCTCCAGCGCTCTCGGGTGAACCTCGCCGAGCACCCCCAGACGTTTGTCTCCCCTGACGAGGGCGCACGATTTGCCGGGATGCAGGAACGGCTCGCCGGGGTCGGCCTGCCAGCGCACATCGTCGATATGGAAAGCGGCGACGAGGCTCTCGGCAACGCCCTTGAGATCGTAGAAGTCGACCGGATCGTCGGTCTGCGCCCACCCCTCCGGACGCCGGCGACCGCACATCAGGGCACCGAGGCGCAGGCTCTCGCGCGAGAGCTCTTCACCCTCTACCGGCTCAAAGACCGGACGCAGCTCGAAGAGCCGCAGGTCCCGGCTGCGATAAGCCAGATTGCGCGAAGCCGTCTCGAGAAGGCAACCGGCAAGCGTGGTGCGCATGACCGCCTGTTCCTCGGTCAATGGATTGAGGACGGCGACCGTCTGCCGGCGCGGGTCGTCCGCAGGCAGAAGAAGACGGTCCCACAGCGCCTCGGAGACGAAGGAATAATTGATCGTCTCCGAAAAGCCGGCGCCGACCATCGCCTCACGCATCCGGCGCACCTGCTTTTGTCGCGCATAGGGACGGTGGCTGACGACCTGCCCCTGAGGCATGGTCACCGGGATGTTGTCGTAGCCGTGCAGACGGGCGATCTCCTCGACCAGGTCGATTTCGCGCTCGAGATCGGGACGGAAAGTCGGCACCGTGACGGCGGTAGTGTCGTCGTCGCGTCGCGAGACATCCAGATCGATCGAACTCAGATAGTCGGCGACCTGTTGCGATGTCAGGCCGAGGCCGAGAACGGCATTGGTTCTGGCGGTGGAGATCTCCAGCTCGGGACCGGTTACCTGCTCGGGATAGACATCGACGACGCCTTCGGCCACCTGGCCGCCGGCAAGCTGTCGGATCAGTTCGGCGGCCCTGTCGAGGGCGACGGGAACGATATTGACGTCGCAGCCGCGTTCGAAGCGGTGCGACGATTCGGTATGGAGACCGAGACGCTTGCTGGTGCGGCGAACGTTCACCGGCTGGAAGTAGGCACTCTCGAGAAGGATGTCGACGGTGTCGTCGTTGATCTCCGAGTTCTGGCCTCCCATGATGCCGGCCAAAGCTACCGGGCCCTCACCATCGCAGATCATCAGGTCGCTGTCCGACATGCAGCGCTCTTCGTCGTCGAGGGTGGTGAAGGTCGATCCTTCTTCGGCGCGACGGACGACGATGCGCCCCTCGCGCAGCAGGCGGAAGTCGAAGGCATGAAGCGGCTGGCCCAGCTCCATCATCACGTAGTTGGTGACGTCAACCACGTTGTTGATCGAACGCATGCCCACCGATTCGAGGCGCCGCACCAGCCACATGGGGGAGGCACCGATCTGCACGCCCTTGATCAACCGGGCGGCGTAGCGCGGGCACAGCGCCGGCTCCTCGACGGTAACCGAAGTCTGTCGGCCGATGGCCTCGCCCTTCTCCTCGACGGTAACCTGCGGCACCTGCAATTCGGCACCGGTCATGGCCGCGACCTCGCGGGCAACGCCGATGACGCTCAGGCAGTCGGGGCGGTTGGGCGTCAAGCCGATCTCGTAACACGTATCCTTGAGGCCGAGGGCGTCGAAAACCGGCTTGCCGATTTCGAGCCCTGCGGGCAGGATCATGATACCTTCGGCCTCTTCGGCGAGCCCCAGTTCCTTCTCGGAGCACAGCATGCCCATCGACACCTGGCCGCGGATCTTCGACTTCTTGATCTTGAAATCGCCCGGAAGCACCGTACCGACCTGCGCCAGCGCCACGAGGTCGCCGGCCTTGTGGTTTTTGGCACCGCAGACGATCGGAACCGTGCCGTCACCGGTTTCGACTTCACACAGCGTCAAGCGGTCGGCGTCGGGATGCGGCTCGACCGACTCGAGGCGGGCGACGATAACGGCGTCGAGCCCGGCGCCGAGGGTCTCGACCGATTCGACCTCCAGGCCGGCCATGGTCAGGCGATGCGCCAGATCTTCGGGCGTCAGGTCAAAATCTACGAATTCCTTGAGCCAGTTGCGGGTTACGATCATCGAATATACCTTTTGGGCTGACGGCAAATAAGCGGGAAAATAACTCGTTGACGGCTAGAACTGCTGCAGGAAGCGCACGTCGTTCTCGAAAAAGAGGCGCAGGTCGTTGACGCCGTACTTGAGCATGGCCAGGCGTTCGAGCCCCATGCCGAAGGCGAAACCGGAACACTCCTGCGGGTCGTAGTCCACCGACTTGAAGACCTCAGGGTCGATCATGCCGCTGCCGAGGATCTCCAGCCAGCCGGTGTGGCTGCAGACGCGGCAGCCTTTGCCGGAGCAGATGACGCACTCGATATCGACCTCGGCGCTCGGTTCGGTGAAGGGGAAAAAGGAGGGGCGAAAACGCACACCGACCTTTTCACCGAAGAACTGGTGGACGAAAGTGGTAAGCACCCCCTTGAGATCGCCGAAGGTGATGTGGCGATCGACCATGAAACCTTCGATCTGGTGAAACATGGGGCTATGCGTCAGGTCGGAGTCGCGGCGATAGACGGTGCCCGGGGCGATCACCCGCACCGGCGGCTTGTGCCGCAGCATGGTGCGAATCTGCACGGGAGAGGTGTGGGTGCGCAGCACAACGTCGTCGGAGATGTAGAAGGTGTCCTGCATGTCGCGCGCCGGATGGTCCTTGGGAATATTGAGGGCCTCGAAGTTGTAGAAGTCCTTCTCGATCTCCGGTCCTTCCTCGACGCCAAAGCCGAGAGACGAGAAAATCTCGACCAACTCCTCGGTGACCAGGGTGATCGGATGCTTGCTGCCGGCGAAAGAGGTCCGACCGGGAAGGGTCACGTCGATCTTTTCCGTCTGGAGCTTCTCGTTGATTGCCTGGTCGCGCAGGATTTCGAGGCGGTCCAGGAACAGCCCTTCGAGGGTTTCCTTGACCGTGTTGGCCAGGGCACCTATGACCGGACGCTCTTCGCTGGCCAGGTTGCGCATGTCCTTCATGCAGGCTGTCAGCTCGCCCTTTTTGCCGAGCAGTCGAACTTTCTCGGCCTGCAGGGCCTCTTCGCTCTCGGCCGACTCCAGGGCCTCCCTGCCCGTTTCGAGCAGTCGATTCAGCTTGTCTTTCATGGTGGAATCTCGACAGGAAAGAGAATGAAACGCATCGCGGGAGCGACGATTCATCCGAAATTAAAAAAAAAGAGATGGGGGAAGGCCCCATCTCTTTTTTGGTCAAGGCCGTTTTATTGAAGCTGAGCTTTGGCCTTTTCAACGACGGCACTGAATCCGGCCGGGTCGGTGACGGCCAGTTGCGCCAGCACCTTGCGGTCGAGGGCGATATCCGCCTTCTTCAGCCCGTAGACGAACCGGCTGTAGGACAAGCCGTGTTCGCGCGTTGCCGCGTTGATGCGCGAGATCCACAGGGCGCGGAAGTCCCGCTTGCGGACCTTGCGGTCGCGGTACGCGTAGTTGAGGGCGCGATCAACGGCTTCTACCGCGCTGCGATAGAGTTTGCTGCGGGCTCCGCGATAACCGCGTGCCAGCTTCAGCACTTTGTTTCTGCGACGTCGGGTTTTAAAACCACCTTTTGCTCTTGGCATCTCTTTCTCCTTCTATGTATGAATTGCGAGGCAGAGCCTCGGTGCCGGATCTGGGGGAGGACACCGGTCCCCCCAGTTCGCGACGTCATTGGTGCTGATCGCTAGACGTACGGGATCAACTGGGCGATGTTGCGCTGATCGACCTTGTGCACCAGCGTCCCCTGACGCAACTCACGCTTGCGCTTGGGGCTCTTCTTGGTGAGGATGTGGTTGGCGAAACCCTTGTTGCGACGGATCTTGCCGGTGCCGGTCTTGCGGAAGCGCTTGGCGGCGCCCCGGTTGGTCTTGATCTTGGGCATTGATTGTCTCCTTGGAATCTATCTGGCTGAACCGGTCAGACTTAATAAATCCAAGCCGGCTCCCCTCATCCGGGCACGGATGAACGAAACCGGCTTGAATCTGTGAACTGTCCCTTATTTTTTGGCCGGAGCGAGGACCATGGTCATGAAGCGCCCCTGCTTGGAGGGTCTGGCCTCAACCTGGGCAATATCCGAGAGAGCCTCGACGATCTTCTCGATCTGCATCAGGCCGCGTTCGGGATGAGCCTGCTCGCGACCGCGGAACATGATGGTCACCTTGACCTTGTTGCCCGCCTCGAGGAAACGTCGCGCATGCTTGACCTTGGTCTGGAAGTCATGCTCGTCCGTCTTCGGACGCATCTTGACTTCCTTGAGCTCGACGCGCACCGCCTTCTTCTTGGCCTCAGCCGCCTTCTTGGCCTGCTGATACTTGAACTTGCCGTAGTCCATGATCCGGCAAACGGGCGGCTTGGCGTTCGGCGAGACCTCCACAAGGTCTAGGCCCTGATCGGCTGCAGCGTCCAGGGCCTGGGGCAGGCTCATGATGCCGAGTTGCTCGCCGGCATCGTCGATGACGCGAACTTCCCGGGCACGAATAGCACGATTGATGTTTGTTTCTTGCTTGGCTATGGTCTTCTCTCCTAGTGGTATTTGCGGCTCTCGTCCTCGACGAAGCGGATGAATTCCTCCGGGGTCATGGGGTCGAGGTTCTGGCCGGAGCGATGGCGGGGTGCGACCGTGCCACTCTCCACCTCCTTGTCTCCGATGACCAGCATGTAGGGAATCTTTTCCATCTGGGCCTCACGGATCTTGAAGCCGAGCTTCTCGTTCCGCAGGTCCGTCTGGACGCGAACCCCCTCCGACCGCAGTTTCCCGTAAACCTCTTCGGCGTACTCGCGCTGATTGTCGGTCACATTGACGATGGTCGCCTGAATCGGCGACAACCAGAGCGGAAAATTTCCAGCATAATGTTCGATCAGCACGCCGATGAAACGCTCGATGGCACCGAGGATAACACGGTGAACCATGACCGGCCGATGTTTCTCACCGTCGGCACCGACGTAGGACAGGTCGAAGCGCTCGGGCAGCGTGAAATCGCACTGGATTGTAGCACATTGCCATTTCCTGTCAAGAGCATCCTTGAGCTTGATGTCGATCTTCGGGCCGTAGAATGCGCCGTCGCCCTCGTTGATCTCGAAGGGCAATCCGCTGTCGGTAAGGGCGCTCATCAACGCGCCGGTGGCCCGCTCCCAGTCCTCTTCCGAGCCGATCGACTTTTCTGGACGGGTCGAGATCTCCATCTCGTATTCGAATTCGAAGATCGCCATGACATCGCGCACGAAATCGATGACGCCCTTGATCTCGGCGTCGAGTTGCTCGGGCGTGCAGAGGATATGGGCGTCGTCCTGAGTGAAGCCGCGGACGCGCAGCAGACCGTGAAGCACGCCGGATTTCTCGTGACGGTGGACGGTGCCGAGTTCGAAGTAGCGCAGCGGCAGGTCGCGATAGGAGCGGATCTGCGACTTGTAGATAAGCATGTGAGCCAGGCAGTTCATCGGCTTGACGCCGTAGCTCTGCTCGTCGACCTCCGTGAAGTACATGTTTTCGCGGTAATTGTCGTAATGGCCCGAGGTCTTCCAGAGTTCGGTACGCAGAATCTGCGGGCCCATGACGATATCGTAGCCGCGCCTGAGATGCTGCCGGCGTTCGAAATCCTCGAGAAGCGTGCGCAGCATGGCTCCCTTGGGATGCCAGATGACCAGTCCGGCGCCGGCCTCGTCGTTGAAAGAGAAGAGGTCGAGCTCCTTGCCGAGCTTGCGGTGATCGCGCTTCTTCGCCTCCTCGAGGGTCTGCAGGTATTTCTTCAGTTCCTTCTTGTCGGGAAAGGCGGTGGCGTAGATGCGCTGCAGCATCGCCCGGCTCTCGTCGCCACGCCAGTAGGCTCCGGCGACGCTGGTGAGCTTGAAAGCCTTGATCTGCCGGGTCGACGGCAGGTGCGGACCGCGGCACAGGTCGACGAAATCGCCCTGCCGATATACCGAGACGGTCTCGTTGGGCAGATCCTCGATCAGTTCGACCTTGTAGTCCTCGCCCATGTCGCGGAAAAGCTCGATCGCCTCGTCACGCGAGAGCTCGCGGCGCTCGATCGGCAGATCGCTCTTGGCCAGCTCGGACATCTTCGCCTCGATCTTCTCGAAGTCCTCCGGGGCGAATTTGTGCGCATCGCTGTAAAAATCGTAGTAGAAGCCGCTCTCGATCGCCGGGCCGATGGTCACCTGCACGTCGTCGCCGTAGATCTCCTTGACGGCGTGGGCCATGAGGTGGGCGGCCGAGTGACGGTAGACCTCGAGCCCCTCGTCGCTCTTGAGGGTCACCAGCTCGAGCCGGCAATCTTCCTGAAGGGGACGGTCGACGTCGATCAGCTCTCCGCCGGCGCGGGCCGCCACCGCCTGCCGGGCCAGGCCTTCGCTGATGGAGCGGGCGACATCGAGAGGAGTCCCCCCCTTGGGGATTTCCTTGCTCGAACCGTCCGGCAACTCGATACTGATCGTGTCCATGGCCCTCTCCACTGGTCTGTTCCGCGGCGGATCCTAAAAACCCGGGCGGCTGCATTCACCGTATTCGCACCGGGGACGGTGGGGATACGAACGAAAAGAGGCATCCGAAGATGCCTCACTGCGATTGATCAGGTAATTTGGATGGTAGGCACGGGCGGGATTGAACCGCCGACCCCTACCGTGTCAAGGTAGTGCTCTCCCACTGAGCTACGTGCCTCCAATTCCCAAACGCGGGGTAACTTGTAGCAAAAGCTTCCGAATGATGTCAAGTCCTTTTAGCTGCCAGAAGGCATTTTTTTAAAAAACAGTACCCCTGCCTACAAAAAGGGAGACGAGAAGGGAAGCAGGTTTCAGTCCGGCTCTATGTCCAAAATCTTCAGGGGCTTGCCCCACATGGAGATGGACATGACCTTTTTCACTTCCCCCCTTATCCGGACCTTTAATCCTTTTTTCTTGAAATCCTCGGGCAAGTTGAGAGGGAGGAACTTTTCGCCACCATCGGCGATCAGGCCGAAAAAGCCACCTTCCAGC
>JABAHS010001301.1_pt2 | contig 10509 bp, 13 predicted proteins | sample 7062111 | NCBI WGS metagenome assembly JABAHS01 (sample SAMN14534600, study PRJNA622989) | marine sediment metagenome | biome: marine biome [ENVO:00000428]; feature: marine pelagic biome [ENVO:01000023]; material: deep marine sediment [ENVO:00002113]; isolation source: pool of 4 deep marine... | reverse complement strand
TCCGGGTCCGGGTTGATGCTCGGAAGTCCGGTATCGGCCGTCCGCTGCGGCTCCAGGAGCTCGTGGGTTCACGTCCCGGGAACGCCCCCTCAGTCCGGCTCCGCCGGACAGCTCCCCACCTGGTGGGGAGCACACCACAGCCGTTGCCCGTCCGCTGATCCTCCCGGCGCCGCAAGCCTGGTCGTTATCAGCCTTCGGCCAGCAGGAAGTCGACGGCGTTCTGGATGTCGGGACCGGTGAGTGAACCTACGTGGCGGGTGACGACCGTACCGGACCCATCCACGATGACCGTGAAGGGGTAGTAGACCAGGCCGTAGCTTTGAATGGCGGTTCCCGCCTCATCATCGACGAGTGTCGGAACGGGCCAGTCGGCGAGCCATTCACTCGGCGGATACTCCGACTCGCCCTGACGGGCACTGCTGCTCACGGCGACGAGATCGACTCCCGCGGGGAGGGGGTTGTCCTGGTAGTACGTCTGCAAGTCCGAGACCTCGGACTGGCAATGCGGTCACCAGTGGGTAAGGAAGAGGATGATCTTCGGTGTGCCGTCGTGGGTGATCTCGATCGGACTGCCGTCGAACGAACTGCCGCTCAACTCCGGGGCGGCGAGGCCGAGAGCGGGGTCTGCGCCCTCCTCCGGCATTTGTGGCAGAGGGTTTCCGGTCAACGAGACGGGTCGCGTCTCGCTGATGTTGCCCGACACCGCGCCTGCGACGGCCTCCGGATCATCGGAGCCGGAAAGAGCGAGCGCCACGAACCCGGCGACGAGCACCAGGGCGACGATCGCCCCGACGATGATCCAGGTTTTCGTTTTCGACTGTTCCGGCATGTGATCTCGACTGTTCGCTCAGTGTCTGGGGGCGCTACGCTACCGGGCGAGAGTCCGGCGGTTGGCGTAGAACGCACCGTTCGGGCTCCAATATGTACCGGCGATTGTACGGCCGTCCGGCGGACAAGAGGAATTGATGGCTAAGTCCCGCAAACCAAAGAAGTACAAGTCGAGGAAGAACAAACAGAGCACGGTTCCGCTCATCGTCGGAGTCGTCGGCGCGTTCGCGGTACTGGCGGTGGCGGCGGTGTTGCTCAGCACGGACGAGTCGTCGGTGTACGCCGACGTGTCGGTGGTGGGTGACGGTTTGCCGCAGTACGACGCGACCGTCGCCGACCCTGCGGTCGGACTGGCGTTCCCCGAGATCGAGGGTGTCGATTTCGACGGGAACCCGGTCCGGATCACCGACGATGGACGTCCGAAACTGGTGATCAACCTGGCGCACTGGTGACCGTTCTGCCGGTCCGAGGTCTCGGACCTGCAGAGCTACTTCAACGCCAACGGGCTTCCGGCCGGGGTCGACGTGTACGCCTTCTCGACCCGGGTCAACGCCGCCGGGGAGAACTTCCCGCCGGACGCCTGGTTCGAACGTGAGGGGTGGACACCACCGGTGCTGGTCGACGACCGGTCGGGGTCGGCGGACGCCGCACTCGGGATCCCGAGCGTTCCCTCCTGGGTGGTGATCGGACCCGACCATCGGGTGATCCAGCGACTGACGGGTCTCATCTCAATCGACCAGTTCGAGGAGTTGGTCGCCACTGCCGCCGGTACCTGACCGGGCTTGCAGACTCGGGTGGGGTGTGCGGTATGATGCCGTCCGCCCGTCGGGCGGGCGCGCCCATTCGGGGGTGGTGTAATTGGCAACACAGCAGGTTCTGGTCCTGTCATTGAGGGTTCGAGTCCTTCCCCCCGAGCGAGCCCAATGAAGGGCGGAATACGGCCCCGTCGTCTAGCGGCCTAGGACGCCGGCCTCTCAAGCCGGTAACGCCAGTTCGAATCTGGTCGGGGCTGCCAATAAGAAACCCGTCCTTTTGGGCGGGTTTCGCATTGGTGTGGTTTGGGCGGATCGCAGAGTGCTTGCATTACGTACCAAGAATCAGTGGCAAGGCCGATTCCCGCGGGCTAGGGTGCGCGCATCCCATGCAGGTTCACAGGGTGGATTCTGCGCGCAGCGGCCGCGATGAGAGGGGTGGTCAATGGGCGAGGAAGAGCTCGATCTCTCGACACTCCCCGACGACGAACTCGTCGAGCAGATGCACGACGATCTCTACGACGGGCTCGCCGACGAGATCGCCGAAGGCACCCGGATCCTGCTGGATCGCGGCTGGTCCGCCGAGGACGTCCTCGAGCAGGCGCTGGTCGAAGGGATGCGCATCGTCGGGGTCGACTTCCGCGACGGGATCCTGTTCGTTCCTGAGGTGCTGCTCTCGGCCAACGCCATGAAGGCAGGCATGGAATTGCTGCGCCCGCTCCTCGCGGACACCGGCTCGGCGCGGGTGGGCAAGGTGGTGATCGGCACCGTCAAAGGCGACATCCACGATATCGGCAAGAACCTCGTCGCCATGATGTTCGAAGGCGCCGGGTTCGAAGTGGTCGACCTCGGCATCAACACCCCCGTCGAGGACTACCTCCAGGCGCTCGAGGAACACCGGCCGGACATCCTGGGGATGTCCGCGCTGCTCACGACGACGATGCCCTACATGAAGGTCGTCATCGACGAGATGATCGAACAGGGGATCCGCGACGACTACATCGTGCTGGTGGGCGGAGCGCCGCTGAACGAGGAGTTCGGCGCCGCGATCGGCGCCGATGCCTATTGCCGCGACGCCGCCGTGGCGGCCGACACGGCCCGCGTGCTGGTGGAGAAGCGCCGGCTCCTCGCAAGTGAGGACGTCTGACGTGAGCACCCTGGTCATCGCGTGCGGAGCGCTGGCCGTCGAGTTGCGAGAGCTCACAGATGCTCAGGACTCCCTCACCGTGGAATACCTGCCGGCCCGTCTCCACAACACGCCGGAACGCATCCCGTCCGAAGTAGAAGAACGGATCGACCTCGCCACGGACCGATACGAGAGGATCTTCGTCGGGTACGCCGATTGCGGGACCGGAGGCACGCTCGATGCGGTGCTCTCCCGCCGCGGGATCGAACGTCTTCCGGGCGCCCACTGCTACGAGTTCTTCGCCACCTCGCCGGTGTTCTCCGACCTCCACGACACCGAACCCGGCACGTTCTACCTGACCGACTTCCTGGTGCGGCACTTCCGGCGCCTGGTGATCGAAGGGCTCGGCCTCGACCGTCACCCACAGCTCCGCGACGACTACTTCGCCTCGTACCGCCGGGTCGTGCACCTGGCCCAGGTCGACGACCCGGTGCTCGAAGCATCCGGACGCCGGGCGGCAGCCGAACTCGGACTGGAGTACGAGCGGATCGTGGTCGGATGCGGCGAACTTCGCGAGGCCGTCGATCGTCTTGGGCGGTCGTGATGGCGATCACGCAACTGTGGCGCAGCAACGGGGAGCCGTCACCGGAAAGCGAGGAGTAGTGACCCGAACCATCATCTCGAGCCCCCAACGAGAGGTCGTCTTCGGCTTCGATATGCCCTTTGTCGTGATCGGGGAGCGCATCAACCCGACCGGTCGCAAGGCCCTTGCCGAGGAACTCAAGGCCGGCGACTTCTCCAGGGTCGAGAGAGACGCCCTCGCGCAGGTGGAGGCCGGCGCGCACGTGCTCGACGTCAATGCCGGGATTCCGCTCGCCGACGAGCCCGCCATTCTCGCCGAGGCGGTGAGACGGGTGCAGTCGGTGGTCGACGTTCCGCTCTCGATCGATTCGTCCATCGTCGCTGCACTCGAGGCAGGGCTCAACGCCTACAACGGCAAGGCGCTGGTCAACTCCGTCACCGGCGAGGCAGAGGTGATGGAACGGGTTTTGCCGCTGGTCGCCTCGCACGGTGCCGCGGTAGTGGCGATATCCAACGACGAGACCGGCATCTCCGAAGACCCGGATGTGCGGTTCGACGTCGCGGCGCGGATCGTGTCGGTCGCAGCCGACTTCGGCATCCCCAGGGAGGACGTCGTCGTAGACCCGCTCGTCATGCCCGTCGGCGCCCTACCGACGTCGGGCTCACAGGTGCTGCATCTCATTCGCCGGCTGCGAAATGAACTCGGCGTCAACACCACATGTGGCGCCTCCAACGTCAGCTTCGGGTTGCCCAACCGCGAAGCGATCAACGCGGCGTTCCTGACGATGGCCATGGCCGCCGGTCTCACCTCTGCGATCACCAACCCCCTTCACGGCGGTGTACGGACGGCGATCATGGCCGGTGACGTCCTGCTCGGAATCGACCGGGACGCCTCGCGGTGGATCAGAGCCAATCGGGACCCGGAAGCCGGCGCGCGTCGCCGTTCGGGCCGACGCCGATCACGGGGTGGGGATGTCGCAGGCTGACCTGGTGCACGTCGTCTTTGCCCCGTCGGGAAGGCGAGGAGCGGTTCCGAAAGGTGCGTCGGTGCTCGAAGCCGCTCGAGATTTGGGGGTGGACCTGGACTCGGTGTGCGGAGGGCGCGGCCTGTGCGGGCGTTGCCAGGTCGTCCCGATCGGGCAAGACGGCTCCGGGTCGGCAGATGAGGGATTGACCCCGTTCACCGTCGACGAGGCCGGCTATCGGAGCCGTAGAGGCCTCGAGGAAGGCCGCCGTCTCGGATGCCTAGCCCGGTTCGTTGCCGACGTGACCGTCGACGTGCCTCCGGAGAGTCAGATCTACCGGCAGGTCGTCAGGAAGCGCGCTGAGGTCGCGGATGTGACCATCGACCCGGTTGTGCGGCTGCACTACGTGACCGTGCCGTCTCCGCAGCTGGATGCTCCGTCCGGCGACGTCCAGCGATTGCTGCGAGCTCTCGAGGACCAGTGGGGATTCTCGAACCCGACAGTCGACTCGCAGGCAGTGCCCGGCATCCGCGCCGCGATCGAGGGTGGTGCCGCCGACGTCACCGTGGCGGTGCGCGACGGTCGGATCGTCGCCACTCGTCCCGGCTTTCACGACACGGCGCTCGGGATCGCCTTCGACGTGGGCTCGACCACGATTGCCGGCTTGCTGTGCGACCTCCATACCGGTGAGGTCCTGGCCTCTGCGGGTCGTATGAACCCGCAGATTCGATTCGGCGAAGACCTCATGAGCCGTGTCTCACACGCCATGCTGCATCCGTCCGGCGGCGCGGACCTCACCGCCGCAGTCCGGGGCGCCCTCCACGAGCTGGCGGGCGAGCTGGTGGACGAAGCCGGCGTTCGAGCGGACGAGGTGTTCGAAGTGGTGCTCGTCGGCAATCCGATCATGCACCACCTGGTATTCGGCTACGACGTCCGGCCGCTCGGGGTCGCACCGTTCGCTCCGGCGACCGACGAGGCCGTCGAGGTCGATGCCGGTTCGATAGGTCTCCGGCTCCATCCCGCGGCCCGGGTGTATGCCCCTCCGTGCATCGCGGGTCATGTGGGGGCCGACACCGCGGCCGTCATTCTCTCCGAGGCGCCACACCGCAGCGCGGAGGTGATGCTCGTCGTCGACGTCGGCACGAATGCCGAGATCGTGCTCGGGAACAAGGACCGGTTGCTGGCCGCGTCCTCGCCCACGGGTCCTGCATTCGAAGGAGCAGAGATCTCCTCCGGCATGCGTGCTGCGCCGGGAGCGATCGAGCGGGTTCGCATCGACCCTGTGACGCTCGAGCCGAGATTCAAAGTGATCGGGTGCGACCGCTGGTCCGATGAGGAGGGATTCGACGCCGGCGGGGTCGGCGTCGTGGGGATCTGTGGCTCCGGCATCATCGAAGCAATCGCCGAGCTGTACCTCGCCGGAATCGTCACGCCGGACGGGCGTTTCTCGACCGAGCATCTGGGGCGTTCCGCCCGCCTCGAGGTGACCGACCGGGCGATCTCCTACCGGATCTCCGACTCGGTCGGCATCACCCAGAACGACGTTCGCGCCGTGCAGCTCGCCAAGGCGGCGCTGTATGCGGGGATCCGACTCTTGATGGACCATCTCGGGACGGAGCACATCGAGCGAATACGGTTGGCGGGAGCATTCGGGAGCCAAATCGACGTGTTCTACGCCATGGTCCTCGGAATGATCCCCGATTGCGATCTCGCTCGCGTCGACGGAGCAGGGAATGCGGCAGGTGCCGGCGCCCTCATCGCACTACTGGATGGATCGAGCCGGCAGGATATCGAAACGACGGCACGCACCGTCGAGAAGGTGGAAACAGCGGTGGAGCCCAGGTTCCAGGAGCATTTCGTGGAGGCGATGGCCTTCCCACACGGCACGGCCCCGTACCCGCGGCTCGGGTCGATCGTCGATCTTCCCCGCCGGCAGGCAGGAGCAGTCGGTCGCCGACGCGCACGAGAGAAGGAGTCGACATGAGCGACGGAGAGGGTCGTCGGAGCAGGCGCGGGGGAGGCCGGGCTGCCAGACAAGCCGCCCGTTCGGCGGCGTCCGAAATGGAGCAGAGTTCGTTTCTGACCGCACAGCTCAGGCCCTACGAGATCATCAGTGATGAGGGTCTGTCGTTGATCGAAGAGAACGCGGACACGATCCTCGAACAGGTCGGCATGGAGATCGTCGACGACCCGGTGGCGTTGGAGATCTTCCGGCGGGGAGGCGCCGACGTCGACGGTACCCGGGTCCGTTTCCCGCGGGGGATGTGCCGCGAGTTGATCTCACAACATGCTCCGCCTTCATTCACGCAGCTCGCCCGCAATCGTGCGCGCTCGGTGGAGATCGGTGGCGCCAACCTGGTGTTCGCTCCCGTGTACGGGCCACCCTTCGTTCGCGATCTCGAGGGTGGACGCCGCTACGCCGACCTCACCGATTTCCAGAATCTCGTGAAGCTCACCTACTTGTCCTCGAATCTGCACCACTCAGGCGGGACGGTGTGCGAGCCCGTCGACGTACCGGTGGACACGCGGCATCTCGACATGCTGTACAGCCACATCCGGTACAGCGACAAGCCGTTCATGGGTTCGGTGACTCATCCCGACCGTGCGTCCGACTCGGTGGAGATGGCTCGCATCTTGTTCGGGAGCGAGACCGTGGACCAGAACGTGGTGCTCCTCTCCCTGGCCAATGCCAACTCGCCCATGTCGTGGGACTCGGCGATGTTGGGAGCGGCGAGGGTCTACGCGGAAGCGGGTCAGGCCGTCATCCTCGCGCCCTTCATCCTGGCCGGAGCCATGTCCCCGGTCACGCCGGCGGCAACCGCAACACAGACGCTGGCCGAGGCGATGTGTGGAATGGCGTTCTGTCAGCTCGTTCGGCCCGGGGCGCCCGTGGTGTTCGGATCCTTTGCGTCGTCGATGTCCATGCAGTCGGGGGCGCCGACGTTCGGCACACCCGAACCGGCGCTCGTGCTGTTCACCGTGGCGGCGCTGGCCCGCCGCCTGGGTGTGCCGTTCCGCTCCGGAGGCGCTCTCACAGCGTCGAAAGTGGCCGATGCTCAAGCCGCCTATGAGAGTGCCATGACCCTGTACCCGACGCTGCTCGCAGGAACCAACTTCGTGCTGCATGCGGCGGGATGGCTGGAAGGCGGCCTGGTCGCAGGCTACGAGAAGTTCGTACTCGACGAGGACCAGCTCGGGGCCGCCGCCGCGCTGCTGCGCGGTGTCGACTTGTCTGAGAATGGTCTGGGGCTCGATGCGATCGTGGAGACGGGACCGGGACGGCACTTCCTCGGCTCGAGTCATACCTACGCCAACTTCACCTCCGCCTTCTGGCGTTCCCGGGTGGCGCACAACGACAGTTTCGAGCAGTGGCGTGACGAAGGGGAGAAGGATGCGACGGTTCGGGCGAATGCCATCTGGAAGGAGCGGCTCCGAACGTACGAGCCTCCGCATCTCGACGAGTCGATCGACGAGCAACTCCGCCGGTTCATGGCGCTGCGCAGTGCCGAGATCTCGGACGCGTAGAGATGCCGGCGGCCGGACATCTGCGGGATCCCGCCCGGTCGGCCATCCGGCGTGTGCTCGAGGATCCGGTATTCGAGCTGATTCCCATGAAGCGAGCCCACGATCAGGCGCGTCACCTGCCCGCCGGGGCACGGGTCTCGGTCACCGTCTCGCCCGTCAAGGGCATCGAGCCCTCGCTCGATCTCTGCGAGGATCTAGTGGCGATGGGCTTTCGTGTCACCGCGCACCTGTCGGCCCGCCAGGTGCGTGATCGTTCCCACCTCGAACAGATCCTGCAACGTCTCGACCGGTCACACATCTCTGAGGCGTTCGTCGTGGGAGGGGATGCATCGCAGTCTGGACGGTTCGCCGATGCTGCGGCGCTTCTCGAAGCGATGAACGAGACGGGCATCGGCCTGGATCGAATCGGCATCGCCGCCTATCCGGAGGGCCATGCGTTCATCCCGGACGACCGTCTCGACGTCGCGTTGCTGGACAAGCAACCGTACGCGTCGTCCATGACCTCGCAGATGTGTTTCTCCGGGTCCGCCATCCTGGCGTGGTTGCGCAGCCAACGAGCAGCCGGTATCGCCATCCCGCTCGTGCTCGGCATTCCGGGAGTCGCCGACCGCATGCGGCTGCTGAAGATATCGGCACGGATCGGCGTCGGTGATTCGATGCGGTTTCTGAAGAAGAACGCCGGTGCGGCCGCCAGATTCGTCGTCGGCGGCCGGTACGATCCGGCCGATTTGCTCGAGGATCTCGGTGAACATCTGGACGACGCAGAGCTTGGTTTCGAGGGCGTCCACATCTTCACGTTCAACTCATGCGAGTCGACGGTGGAATGGTGGAGGCGCTACCTGGCGGCGCTGGACTGAACGGCGACCTCCTTCGCGCCGATCGGGGCTCGGAGCGTCGACGTGATATGTTGGAGGCCGGTAGGGAACCTGCGAAGCAGGGTCATCGGGCCGGCCCGGGGCCGGCGGCCGATGCGCTCGCGGGCCTCGTCTTCGATCGGAAGGACCGAAGTGAACATCGCAGACGCGCTCGAGTCCACGCCCGTCTCGAGTCTCGATCTCACCAGATACGTCACGGTGCCGGGCACGGCAACGGTGTCGGAGACCGTCGAGACGATGTGTCGCGCCGGACGCTCCGTCGCCTGCATCCTCGAGGGTGAGGTCCCGACCGGCATCTTCACGCAGCGTGACGTCCTGCTGCGGGTCGTGGGGCGCCCCACCACCTGGGATCGCCCCATCCTCGAGGAGATGACCCGTACCGTTCAGACCATGCCCAACACCGGGAGCGTCGCAGATGGTCTGGCGATCATGAACGACTGGTGGGTTCGCAGCGTGCCGGTGCTCGACACCGATGGGAGGCTTGCCGGCGTGTTGTCCTTCTACGTGATCATGCAGACGATCTCCAACCTCCTTACGTCGCGACTCGGAGGTACGGCGCCTGAAGTGGGCGTGGAGCACGGACTCGAATTCGTCGACTTCACCGGCCTCAATATCGCCACGCCGATCATGGTGCGAGTGAGCGACCCGGTCGACGTTGCGGCGCACCACATGCGGGTGCGCGGCATAGGGTCGGTGCTGGTGGTCGATGAGCGGGACGATCTCGTGGGAGTGCTCACCGAGTTCGACTTGCTGGTGCGTATCGGGTGTGAGAAGGCCGATCTCTCCCGGCTCACCGTGGGTGAGATCATGACGCCGGACCCGGTTGCGCTGCGAGCTCGGGCGTCCATCGCCGACGCGATCCAGGAGATGGCCAGGCACGGCATCTCGCGGATCCCGTTGCTCGGTGAGTCGGGCCGTCCGGTCGGGGTGGCCGCTTTCGGCGATATCGCCACCTACGTCGAGCAGAGCCTCGACACGCTGGGTTGAGTACAGCTCGTCGGCTCTAGAGGAAGGCGCGCACGGCGCGTTCGAAGCTGCGGACGTGCTCCCGGGCGATGGTGCGGGATCTCTCCACGTCGCCGTCGACGATCGCACCGATCAGCGCGTGGTGCTGTTCGATGTGTGCCTCGAGTTGGGGGAGACGATCCACGAAGAGACGCCAGATGCGCATCGACAGATTGTGGTACTGCGTGGCGGTTTCCTCCAGGAAGTGATTGTGCGCCGCCCGGTAGATGGCCCGGTGAATGGTCGTGTCGAGGCTCATCTGCTCTTCGGCGTCTCCCTCCTGGATGGCAGCCGCCATGTCGGCGAGCTCTCGACGTTCGGCGGCGGTCGCTCGTTCGGCCGCACGGGCCGCCGCGTGCCCCTCGAGATCTTCCCGGAGGTCTGAGATGAGGGACAGGTCGGCCAGGTTGATGTCGGCGGCGAAGGTGCCGCGGCGGGGGTAGATGTTGACGAGTCGCTCCGCTTCCAGCCGGTTGAGCGCTTCGCGGAGCGGCGTCCTTCCGAAACCGGTACGAATCATCAGTTCGGTCTCGACGATCGGGGCTCCGGGCTCGATCTCCAGCCGGATGAGGAGATCCCGCACCGCTGCATAGGCGAGGTCGGCCTGACTCGGACGGGTGGATGGCGGCTGGTAGGCGGTCATGGCCTCTCGTTTGACGACATGTTGGGACAATCGTACACTACTGATATATCAGAGGCAATGGAGGAGGAAGCGTGAGCGACATTCCCGAGCGCGCCGAGGTCGTAGTCATCGGCGCCGGCATCGTCGGCAACGCCCTGGTCGGGCATCTCGCCGACCTCGGATGGAAGGACATCGTGCTGGTCGACAAGGGCCCACTCCCGAATCCGGG
>JABAHS010026934.1_pt1 | contig 10514 bp, 9 predicted proteins | sample 7062111 | NCBI WGS metagenome assembly JABAHS01 (sample SAMN14534600, study PRJNA622989) | marine sediment metagenome | biome: marine biome [ENVO:00000428]; feature: marine pelagic biome [ENVO:01000023]; material: deep marine sediment [ENVO:00002113]; isolation source: pool of 4 deep marine... | reverse complement strand
CATTGCAGCGTTGACGAGTTCGCCGGACCTTCACGACTCCCTCGCGGGTCTGAGCGAGTTTGTCAACGACGAGGACGTGCAGAAGCTGGGCACGTCGCTGCGGAAAGCGCTCGACGACATCAGCGATGCTGCGACCGAGGCGAGCACGCTGTTCAGGAGCGCGGACGAAGAGATCGTCGACGTTACGGAGGAGCTGCAGCCCGTGCTGGAGCGGCTGGGCGAGACGCTGCTTGCCGCGGAAAAGACACTGGATACGGCACGGCTACAACTGCGCGGCGATTCCGCGCAGGCCTACCAGCTGCAGTCGACGCTCAGGGAGGTCGAGGGCGCCGCGGCGGCCCTGCGCGAGTTCTTCGACTACCTGGAACGCAATCCCGAAGCCCTGATACAGGGAAAGCAACCGTGAGGGGTTATCAAGAATGAATCCAGCAAGGCGGAAAGCGCCCGCCGTTCTTCTCGCAATCATTCTCGGCGGCTGCGGTTCGTCGCCACCGGTCAGCTACTACGATCTGCAGGCCCTGGAGACCGGCTACGCGGCCGATGGCGAGAAATCCCTTGCCGTGGGGGTCGGACCGCTGAGCACGCCCGACTACCTGTCGCGTTCGCAGATCGTTATGCGGAAGAGCGATTCGACGGTCGTTTTCGACGATTTCAACCGCTGGGTCGAACCCGTCGACGAGGCGATCTACCGGATCGTCTCCGAGAATCTGGACAGCATCATCGCTGAGGCCGTCGTCGTCGCGTTTCCGTATACGCACAGTTCGGATCTCGACTACCAGGTCATCGGCCGTATCAGTCGCTTCGATGCCGACCCGGATGGCAGGGCGGTAATGCAGATTCAGTGGGGAGTGATCGGCCCCGGAGACGCGTTCGTCATCCAGCCGAGACGTGCCCGCTACGAGGCGATGGCGGTGCGGCCGGGGGACTACCCGGCGCTGGCGCTCGCGATGAGCGAGGTGCTGCAACAATTCAGCCGCGACGTGGCCCAGGCCTTGCGAGACGCAATGCCTGGTACCGAGAACTAGGCGAGCGGCGGCGTACTCCAGTCGGTCGCAAGTGCGCCCTGGTCGAAAATAATCTCGCGGTGGCCGCTCCACGTGAGGCGGATTGCCTCCGGGGTACCGATGCCCGCGCCCCGCGGGTCGCCGCAGGGACCGAACCAGTGGTTCTGCGGTGCGCCGGTCGTGCGCGCGCGCATGCCGCAGTAGGTCGTGCCGTTGACGGTCGCGCCGAGCACCTTCTGCTGGAATACCGGATCGGCGCTGACGACCGCGGCCGTAAGGTGATGTGAGATTCGCTCGAATACGTCGAGCACCTTGTCCAGCTCGCCGTCGCCGTAGGTAACCACGACCTGGAAGGGCCCGAACAGCTCGGTCGTCAGCAGTTCGAAGTGGTCGCCGCAAATCGCATCCAGCGGTACCCGGACCGCAGTGGGTTCCCAGGCGCCGTAACAGGCCGGTATCTCGTGTTCCGACAGCGGGTTTCCGCCGAACAGCAGTTCGGCGCCCGGCACCGCGAGCGCCGCATCGACGTGGCTCTTGATCCGCTCGTTGCTCCAGGTCAGCACGGGACCGATGCTGAGATCGTCGAGCGTGCGCCGCCCCGCCAGTTCGGCGATCTTCGGCAGCAGGGCTCGTGCCCAGTTGTCGTGGACGAACAGGATGCTCTGCGCCGAGCATTTCTGGCCGGTCGCATTGTAGGCGTCCTCGTCCGACTGCCATGCCACGTAGTTAAGCCAGGCCTCGTCGTAGTCGGGCCCGACGATCTTCCAGTCGAAGCCGGCATCCTCGATGCGCACGGCGCCGTTGACGGTGGCGGCGACGCGTTCCGCGACCTCGCTCGAGCCCGTGAACTGCACCAGCCGGATGACGTCCCTGGCATCGCCGATCAGCTTGCCCATGTTTTCGCCGCGGCAGTGAACCATATCGATGTCGTCCGCGGGCAGGCCGCAGTGAATGAGGAGCCGCAGGAACTGCTCGAAGACGATGCTGACCTTCGAGTCGACCTTGACCAGCGGCCGGTTGCCCATGAACAGGGCGCCCATGACCTGCAGCGCCGGGATCTCGAGCGGGAAATTGAACGGCGCGATGACGACCACCGGGCCGAACGGCCAGCGGTAACCCCGCGATTCCTGCCCCGTGCGATCGCCCGGGTTCGAAAAGCCGCGCGCGAGGAAACGCACGCCGTCGCCGGCGAAGTTCTCGATGAATACCCGGGTAACCTGCACCTCGCCGGCACACTGACCCCAGCTCTTGGGCATGACGCGCTGGATGNNCCCCAGCTCTTGGGCATGACGCGCTGGATGAGCCGCGTGAAGTAATCGGTGACCTCCTGTTCGGCCATCAGGGCTGCCGCGCGCGCGCACACCTGCCCGAGCATCACGTAGCGCTCGGTGTTCTTCATGGGATTGTGCAGGCCGGTCTTGGGGCAGCTCCGCAGGCCGTCGATGAACGGCGCGAAGTCCTGCGTATCCGGGATCTCGAGGAAACGCTCGCCGTTCATCGGATCGACGATGTCGTCGCGCAGCTGCTCGACGGAATACCATTGGCCGCCGGCCAGGTTCTCCGCGCGGCCGGGATTCTTCCCGGTCATTCCCTCGAACGGATCCACGGTTGCGAATGCAGCTACTTTGTCCTTCATCGCGAGTCCCTCCGTCGGCGAACCCGATATTGTACGAGCGCCGGCAAAAGAATGTCAGGGGATCGGTTCCAGCCGCCAGAAGCCCGGCGTCTCGCCGGGGACACGATGAAAGCTCCTGCCCTCATCGGCCGCTGCCGTGCCCAGCAGCGCACGCAGGTCCTCGATAACGGCCGGGTTCAGCATGTGGTACAGGTGCCCGGAGATATCGTTGGTGCCGGTCGGCGTGACGTCGATGACGGTCGTATGGTCGAGATCGAATTCCTTGGCGACACCGAGCCGCCCCGACGCGTTGACGGTGGTGGACAGCCACAGCACCCGATCGCTGTCCGACATATAGACGACGATGTTGGACACCTTTTCCTGCAGCAGGGCCACGTTCTCGCTGAAGACGTCGCGCCGGATGTCCGGGGCGACGAAAATCGCACTGTCGAATTTCGGTTCTTCGCCGCGCGCCTTGAGCGCATCGACGATGCCGCGCGACCCCATGCTGTGTGCGACCAGCACGACGCGCTCGTGGCCGACGGTATCAGCGGCCAGCGTCAACAGGTCGTTGAGTTCGTCGACGCTCTGCTCGAGGTCCCTGGCGTCCCCTGCGTAGGTCAGGTAGGAACTCGACGGCCAGGAAAACAGCAGCATGCTGCCGTCCAGCCCGAGCCGGTGCTGCAGCAGCGCCGCCCTGCGGCAGTTCTTCGCGAAATACTCGCCGTAGCCGTGAACGTAGATAACGAATCGTCCCGGCGCGATTCCGGAAAAGACGGTGTCCAGTGGGCGCGTGTCGACGCGGAGCACGTCGCCCCGGCTGTCGCCGGCCCGAAAAGCGACCCGGCAGCTGCCGGCGAGGAGTTCACCGTGGCGGTCGCCGAAGTATTCCCCGCCCGAGCCCGACCGGACGAGCTCGCGGTTGGTGACGAAACGAAGTTCGACCACGGTCTCGTGCTCGTCCAGCGTCGCCTGGTAGTCCGTCCCCACGGGGATTCGCGTCGCGCAGGCGCTCATAAGGACGGCTGCGACGGCAATAGTGAGCGATGAGGCCAAAAGCGCGCGGATCTTCACCATGCCCGGAGTATAAAGGCGACCACCGCGCCAGGTTGACATAAATGCACGCATTTCGGGGTCTGCCGGAGTCCTGTGCAACCCGTAGTTGCCGCAACCGCTAGGGAAAACTACGAAGTGAATACCCGGCTGAAAAACGGCCTAATGTATGCAGGTTGGAACGCACCGGAGTATGGCGTTGCAGAGCTATGCACACGGTAGCGGTGGCACGCCCCTGCTCGGGGTAACCGTCGGGCAACTGCTGGACACGGCAGCTCGCCGCTGGCCTGACAACGATGCGTTGATCGTCGTCGATCAGGGAGTCCGCTGGAACTGGCGGGAACTCAGGGAGCGGGCGAGAAACTTCGCCGCCGGATTGATCGCGCTCGGCCTGCGGCCAGGCGATCGCGTGGGTATGCTCGCGCCCAATCGGGCCGAATGGCTGGTTGTGCAGTTCGGCACCGCCTATGCGGGCCTGGTCCTCGTCAACATCAACCCCGCCTACCGCACGCCGGAACTCGAGTACGCCCTGAAGAAAGTCGGCTGCCGCGCCCTGGTCACGGAGTCTTCTTTCAAGACCAGTGACTATGTCGCGATGCTCAATGAACTCGCACCCGAGCTCGGGTCGAGCGAGCCCGGGAAACTGCATTCGGCAAGAATGCCCGAGCTGCGAATGGTCATACGCCTCGGCAGCGAGCCGTCGCCCGGCATGTTCAACTTCGACGACGTCACCGCCGGATCCGGGCCGGAAGACCTCGGGGCGTTGGAAGCAATCGGTCGGGACCTCGATTTCGATTCCCCGATCAACATCCAGTTCACGAGCGGCACCACAGGCTCTCCGAAAGCGGCGACGCTGACGCATCACAACATCGTCAACAATGCCAGCATGTCCGCAAGCATCATGAACTTCACCGAGCAGGATCGCCTGTGCATGCCGGTGCCGATGTACCACTGCTTCGGCATGGTGCTCGGGACGCTGTTGTGCACGTCGAGCGGCGCGGCGATCGTATTGCCGTCCGCAGGATTCGAGGCGGACGCCTGCCTGCGTGCGATCGACGACGAGCGCTGCACGGCCGTCCATGGCGTACCGACCATGTTCATCGCAATGCTGGACGATCCCGCGTTCGCAGCCTGCGACACCACGTCGCTGAGAACCGGGATCATGGCGGGCGCACCGTGCCCGATCGAGCTCATGCACCGCGTCATCGAGGAGATGCACCTCGGCGAGATCACCATCGGCTACGGCATGACGGAGACGGGCCCGCTGTCTACCCAGACACTTCCCGACGACCCGATCGAGCTGCGGGTGGGCACGGTCGGCCGCCCGTTGCCGAACACCGAAATCAAGGTCATCGACGAAGACGGGCACATCGTGCCGCGCGGCCAGCCCGGCGAATTGTGCACCCGGGGCTACCACGTGATGCGCGGCTACTGGGGCGACCCGGAGCGCACGGCAAAAGACATGGACGAGGCACACTGGATCCGCACCGGTGACATCGCCACGATGGATGAAGCCGACTACCTGCGCATCGTCGGCCGCATCAAGGACATGCTGATTCGCGGCGGCGAGAACATCTACCCGCGCGAGATCGAAGAATTCCTGTATACGAACCCGAAGATCGAGCAGGTCGAAGTCGTCGGCGTGCCCGATCCGAAATTTGGCGAGGAGGTCGCCGCATGGATAAAACTACACGATGGACAGACAGCGAGCGAAGCGGAGATACGGGAGTTCTGCAAAGGCAAGCTGGCGCACTTCAAGATTCCAAGGTATATGCGCTTCGTCGACGAGTTCCCGATGACCGTTACCGGAAAGGTCCAGAAGTACCTGATTCGGGAAAGCATGGCCGAGGAACTGGGACAAAAAAAGACAGCATGAGGGAAAATGAAGTAACCGAAGCCGAGTTTCGTTTCTGCGACGACCTCGGCCCGAAGACGGTGCTGCACCTGTACCAGCCGACGCTGGGCATGAAAGCGATCGTGGTTGTCGACAACGTGGCCTGCGGTCCCGCGATCGGCGGCACGCGAATGGCGCCCGACGTTTCGCTCGAAGAGTGCTTCAGGCTGGCGCGCGCCATGACGCTCAAGAATGCTGCCGCGGGATTGCCGCACGGTGGCGCGAAGTCTGTCATCTTCGGCGATCCCTCGATGGACCCCGATCTGAAAGAGCAGTGGATCCGCGCGTTCGCGCAGGGAATCAGGGGCATCACCGATTACATTCCGGGCCCCGACATGGGCACCAATGAAGCCGCGATGGCGTTCATCAGGGACGAGGGCGGCCGCAGCGCAGGCCTGCCCCGCGAACTCGGAGGCATCCCGCTGGACGAAGTCGGTGCGACGGCCTTCGGCCTCCTGGTCTGCGCCGATGTTGCAAAGGAAAAGGTCGGGATGGAGTTCTCCGGCATGCGCGTCGCCGTGCAGGGATTCGGAGCGGTCGGCAAGCACGCCGCGCGCTTCTTCGCCGAGAAAGGCGCGTCGATCGTGGCGGCGGCCGATATTACGGGTGCGGTCCACGACGCGGGCGGTCTCGACGTTTCGGCCCTGGTCGCGCACAAGGAGGCCAATGGTGACATGATCGATTTCGAGGGCGGTCAGCAGATCGAGCGCGACTCGATCATCGGCGTGGATTGCGACCTGCTGATTCCCGCCGCGCGGCCGGACGTCATCCGTGCAGACAACCAGGCGTCGGTCAAAGCCAGGTTCATCGTGCCGGGCGCGAATATCGGCATTACCGACGAAGCCGAGCACATGCTCTACGAACGCGGCGTGCTCTGCATTCCGGACTTCATCGCCAACGCGGGCGGTGTCATCTGTGCGGCGGTCGAAGTCGCCGGCGGCCGCAAGCGCGATGCGTTCGCGGCGATCGACGAGAAGATTCGTGCGAATACGGCGGAGATGCTGGAGCGCGCGGATCGCGACGGGATGCCGCCACGAGAAGCCGCCGTGCAGATGGCCCGGGAGCGGGTCGACGCCGCGATGGAGTACACGCGTTTCGACTAGAAGACGTCGTTACTTCTGCTTCCAGTTGCCGCTCGAATCCTGGTAGTAGTGGCCGGGTTTCGTGCGCTGCACGGCCAGCTCGTAGAAACGAAACTGCACCTGCTCGAGGGTTGCGCCGGTCTTTGACGCGGCGCGCTCGAACTCGGCCTTGCGTTTCTCATTGACCTCGGCGATCAGGGCTTCGACTTCCTTGCTCGGCGTGCCGACTGCCGCGAGATAGCCCGTATTGGCTTCCCCGACGAGGCCCTGATCCTTGGCCGAGTGAATGTCGATGGCCCAGGCACATTGAAACGCAAGCACCAGGAGGAATGCAGTGACGTATTTCCTAACTACCTCGGGTGTCATTTTAGCGGCCCTCAAAACAGTTCACTGTCTTCATCGAACAGGTCTTCGAGTTCCTTGTCGACCTGCACGCGGATGTGGTGTTCGATCTTGACATTCAGGTTGATCTCGATCGGCTCTTTAGGCGCTTCCACTTTGACAGTCGGGCTGCAGCCTGCGAGCAGGATAATGAGTACGCTTGTCAGTAAGTATTTGAACATGGTCAGTACCTTCAAAGCACCTTAGCGCAGCTTAGCGTATGCGTCGGGCCGCCGGAAGCATCATTTCGACAGCCGCTCTTCGAGAACGTCCTCGATCGATCGCGTCGCCTGCAGGCTGCGCAGCATCTGCGGCACGTTGTTCTCGACATTCAGGTTGAGGATCACGGGCTGCGTGGGGTCGACGTCGGGATTGATCCCCTTGAGCCGCATCTTCAATACCAGGTCTCCGTCCTGGGAGTAGCTCACCGCGGAGGTCAGTGAATCGAACTCGAAGTTCCGGAGCGTCCGTGTAACGATGCCAAGTTGCGACATGTCGTCCACGATGCCGTCCGCCGCGCCGCCGCGATACTGTATAACGCCACCCGGAGGATCATTTTCCAGGTAGCCGTCAACGATGATCACTTTGTTGCCTCGGATGGTCACGGGAATCTCCCCTGATACGCTGCCGCTGATGGTTACAGCTTCCAAGTCTGCAAGACCGGCCATTAACGGCAGCTGAATATTCCTGGCACGGAGCAGCAGTTCATTGCTCGCGGCGTCCAGGCTGTAGCGAAACGGATCGGCGGTCACCGTCCCGCCGAGAACCGCCATCGTTAAGGAACTGACATCGACCGCCGCCTCGTCGATGTCGGCTGTCGCCGTGCCGCTAATGTCCTCGACCGGGAAACCGATGTCGACCAGCGTGACGTCGAAGCGGGCGGGCTCCAGCGCGAGCTGCGTCGCCGAATCCATCTTGATATCCAGCCGGCTGTTGAAGCCGAGGAAGCCGATATCCGCATATCGGCCGGCGACGTCGTCGGCGGTTACCGCCGCAGTTCCCTCATACGTGATATCCGCATCAGCCATGGCCCAGCCGATTTCGGCTTCGGCCGTGCCGCGGCCCGCCGTTACGTCCCAAACGTATGGCCAGTCGGTGAATACGGCGGACAGGTTCAACAATTCGAAGTCGATCGCCGTGGACTCCAGTGCCAGATTGCCGGTACCGGTCCCGAGATCGTGCGAGGCCGCGGCGCGTCCGGACAATCCGCCGTCGGGCGTCGTGAAACGAATGGCTGCGGACACTTGTTCTGTCGAGCCCGAGAGGTCCGCCTCGACGGCAGGTGTCACGAGACGGCGTCCCGCGATTGCCGGGCTTTTCAGTATGAACGTCGTGCGCGGCGAAGATAATTGCCATTCATCGTCGCGACTGGTGAACTCCACGGCACGGGCGCTTGCCGACACCCCGTTGATGCTCAGTTCGCCCATGACGAGNNGAAGGATCGGCAGTTCGAAATCACCGCTGGCGACCAATACCGAAGACCCATCGACCCGGGCGGTCCAGTCGAGGGACGGATGCTTGAACGTGACGTTGACCGGCGTCGTCTCGACCATCGTCAACGTGACCTCGGTAGCTTCGGTGCGGTAGGTCATCGTCGTGCCGGCCGCCGTGTCCACGGTCGCCCGGACGTCTATCGGCAGCGTCTCGTCCGTGGCCAGCCGAAAATCCAGTCCACCATCCAGATCGGCGGTGAGTGCGGTGACTTCCGCCGGCACTGCGCCGATCGCGCGCAATGCCGGCAGCAGCGGTTCCAGCATCAGGTCGAAGTTGCCGCGAATCTCGAAGCCCGACGGGTCAGGCACGATCCGGAACCCCAGCATCAGGGCCTCGGTATCGTCCGGCATCAGCATGCGCACGGTTCCCCGGAACGTGCCGTCGCTGTCGTCGGTCGTTGTTACGAACAGTTCGAAGTTACCGACGGTTGCGCGCAGTGTCGGGTTCAGGGTGTCCGCATGCCAGGCCACGTCCCGGACTACGGGCAGATCCGGCAGCAGCACTTCGCCGATCCGGATCGTGGCGCCGGGAGTAGCCGCCGGAGCGTCGAGGTAGTTCTGCAGGACCCTGGCGAAACGAACGGGCCCACTGTCCGACTCGCCACGGAGGAATTTCACGGTCCTGACGTGCAGCGTGGCGTCCCTGAGGCCGCGAAAACGCACGGGCAAGGTGACGCCTTCGACAAAGACGCTGCCGCCGTCCGGCAGTTCGAGGACGATGGCATCGAACACCACCTCGCTGGAACTGATCGACTCGACCGATACATCGCTTACCTGTATGTCGGTATCGCTCAATGCGGTCCTCGCAACTTCGAGCGCGATCGAGTCGCGGTACAGGTTAATGAAATACAAGGCTGCCGCTACGAGCACCAGCAGACCGATCGCCAGGACGACGACCAGCCTGGCACGATTCCTGGTCATTCGGCCGGTCCCCCGTAGTCGATGCGGCTCAGCACGACGTCGAGCAATTGCTGCAGTTCCTCACGACGCGTCGGGCGGATGTGCCGGCCTTCGGTCCAGACGATCTCGATGTGCTCGCTGGCTTCCGCGGCTTCGACGAACGGCTGCTGCGCTTCGGGCGGCACGAAATCGTCGTCCCTCGCTGCAACGATGACCAGTGGGCGAGGGTCGATCTCCGGTATCCAGTCAAGCGCCTCGAAGGAATTACCGTAGACGAGCAGCAGTGCGCCACGCGCGAGCAGCCCTCGCAGGAATTCGTTCTCGACGTAGCGCCGCCCGACGTGCATGACCCAGGGCACGTTCTCTGCGCCGCCGTGCAGCAGCCACACTCGCGTGAACCGTTCGTCCAGGGCGCCCGCGACGGCCGTGAACGGCACGCCGAGGCTGGCGCCGACCAGTTCGACCTTGTCCGGATCGACCCAGGCCTGCTGCAGGGCCCAGTCGAGGGCGAGCATCATCGCGGGCGGCGAGTCCAGGAAGGCCTGCTGGATGCCGGGTATTGCGGCCAGCGATTCCCAGAACGCGTCGAGTTCCTGGTCGCCTTCGTAAGGGTAGTCGAGTGCGAGGTAGGCGATGCCCTGCGGTGCGCCGACGAGATCGACGGCGTCCTTGCCCGTGCCTTCGCCGCCCATCACGATGATGACGGGCAGCATCTGTCCCGGCGCGGTTTCGGGCCGGACGACGCGCATTCTGACCACCAGGCCGGTCGACGACTCCAGCCGGACCAGCTTCTGCACGATCCCGTTCGAACTCACCTCGCTGACGTCGACCTCCACGAGCGTGCCGCGACGCTCGATGAAGTAGTCGCGTTTTGGGATCGCGAGTTCGAGCCAGTACACGAATGCGATAACGACGATCAGCGCGAGGGCGATCAGCAGGGTTCTACGTAATGGCATGCGCGGATTATCACCGATCGGGAAAGCTGATTGCATGAATTGCCGGACGGCACCGCGAGCCAGGCAATTATGTTGCTGGAATACAACATTGAAAAGTCTTGGGTATGAACTAATCTTTTCTTGTACTCTCTGAAAC
>JABAHS010033196.1_pt2 | contig 10534 bp, 9 predicted proteins | sample 7062111 | NCBI WGS metagenome assembly JABAHS01 (sample SAMN14534600, study PRJNA622989) | marine sediment metagenome | biome: marine biome [ENVO:00000428]; feature: marine pelagic biome [ENVO:01000023]; material: deep marine sediment [ENVO:00002113]; isolation source: pool of 4 deep marine... | reverse complement strand
AAGGCAAGAGTGACGAGGACCTCACCGGCCACAAGTGGGACGGCGACCTCGAAGAGTGGAACAACCCCGCGCCGAAATGGTGGCTGTACCTGTATTTCATCACGGTATTCTGGGCCATCGGCTACCTGGTCGCGTTCCCGGGGCTCGGGAATTTCGAGGGCATGCTCGGCTGGTCGCAGGAGAAGCAATACGAGGCCGAACGGCAAGCCGCGGCGGAGCGCTTCGAGCCGATCTACGCCGGCTATGCCGAGATGGATTTCGACGCGCTCGCGCAGAATGCCGACGCCATGAAACTCGGCGCCAGCCTGTACGCGAGCTACTGCACGACCTGCCACGGCTCCGATGCGCGCGGCGCGCCGGGCTATCCGAACCTGACGGACGGCAACTGGATCTGGGGCAACAGCGAGCAGCAGCTCACGACGACGCTGAAACAGGGCCGCAATGCGGTCATGCCGGCGCTCGGCGCGGCGCTCGGCGGCGACGAAGCCATCGACAACATGGTCACCTACGTACGCAGCCTCAGCGGCCTGGTCGAGGCCGACGAAGCCGCGGCGGCGATGCAGTCGAAATTCGTCGCACTCTGCAGTGCCTGCCACGGCACTGAAGGCAAAGGCAACCAGATGCTCGGCGCCGCGAACCTGACCGATGACAACTGGCTGTACGGCAGTTCCGCCGAGGACGTCCGTCACACGCTCGTCAACGGGCGTAACGGTGTCATGCCGCCGCATGGCGAGTTGCTCGGCGACAACCGTACCAAGATCCTCGCGGCTTACGTTTACAGCCTCGGCAGCGGGGAGTAGACCGCACCGACAGCAGGCAGCAACGTGATTCAGGAAGAATATCGCGGCGCCCGGCAATGGAGCCGGAACAGCCAGGCTATCGCCATCGTCGTATGGATATCGTTCCTTAGTGCCGCGATCGGCACGATGCTGTTTTTTGCGCTGTTCGATCCCGTCGACCTCACCGGGATCTTTGACGAAGATTTCGAAATCGGCCGCGAGGCCGGTTACGCGGCGGGATTCTTCTTCTTCTGGCTGCTGTCGGGTTTCGCCAGCGCGGTCACGGCATGGCTGGTTCGCACGGCACCGAAACGAGCCAAGAAGCGCCAGGGATGAAGGCTGAAGCAGAGACCAACAAGGCGCCCGGCGCGTCGATGTACGCCAGCGCGGAGAAGATCTATCCGCGCGAGATGAAGGGCCGCTTCGACAAGCTCTCGAAGCTCGCGACCGTCGTCCTGCTCGGCCTGTTCTACGTCGTGCCGTGGCTGACCTGGGACGACCGCCAGGCGGTGCTGTTCGACCTGCCGGCACGCAAGTTCTACCTGCTCGGCCTGACCCTGTGGCCGCAGGACTTCCCCTACCTCGCGATGCTGCTCATCATCGCCGCCCTGTCCCTGTTTTTCTTCACGGCGCTGCTCGGCCGCGTGTGGTGCGGCNNCCGCGCTGCTCGGGCGCGTGTGGTGCGGCTTCGCCTGCCCCCAGACCGTCTGGACCGAAGCCTTCATCTGGATGGAACAATGGACCGAGGGCACGCGTTCGCAGCGCATGAAGCTCGACAAGGCGCCGTGGAGCTGGAACAAGCTGCGCCGCAAGGGCAGCAAGCAATTCCTCTGGATAACCTTCTCGCTGTGGACCGGCTTTACCTTCGTCGGCTATTTCGTGCCCGTCCGCGAACTGGGGCCGCAACTCCTGACGTTCTCCGCAGGCGGCTGGGCGACCTTCTGGACGCTTTTCTACGGCTTCGCCACCTACGGCAATGCCGGCTACATGCGCGAGCAGGTCTGCAAGTACATGTGTCCGTACGCGCGCTTCCAGAGCGCGATGTTCGACAAGGACACGCTGATCATNNCGGCAGCCGCAAGCGTGGCGCGGACCCGGACAAGCTCGAGCTCGGCCACTGCATCGACTGCACCCTGTGCGTGCAGGTCTGCCCGACCGGCATCGATATCCGCGAAGGCCTGCAGTACGAGTGTATTGCCTGCGCGGCCTGCATCGATGCCTGCGACTCCGTCATGGACAAGATGAATTATCCGCGCGGCCTGGTGCGCTACTCGACCGAGCACGCCATGAAAGAGGGCGAGACGCGGGTACTGCGCCCGCGCGTCCTCGTATACGCCGTGCTGCTCCTGGTGCTGGTCGGCGGGCTCGTGACGTCGATGGTGACGCGCACGCCGATCATCCTCGACGTCATTCGCGATCGCAATTTCCTTTACCGGGAATTGCCGAGCGGGGAAATCGAAAACATCTACACGCTCAAGGTCATTAACCAGCGCAACGACTCGCGTAGCTTCCGGCTCACTGTCGAGGGCGTCCCCGGGATCGCACTGGACGGCGTCTCCGAGGTGATCGCCGTGGACGGCGGCGGCGTGCTGTCGCTTCCGGTGCGCGTACGCGCACCCGCAGGCAACGCCTATGGCATCATGGACATTTCGTTCGGCGTCACGGCCGTGGACGATCCGTCCGTCATGATGACCGAGGACAGCCGCTTCCTGGGCCCGACGCCTTGAGCACCCGACCCATGACCGACCTCGACACCAAGCCCTGGTACCGGCAATTCTGGCCGTGGTTCATCATCGCCCTGCCGGCGTCGGCCGTCGTCGCAAGCCTCTATACCGTATCGCTCGCCGTCCGCACGACCGACTCGCTCGTCGTAAGCTCCGAGGACGGCATGGACGTCGTCACCAGCCGGCACCTCGCCGCAGAGCGAGTAGCAGCCGATCTCGGCGTGAGGGCGACCCTCGCGATCGATCTTGAAAGCGGCGCCATCGAAGCGCGGCTGGCCGCCGACGAACGCCTCGATCCGCCGAAGACCCTGCAGTTGCTCTTTTCGCACCCCACCTTTGCGAACCGGGACCGGGTCATTACGCTGACGGCCGCGATGCCGGACGCGGACGGTACGCCTGTCTGGTCGGGCCACCTGGTCGACGTGCCGGATGGGCGCTGGTACGTGGTGCTGGCGGATGGCGACGCATGGCGCCTCAGCGGCAGCTGGTCAGGCGCTGCCACGCTGCACCTCGAAGCCGCCGGCGCAGCCGACGATGGCCAGGGCTGAACCGTGTTTTCACTGCGCTCTGCCCATCCCGGCGAACTGTGACATCCGGGTAGACATCGGCGGCGAACAACGACCGGTCTGTTGCCCCGGCTGCAAGGCAGTCGTCACCCTCATCCGCGACGCCGGCCTCGAGCGCTATTACGACTCGCGCGACCGGCCCGAACCGGGCGCCGTTCGGCCGGCCGAGGACGCGGGCGAATGGCAGGTATTCGACCGCGAAGACATGCTGGCTGCGTTCGCCACCCGCGACGGCGATGCCGCCGAGGCCACGATCTATGTCGGCGGGATGTACTGCGCCGCGTGCAGCTGGCTGATTGACGCCGCCCTTCGCAAGCTACCGGGGATAACGAATGCCGACATCAACCCGGTCACGCACCGGCTGCGCGTCGCGTGGGACACGTCGTCGACCGGCCTCGGCCGCATACTGGCGACGCTGGCCGACCTCGGCTATAAACCGCAGCCGCTCGCCCCCGACTCGACCGAGCGCCCGGAACGCGCAGAACAACGCGCGTCGCTCAAGCGCCTGCTGGTCGCTTCGCTCGGCATGATGCAGGTGATGATGTTCGCCGTTGCGCTCTACTCCGGCGAATTCCAGGGCATCGACGCCGACATGGAGCGCTTCCTGCGCCTGGTTTCCTTCCTCGTAACGACGCCGGTCGTGTTCTATTCCGCGCGGCCGTTCTTCACCGGCGCGATCCGCGGCCTGCGCGCGCGCCGGCCCGGCATGGACGTGCCCGTGTCGATCGCCATCGGCAGCGCGTACGTCGCGTCCGTCTACGCGACCTACACCGACGGCCCCGCGGTCTGGTACGACTCGGTAACGATGTTCGTGTTCTTCCTGACCGTGGCGCGCTACCTCGAGATGCGTGCCCGGCACCGCAGTGTCGATCGCAGTGCGGCGCTCGCGTCCTTGCTGCCGAACACCGCGACGCAGCTCACGGGCGGTCAACGCCGCCAGGTGCCGGTGGCTCAACTGGCTGCCGGCGACATCGCGCTGGTCCGGGCCGGTGAGTCGTTCCCGGCGGACGGTTCGATCACCGCCGGACACACGAGTGTCGACGAATCGATGCTGACGGGCGAGTCGAAGCCGCAGGAGAAGGTAACCGGCGATGCCGTCGTCGCCGGCAGCGTCAATCTCGACGGCATCGTGGAGATGCGCGTCGACGTGACCGGGACGGATACGACGCTGGGCACGATCGGCCGCCTCAGCGAGAGAGCGCGTTACGCCCGCCCGGCGTTCGTGCAGCTCGCCGATCGCGTGGCCAGCTATATCGTCGTCGCCATTCTCCTGCTGGCGGCTGCCGTCGCGGTCAGCTGGTACCTGATCGATGCCGAGCGGGCATTCGTCGTAACCCTGTCGGTCCTCGTGGTCACGTGCCCGTGTGCGCTCGCCCTGGCGACGCCGACCGCCTTCGCGGCGGCCGGCAGCCGGCTCTCCGACCTGCACCTCCTGGTGACCAACGGTAATGCGATAGAGACCTTGTCGCGGGCAACGCACATCGTCTTCGACAAGACCGGTACGTTGACTCGTGGCATGCCGGAGGTCGTGCAGACCGACGCGCACGATCCGGACTTCACCGGGCAGGACTGCCTGCAGATAGCCGCTGCGCTCGAAGTCGCATCGACGCACCCGATTGCAAGAGCGTTCGCACGTCACGAATCCGCGCTCACGGCGACGGGCATCGAGATACGCGTGGGAGCGGGGGTCGAGGGCGTCGTCGAGGGGCGACGGTGGCTTCTCGGCAAGGCGGATTTCGTGCCGGGCGCGGCACCGGCACCGGCACCGACGGACGAGAGCGCAACGCGGGTATTCCTCGGCACCGGCGGTCGCGTCATTGCGACCTTCACGATCGCCGACACGCTGCGCGTAGACGCCGCCAATACGCTGAAAAAACTGGATAAAATGGGTTTTTTCCTGTCTCTCATGAGCGGCGACGGCGAGGCACCGGTCGCGCGCGTGGCGGCGGCGCTGGGCATCGCGGACGCGCAGTCCGGCTGCACGCCGGACGACAAGCTGGCGTGCATCAGCGCGAGGCAGCAGCAGGGCGAGGTCGTGGTCATGGTCGGCGACGGCATCAACGACGCGCCGGTGCTGGCCGGCGCGGACGTTTCGATCGCGCCGTCGCACGCCGCATCGCTTGCGCAGTCGAGCGCCGATGTCCTGATGCTCGGCGACTCGTTGCAGCCGCTCGTGNNCGGCAAAACCTGGCCTGGGCGATCGTATACAATGTCTCGGCGGTCCCGCTCGCCGCGGCCGGGTTCGTGCCGCCGTGGCTCGCGGCGATCGGCATGAGCACGAGTTCGCTGGTCGTCGTCCTCAATGCGCTGCGCCTGAGCCGTATCCGATGAGTGTGCTTTACTTCCTGATTCCACTTGCGCTGCTGCTGCTGGCGGGTGCGGTCTGGGCGTTCTTCTGGGCAGTCGGCAGCGGCCAGTTCGACGATCTCGACACCCCGGCCGTGCGCATCATCATGGACGACGACGAGCGTCCGCCGGACGACGACACGAAGTGACCGACCTCGTCGCAGCGCTCACCACGGCGTTCNNNNGCACTCGTCTACAACGCCGGGCGGCTCGCCAGTTACGCGATTCTCGGGTTTGCGGTGGCCGCCGTGGGCAGCCGCTTCGCCGGGCTGGCGCCGGCGCTGGGCAAGCCCGTGCGTCTCATCGCAGGCGCCGTCATCATCCTCATCGGCCTGCAGATCGCCTTCAATTTTCGCGCCCTCGGCTTCCTGGAACGCATGGGTGGCGTCGCCTGGTCGCATGTATCGCCGGTCGCCGGGCGGCTCCTGCCCGTAACCAGCCTGCCGCGCGCGCTGGGCCTCGGGCTGCTGTGGGGACTGATCCCCTGCGGACTGGTCTACAGCATGCTGCTGGTCGCCGCGACGAGCCTGCGCGCCGTGGACGGCGCACTGGTCATGGCCGCTTTCGGCATCGGCACGACGCCGGCGATGCTCCTCACCGGGCTCGGCGCCGCGCGCCTCGCGCAGCTGATGCAGGACCGGCGCACCCGGCTCGGCGCTGGTTTACTGATCGTCATGCTCGGTATACTGACGCTGCTCATGCCGATCACGGCATTGATGTCACCCATCCCGCATTCGCACCATTGATCGACCCGCCAGGAGCCTGAAATTTGAAATTCGAAGAACTGAAGGCAAGGGCCCTCGAATACTGGCAAATCACCGTCGAATACGTCAGCCACCCGGAACTGCTGTTCCAGGTCGGCCTGATCGTGGTGCTGTTTCTTCCCGCGTGGTTCCTGTCGACCCGCGTGGAACCCCTGCTCGAAAAGCAGGCCCGCAAGATCAAGGGCATGCCCGGCACGCTGCGCATCATCGTCGCGTTCCTGCGGCGCATGGAGTGGCTGTTCTTCGTCATCCTCCTCGGTGTCGCCTATGTACTCACGTCCGCGACTCAGTGGCCGGAGAACAACTACCTGATCTACAGCGCCATGCTGCTGGCGGCTGCGTGGCTGTTGATCTCAGTGGTATCGCACGCGATTCGCAAACGCGTGATCGGGCGAATGTTCGCGCTGATCGTGTGGGTGTTCGCTGCAGCCTCGATCCTCGGCATCGTCGACGACGTACGCGCGATTCTCGACGGGATCGGATTCAGCATCGGCGACGTTCGCTTTTCCGTACTGAGCGTGCTGAAAGCCGTCTTCTTTATCAGCGTGCTGATGTGGGCAGCATTCAGCGCCGGGAACTTCCTCGACAAGCGTATCCAGAAGGCCGAGGAGCTGACGCCGTCGCTACGCGTGCTGGTCGGGAAGATCCTGCGTATCGCGCTGATCGTATTCGCGGTCATGGTCGCGATGCAGATGCTCAGCATCGACCTGACGGCGCTGACGGTACTTTCCGGTGCCGTCGGTGTCGGCATCGGTTTCGGCCTGCAGAAGGTCGTGTCCAACTTCATATCCGGCATGATCATCCTGCTCGACCAGTCGATCAAACCGGGCGACACGATCACGCTGGGCGAGACCTTCGGCTGGATCCGGGAGCTGCGCGCCCGCTTCGTTTCCGTGGTCACGCGCGACGGCCGCGAATACCTGATCCCGAACGAGGACTTCATCACGACGCAGGTGATCAACTGGTCGTTCTCCGACAAGTACGTGCGCCTCGACGTGCCGTTCGGCGTGTCCTACGATTCCGACCCGCACCAGGTGATCGACGTCGCGATCCAGGCTGCGGCGTCCGTCGATCGCGTCGAGGCCGAGTATCGTTCGCCCGTGTGCTGGATGACCGAATTCGGCGACTCGTCGATCAACTTCCTGCTGCGCTTCTGGATCGACGACCCGCAGCAGGGCCTGACGAACATCCGCGGCAAGGTGATGCTCGCGCTCTGGGACGCCTTCAAGGAGAACGGCATCTCCATCCCGTTCCCGCACCGCGAGGTGATCATGAAGACGCCGGTAAGCGTGACGTCGTTGGATCCGCAGACTTAAGGCAGCGTATAGGCGGGCCCCTCTTCTTCCTCCTTGGCCTCCACCAGCTCGATCCTGCAGTTGAGTTCCGACAGCGCCGCGTAGATGGGCCGCGTGCTGATGAACGATGGCGCGACGAGGATGTTCTTCCGGCTGCCGATGAACTCCCGCAGGCGTAACGCGTCGGATTCATTCAAGATTTCGAAAACGGGTTCCAGGTCGGCTTCTGCGGCCAGCTTCCGGATAGCCTCCCGTACGCGCGCGGCTCGTTCCCTGCTCACCTGTTCCGCGCGCTGCCGGGTGAATTCGACGGCGACTCCGCCGGAACGCAATATCTCGCGCGTAAACGGCAGGCTGGCGACCCGGTGCCAGCGATCGTCCTGCACGTAGAGCGCGGCCAGCTCCGCCGGCGATTCCCGCAGCAGCCGCAGGGCCGTTTCCCAGAGCAGCGCGACCGGCGTCGTCTCGGTCACTGTGATAACGACGCGCAGTTTCCGCTCATCCTTCGTCACCATCGATCCCCTCCTTACCGAAGCTCTTGCGCGCGGTCGCGTATTCGACCAGTTGCTGCTCGACCAGGGCATTCACCGAGCCCTCCGGGAAACTGCCGTCTTCGCCCCGTTCCCCGGCGTTCACACCGGTCAGGATCGTTATGGCTTCGTCGATAGACCGTACGGCGTAGATCCGGAACTCGTCCCGCCTGACGGCGTCGACGACGTCCTCGCGCAGCATCAGGTGCTTGACGTTGTCCTGCGGGATGATGACGCCGTGGGAGCCGTCGAGACCGCGCTCGCGACAGACGTCGAAGAAGCCCTCGATCTTCTCGTTGACGCCGCCGATGGCCTGCACCCGGCCCAGCTGATTCACCGAGCCGGTGACCGCGATGTCCTGCCTGATCGGCAGGCGCGACAGCGACGACAGCAGCGCCGACAGCTCGGCCACCGACGCGCTGTCGCCCTCCACGCCCCCGTATGACTGCTCGAATACGACGCTGCCGCGCAACGAGAGCGGCAGGTCCGGTGCGTAGCGTGCCGAAAGTGCCGAGGAGAGAATCATCATGCCTTTCGAATGTATGGCGCCCCCGAGTTCCACTTCGCGCTCGATGTCNNCTCGATGTCGACGACATCGCCGGTGCCGACGCGGGTCGTGGCCGTGATGCGGACCGGGTGTCCGTAGCGGAACTCGCCCAGGTCGGTGACGGACAGCCCGTTGACCTGGCCGACGCACTCGCCGCTCGTGTCGATCAGCAGCGTATCGCGCTTGATCGCGTCGATGACCCTCGATTGCATGCGGCTCAGCCTGCGGTGCCGCTCATTGACTGCTTTCGCGACGTCGGCGTCATCGACCTCCGAAGCGCCGCGTTGCCGCGCCCAGTAGTCCGCCTGCTCGATGAGGTCGTCGAGCGAACTCATGTGCATCGACAGCCGCTCGCTGTCTTCTGCATGGCGGGCCCGCTCTTCGATGACCCGCTGCACGGCTGCCGTGCTGAACGGCAACAGCTCCCTCGCCTGCGCCTCGCGCAGCACCAGCCTTGCATACTGTTCGACATTGTCGTCGCTGCGCTCGAGATCGTCGTCGAGGTCGGCGGCCACCTTGAACAGGCTGCTGAACTCGATGTCGTAGTGGCACAGCAGGTAATACAGCCAGCGCTCGCCGATGAGAATGATCCTGACGTCCAGCGGTATCGGCTCGGGCTTCAGCGTCGTCGTGCTGACGAAGCCCCAGGACTCGCCCGGCGATTCGACGCACACCTGCTTCGCGAACAAGGCCTGTTTCAAAGCCTCCCAGACGAAGGGCCTGGTCAGCATTCGGCGCGTATCGAGAATGAGGTAGCCTCCATTTGCCTGCAGCAGCGCACCGCCCCGCACGAGGCGGAAATCGGTCGTCAGCGTGCCCATTTCCGCACGGTGTTCTATGCGGCCGATGATGTTTGGATAATTGGGGTTGGATTCGTAAATGACCGGCGCCCTGTCGGCATCGGCATTATCGACAACCAGGTTGACTTCGTACTGGCTGTAAAGCTGGTCCGAGTCTCGGCTGAGAAACGGCAGCGCCGGCGTTTCCGATTGCTGGAAGTCCTGCGCATTCTGGATGATGTTATCCTGGAGGTCGTCGAGATAGCCGGCGACACGCGGCATCGCTTTGTACTTGTTCTTGAGATCGGCGAGCTGCACGTTGACCGCGTGCGCGGTGACTTCCTCGTTGAGCGCTTTCACGCGCTCCCGGTGCGCCTTGCGCAGCTTCGGCATCATCTCGACGCGCTGCTGCAGCTCTTCGCTCAGCCGCTCGATCGCAGCCTCGATTTCGTGGCGCTTTTCCTCGGGTAACTTGTTGAATTCCTTGTCACCGATCACTTTGCCGTCAACCACGGGCGCCAGCACGTAACCGGTCGGCGTCTGCAGCACGCCGATGCCTTCTTCGGCCGCTCGCTCGTTGAGCGATTTCCACTGCTCCTCGACCTGGTTCTTGGTGTCTTCCTCGATCGCGCGCAGCTGGTTGCGGTAGTCGTCGCCCTCGAACGCCGCCGGGATCGCAAGCTGCATTTCGCCGATCAGGTTGCGCATGTCTTCGCGGAATTCGCGCCCCTGGCCTGCCGGAAAGCGCAGCGATCGCGGCCGCTCGGGATTCGAGAAGTTATTGACGTAGCACCAGTCCGGTGGCGCGCCCCGGGTCTTCGCGTGTTCGGCAACGAGGCTGTTCACCAGGTCGTGACGGTTGCTGCCGATCGGCCCGAGGACGTAGATGTTGTAGCCGTCCCTGCGCATTTCGATGCCGAAGCGAATCGCATCGATGGCACGTTGCTGTCCGATATAGGGCTGCTCGGCCTCGGCTGTTCGCTGTCGCTGCGTGAATTCGGCGGGCAGTGAACAGAGCTTGCGGAGTGCATCCGGCTGTACGTGGTATTGCTGGAGTGCGTCAGCTGCCATGGCCTCTCCCTCAACGGGGTCCGCGCTGTTCCTCAATAGGAGCACAGGGAAGCGCCGGATGGCTATTAGGGACTACCCGGATGCGCGATTGTCGTGCCGCAGGAGCGAGGTCTGCCCCCGGATCGCGGTTCGA
>JABAHS010021362.1_pt2 | contig 10539 bp, 9 predicted proteins | sample 7062111 | NCBI WGS metagenome assembly JABAHS01 (sample SAMN14534600, study PRJNA622989) | marine sediment metagenome | biome: marine biome [ENVO:00000428]; feature: marine pelagic biome [ENVO:01000023]; material: deep marine sediment [ENVO:00002113]; isolation source: pool of 4 deep marine... | reverse complement strand
CGACCAGCTCTACCAGGATCAGGTGCGCGACGGCGAACGTTACGTCACGGGCACGCGCAACGTCGTGGCCATGGCCTGGAACCCGTGGGCGGACAAGCTCTTTTTCGTCATGCACGGGCGTGACAGCATCGGGCTGCTGAATCCCGATTTCTATACCAGGCAAGACAACGCCGAGGTGCCTGCCGAGGAGTTTCACGTCGCCGAGCAGGGCGACGATTTCGGCTGGCCGTATAGCTATTTCGATCCGCGCAGAAACCAGCGCATGCGGGATCCGGGCTACGGCGGCGACGGCAAGACGCCCGCGGGCGGCGACTACAAGGATCCGCTGATCGCGTTCCCGGCGCACTGGGCACCGAATGACCTGCTGTTCCACTCCGGTAACAAGCTTCCCGAACGTTACGCGCAAGGCGCGTTCATCGTCTTCCATGGCTCGTGGAACCGGATGCCATTCGAGCAGGGCGGCTTCAAGGTGGTGTTCGTGCCGATGCGCGACGGCCGCGTCACCGGAGACTGGGAGGTGTTTGCCGACGGCTTCGTCGGCCCGACGCCGGTCAAGAGCCCAGCCGACGCGGCGTATCGGCCGACCGGCCTGGCCGAGGGGCCCGACGGCTCGATCTACATCACCGAGGACAAACACGGCCGGATCTGGAAGGTCTCGCCGCCGTAAAGTGGTGTCGCACCCGGAGGTCATTCAGGAGAAACAGTCATGACTGAACACAAGGTCGTCAGCCGCGGCGAGGACGAGCTACCGTGGTCGATGGCCTGGGTGCGCCGACACGACGAATACGTGGACTGAGCGCGACGAAGACGCCGACGGTCTAGCCGATCACGACATCCGTCAGAATATCGCGAACCACCTGAGTCGCCACTTCGATCAGCAGGATTCTTCCATCCACGATGACTCGCTCGTGACCATTCGGGGCCGGCGGCAGCGCATCGACGAGTTCTCTCGGCAGCTGGCGCTTGGCGATACCCGGCGGAATCGGCTTGCCGCGCGCCAGATTCTTGGCGATGCCCGGGGGCAGATGCTTCTTCTTGCGGCCGTGCTTGGACAGCGCGTCATCGCGCCGGTAATACCCCTGGATGATTGCGATCTCGTCATCGCTGAAGATGACCTCTATGCCGACCTCGTCGGCCGCTGAAGGAAGGGGTAACAGGATGATGTGGAACGCGATCACAAGCGGTAGGCTGATCCGGAACATGCTGGGTACCTCCGGCCGTTGAAAACCGTGGAAATTCTCCGCTCCCGTCGGCTCGGAATATGTGATCCGACGCACGAATTCGCCTCCTGCGAATCGCGGCGCGGCTATGTCGCCTTGCCGCAGCGCCGCTGGACCGCCGGTCGGATGTGACCGACTTCACGGTCCCATGCGGCCCGTTCTGCCAACCTATGCNNGACCAGTGGTCGCGCTTCTCGTCGGGAGCATATTGGCCTCCGGTGTCAGTCTTGCCGAGGGCGTCACGTATGATTACGTGCGCCTGAACTATGTGAATACCGAGCTCGATGTCGGCCCGTTCGACGTCGATGGCGATGGACTGGAGCTCGACGGCTCCGTGTCGTTCCTGCAGAAGAGGGCGTTCGCGTTTGGAACCTATAGCGATGTCGAGTTCGACGGCAACGTCGACGCGTCTCGCCTCGATCTGGGCGGCGGTTATCGTCATGCAATCCGGCCACGGATCGATCTCGTCGGGCGCATGGCCTACACGCGCACCGACGTCAGCACGTCGAGCGGCGACGCCGATGACGACGGCCTGATGTTCTCGGGCGGTGTTCGCAGCCGCATGACCGCCAAGATCGAAGGGCGGGCCACGCTCAATTACCGGGTGATGGACGAGAGCGACAACGACACCGAACTGGAGTTCGGCGGCGACTACTATGTCACCGAGCAGATATCGCTGGCCGCGGCGCTCTGTCTCGGCGACGATGCGACCACGTGGTCGTTCGGCGGGCGCTACGCATTCCAGTAGATTTGCGTGCGGTCCACGCAGGCGAAAAAGCCCCGCTCCGGCGGGGCTTTTTTGCAAGAATGGTCCGGAACATCCATGCGGAGCGTCCGATGAAAATTTTTTTCCTGATCGCCGCGATCGTCGGGGCGGTGGTGCCTTACGTGTTCTTTGTGGAGCATTTCCAGGCGAACGGCCTGGCTTTCCCCACGTTGATCGACGAAATGACAGGCACGTCCACCGGGCCGTTCGCGAGTTGAATGAGCCGGGTACGGCGGGTTTCCCGTAGAATCCAACGATGATCAAGCGTCGCGACGTCCTGCGCGCCGGTCTCGGCCTGGCGGCCGCCGGCTGTCCGCTGTCGTCGCTCGCCGGTGCGCACACCGGCGGCATGCGCTTCCCGCCGCCGCCGGAACCGGGTCCGGGCGGCCTCGTGATCGAATCGCTCGAGATCTACTGGCTGCACGACGGCACGAAGACGGGTGCGGCGTTCCCGCGCCTTTTTGTCCGCGTCTACACGAAGCAGGGCGTCATCGGCGAGGCTTACACGTTCTTCTGGCATAGCTGGGATCGCGTCCCGCAACTGATCCAGGAAGGCATCGCGCCGCTACTGGCAGGCATGGACGCGATGCAGGTCGAGCGCTGCTGGCAGCGTGCGTGGCTGCTACTCGATCGAGAGTTCGCGCGCGGCGTCGGCAGTTCGGTGCTGCCTCAGTTCGCCCGCGCGCTGGCGGCGGTCGACGCCGCGCTCTGGGACGCGGTCGGAAAAGCGCTGGAAGCGCCGTGCTACCAGATGTGGGGTGCTTACAGCGCAGAGCTACCGGTCGTGACATTCGATCAGCGCTACCGACACCCCGGCCCGAACTACGACCCGGTCACCTTCGGCAACAAGATGGCGAAACTGGTCGAACTGGGCTACGCCGGCGTCAAGCTGAAGCCCGGGCGCCCGCCGTACACGCCCGCGCAGGATGCAGAATGGGTGCGGGTCGTGCGCGATGCCGTCGGACCGGACTTCATGCTGCAGGCCGACGCGAACCTGGCGTGGGATGTCGGCCAGGCGATCGAATTCGGCCGCCTGGTGCAGGACCTCGACCTGCGCTGGCTCGAGGAGCCGTGTCGCGCGCGTCGCGACATGGCCCGCGTGCGTGCCGCGACCGGTCTGCCGGTCTGCGCCGGGCAGTCGGAGGTGACGATCGACGGGGCCCGTTACCTGATGACGGACAACGCGATCGACGTGTGCAATTACGATCCCGGGTACGGCGGTGGCCCGACGGCCTGGCGAAAAGTGTATGGGCTCGCGCAGGCCTTCGGCATCGAGATGGCCGTGCACCAGCAGCCCCAGGTGGCCGGGCACCTGATGGCGGCGTCGCCTGACGGCATCAGGCATGGCATCGAGGTCTACATGCCGGACATGGACCCGTTCTTCTACCGGATGATCGAGAACCAGAACCCGATCGAGAACGGCCGCTATCGAGTGCCGGATGGCCCCGGTTTCGGCTTCGTATACGACCAGAAGCTCTTAAAGAGATTCCGTCACGCGGTTTGACGGTGCCCTGGATCATCTGGCCGAGTCCAGGGCCGGCCGGCACCGATCGTGCCGGTGGAGGCCGGGGACTGCACCTTTCATTGATGATCCCCACTTGATCACCTTCGTTCGTTGATCCGCCAGCGCGCGCGGAACGAATTCTTGTATATGCGTGTGTTAAGAGCAGGGCATCACTCGCGTCGCGGAACCGTCTGTAAAGTTTGCCGACAGAGCCGCCGCGGCGATTCCGTGTAAGCTACACGGCATGAAGAGTATCCCCTGGCGCAGGCCCTCCGTCCTGATTCTGGCCGTCGCGGTGGTCGTGACGGTCGTTCTGATCGCCAGTCGCGAGCGCTCGGCGCCGCTGGAGCGACCCGAGCGCGCATGGGTGGTCGACGTGAGGCCCGCGGTCCGACAGACGCTCCGGCCGACGCTGGAACTGTTCGGCAGCGTGCAGTCGCCGCAGAATGCGCGGCTGAGCTCCGGCATCGACGGCCTGGTCACGGCGGTGAACGTCCTCGACGGGCAGACCGTCGCCGAGGGCGAGGTCCTGATCGTGCTCGACGACCGCGACGTGCGCCTCGAGCTGCAGCAGGCCGAGGCCGACCTGCGCGAGGTGCTCGCGAAGCGCGCGTTTGCCGAGAAGCGCCTGGAGCGCAGCCGGCAGGCCTTGGCCAAGGAGCAGGAGCTGCTCGAACTGACCGAGACGCGCCAGGTGCGTGCAGGGGAGCTTGCGGGGCAGGGACTGCTGTCGCAGGCCGACCTCGACACGACCGCGGAGAACCTGAAGCGCCAGCAGCTCGCGGTCAACCAGGCGCAGCTGACCGTCGAGGAGGTCGAGATCCAGCTGACCGAGCTGTCGGCGCAGGCGTCCCGCGCGAGCGCGGTGCGCGACCAGTCCGGGATCGATCTCGAGCGCACCGAGGTGCGCGCGCCCTTCGACGGCGTCGTCTCCGAACTCGACGTATCCCAGGGCGATCGCGTGCGGGCCGACGACTCGCTGCTGCGCCTGCAGAATCCGGCGTCGATAGAGGTCCGTACCCAGATTCCGGCGCGCTACGCCGAGTCCGTCACGGAAGGCCTGGCCGCCGGCGCGCCGCTGTCGGCGCTCGTGCAGGCCGGCGAGCAGAGCATCCGGGGGGAGCTGGTCCGGATCTCCGGACAGACGCGCGAGGCGACCGGCGGCGTCGACAGCTTCGTCCGGTTCGAGACCCCGCCGCGTGCGCTGCGGCTCGGCAGCACGGTGCGCGTCTACCTCGATCTGCCACCGGAGGAGGACGTCATCGCGTTGCCGGCCGAGGCACTCTATGGGCGTAACCAGCTCTATAAGCTGGTCGACAATCGCATGCAGATGGTCGAGGTGGAACGCGTCGGCGAGCGCGCGCTGCCGGTTGGCGGCACGGAGGTCCTCGTACGCTCGCCCGAGCTCGGCGACACCGACCAGATTGTGGTGACCAAGCTGTCCAACGCCGCGGACGGTCTGCTGATGCAACCGTCGGATACCGTGACCGCGGAAGGCTCGTAGGCAAGCGCGTGGCCGGCATCATTCGCGCATTCATTCGTCACCCGGTCGCGCCGAACCTGGCGATGCTGAGCATGATCGCGCTCGGCATCTGGGCTACCGCGCAGCTTTCGCGCCAGCTGTTGCCGAGCTTCGCGCTGAATTTGGTCAACGTCAGCGTGACGTGGCCGGGTGCGTCCGCCGAAGACGTCGAGGCGCTGATCACGCAGCCGCTGGAAGACCGGCTGATCGGCGTCGACGGACTGCGCACGATCGATTCGACGTCGAGCACCGGCCTGTCCCAAGTGACGCTCGAGTTCCCGCTGGGCATCGAAATGACGAATGCGCTCGAGCAGGCGAAGGACCTGGTCGCCCAGGTGCGCAACCTGCCCGCCAGTGCCGAGGAGCCGCGTATCACCCTCGCGACCCGCACCGAGCCAGTCGCGAAGCTGCTGGTCGTCGGCCCGGTGCTCGAGCAACTCCGGCCGCTCGTGAAACGCCTTGAGCGCGACTTGCGGGCCGCGGGTCTGGGGCGTTTCGACGTGACCGGGTTGCCCGAGGAAGAGATCGCGATCGAGGTGAGCGCGGATCGCCTGATCGAGCTCGATTTGTCGCTCGGCGACATCGCGTCGAAGGTGGGCGTCAGCAGCGCCGACGTGCCCGCCGGCACGGTCGGCGGCGCGGACATCGCCCGTCAGTTGCGGAGCACCGATCAGCAGCGTTCAGTGACCGGCTTCGCCGGCCTGCCGGTCTCGGCCGATCGGGCGGGACAGCTTCTGAAGCTCGGCGACATCGCGCAGATCAGCCGGCGGTGGAAGGACGACCAGCCGCTGATCATCGTCAACGGGCGACCGGCGGTCGAGATCGCGGTCAAGCGTGCGGAGGAGGCTGACGCAATCGAGGTCGCCGAGCAGCTGCAGGCCTGGCTCGAAGCGGCCCGCACGACGTTGCCGCCCAACGTCGAGATCCTTGTGTACGATCAGATCTGGAAAATCGTCGACGAGCGCATCGGCCTGATGATCGACAACGCAATCGGCGGCATCCTGCTGGTCATCGTTGTGCTGTATGTCTTTCTGAACGCGCGCGTCGCGTTCTGGGTTGCGATCGGCATCCCGGTGTCCGTGCTCGCCTCGCTGGTTGCGCTGTGGCTGTTCGGCGGATCGATCAACATCATGACGCTGTTCGCGCTCATCATGACGTTCGGCATCATCGTCGACGACGCGATCGTCGTCGGCGAGGAGTCCGTCACGCTGTTCCAGCAGGGCGACGGCCCGGCCGCGGCCGCGGAGCGCGCGGCACTCAGCATGTTCGCGCCCGTGGCGGCGGCGTCCCTGACGACGGTCGCCGCGTTTCTGCCGCTGATGGCGATCGGGGGCACCACGGGGAGCATCCTGTTCGCCATCCCGCTCGTCGTGATCTGCGTCATCATCGCGTCGTTGCTCGAGTGCTTCATCGTGTTGCCCGGCCACCTCAGGCATTCCCTGCAGGGCACCGCGGAACGGCGCCCCGGCAAGCTGCGCCGCGCAGTCGACGTCGCAGTCAACCGTTTCCGGGAAGAACATTACCGACGCATGATCGCGTGGTCGGTCGAGAATCGGGGCACCGTGTTCAGCATCGCATTCGCCGCGATGATCCTGATCGTCGGACTCCTGGCGGGCGGGCGACTCGGGTTCGCGTTCTTCCCGCAGCCCGAGGGCACGACGATCACTGCGAACGTGCGCTTCGTGTCCGGGTCTCCGGAGGAACGGGTCGCGGAGTTTCTGAATGAGGCCGAGCAAGCGCTGCGCCGGATCGAGGCGGACTCCGGCGAGGACTTCATCACGTTGGTGGTCCGGCGGGTTCGCGAGGACAATCGCGGCTCCACGGGCTCGCAACTCGGCTACATCATCGCCGAGGTCACCCCGGGGGACCAGCGGAGCATCAGCACGGCCGAGATCCTCAGCGCCTGGCGCCGCTCGCTGCGCCTCCCGCCCGGGCTCGAATCCTTCCTGGTGATCGGCGCCGACTCGGGCCCGCCCGGAGCCGACATCGAGGTCGAGTTCAGCGGGCAGGGCGTCGATGCGCTGAAGGCCGCGGCCCTCGAGCTGCAGGAGGTGCTGGGGGATATCAGCGGCGTCAGCGGGATCCGTGACGACACGAGCTATGGCCGCGAGCAGCTGATCTTCGAGCTGTTGCCGACCGGGACCGCGCTCGGGCTGACGGGTCAGCAGCTCGGCGAGCAGCTGCGGGTCGCTTTCGAGGGCGAACTCGTGCAGATTTTCCAGGATCGCGGCGAGGAGGTAGAGGTCCGCGTCCGCCTGTCCGGCGAGGAGCGAGAGTCGCTGCGAACGCTCGAGACGCTGCCGATCGTGTTACCGGACGGCGAGATCACCGCGCTCGCCAACGTAGCGCGCCTGAAATACAGTCGGGGGTTCGATACGCTGAAGCACAGCGCGGGCGTGCTGTCCGTCAGCGTCAGCGCGGACGTCGACTTCAGCCAGAACAACGCCAACGCGATCCGCGCACAGCTCNNTGACCGATGACTATGGCGTGTCCTGGAAGTTCGCCGGCGACGCCGCGCAGCAGGCCGAGAGTGTCGGCGATATCTCGATCGCGTTGCCGCTGGCGCTGTTGACGATTTACATCATCCTCGCCTGGGTGTTCGCTTCTTACCTGTGGCCTTTCGCGGTGCTCAGCGTGATCCCGTTCGGGCTCGTCGGCGCGATATTCGGCCACTGGCTGCTCGGTTTCGACGTGTCCATGTTGTCGATCTTCGGGTTCTTCGGGCTGTCCGGGATCGTGATCAACGACTCGATCATCCTGGTCGTCGCATTCAAGCAGGCGCGTGAGCGCGGGCTCAGTGCGGCCGATGCGGCCATCGAGGCCGGCTGTCGGCGCCTGCGCGCCGTGCTGCTGACGTCGGTCACGACGATTGCCGGCGTCATGCCGCTGTTGCTCGAGACCGCGCTGCAGGCGCAGTTCCTGAAGCCGATGGTCATCTCGATCGGTTTCGGGCTGCTGTTCGGCACCCTGATCGTCCTGTTCCTGTTGCCAACGCTGCTGGTCAGCAACGAGGCACTGCGCGCGCGCCTGACGCGCGTGCGCAGCGATTTCGCGCGGCGCCTGCGGGCGCGTGCGCCCGCGGCGGCGGTCGCGACGGGCAGCCCGGCATCCCTGACCACCGAGGACCCGACCTCCTTCATCGCCGGGAGCAAGAACTGACGATGCGCGCCTCACCGGAAGCCGCCCGGATCCTCGAAGCGCGCGCGGGCGAGATCGCGGCCGCGGTCGCGGCACACCTGCTGGAAAACAATCCGCAAATCCGTGAGCGGTTCGGCACCAGCGCGCTCGGCAACTGGACCGAGCACTTTAGCCAGCGTCTGCTCGAACTGTGCGCGGCGGTAACGGCGGGCAACGAGGAGCTCTTCGTGTCGCGCGTCTCCTGGTCGCGTGATTCGATGATCGCGCGCAGCGTCGAGGCCGACGTCCTGGACGCGAGCCTGGTCAGCCTGCGAGCCGGCATCGTGCCGTACCTGCCCGGCGAGCTGCAGCAGTCGGCGTGCGATTGCATCGACGCGGCCATCGCGACGCTCAGGCGCGCGGCTTACGAGCCGGAGGCGTGCACGCTGGACCCGGGCCTGATGCCCGAACGCGTCGCGCTCCGCTATATCCAGGCGGTCATCGCCGGCAATGCGATACCGGGCATGGCGATCGTGCTGGACGCGGTCGACGAGGGGCTCAGTGTGCCGGACGCGATCTTCAAGGTCCTGTTGCCGGCGCAGCGGGAGGTGGGCCGGCTATGGCACGTCAACGACATCTCGATCGCCGAAGAGCACATGGTGACGATGACGACCCAGCGCTTGATGGCGGTGCTCGCGAGTCGTGCACAACGGGCGCCGGATCGTGGCCGGACCGCGGTGGCGGCGGCCGTGGCCGGCAATATTCACGAGATTGGCATTCGCGCGATCGCTTACCTGCTGGAGTTCGAAGGCTGGCGCACGATCTACCTCGGCGCCGACGTCCCGAAGAGTGAGTTGCCGGCCGCGATCGAGTGTTTCGACGCCGACATCGTGCTGTTGTCGCTGGCGCTCAGTTCCCAGCTTCCGGCCCTGCAGCGAACGATCGACGAGATTCGCGGGCGCTTCGGCAACGAAATCCGGATCATGGTGGGCGGCAACGGGCTGAACGAGGCGCCCGAGCTCTGGAAAGAACTCGGCGCGGACGGCTATGCGCCCAGCGCCGATGCCGCGCTCGCAGTCGCCGACGAGCTGGTGCCGATCGACTAGCGCCGCCAAATGGCGTTCACCGCTGCGTCGAGGAACTTTACGCTCGCCCTGCTGTTCGGGATCGCGTTTTTCAATTACATGGACCGCTACATGCTGGCGGTCCTGCTGCCCGCTATCAAGGCCGACCTCGCCTTGTCCGATACCGAGATCGGTTTCATCACCGGCGTTGCCTTCACGCTGTTCTACGCGACGCTCGGCATCCCGATCGCGCGGCTGGCCGATCGGCACAGCCGGCGCGTGATCGTGTCCGTCGCGCTCATGGTCTGGAGCGCGATGACCGCGCTATGCGGGCTGGCGACGAATTTCGTCCAACTGGCCGTCGCGCGGGTGCTGGTCGGTGTCGGCGAGGCGGGCGCCACGCCGCCGTCGCACTCCCTGCTGGCCGACGTGTTTCCCAAGGCCGAGCGCGCGCGGGCGCTGTCGGTGATGTCGCTGGGTGCGCCCGTCGGGATTTTGGCCGGGTTCCTGCTCGGCGGCTGGCTGGCGACGGCGTATAGCTGGCGAGTTGCACTGTTCGCCGTCGCGCTGCCGGGCATTGCGCTCGGCCTGGGCCTGCTGCGCTGGTTGCCCGAGCCGGCGCGCGGGGCCGCGGACGGCCTGTCGGCGTCGGAGGCGCCGGAAGCGGCGCCCTTCGGGGCGACGCTGCGTACGCTGCTGGNNGTCGTCTGGCTCGGCGTCGTGCAGTGGCTCCCGTCGTTCTACATGCGCTCGTTCGGTCTGGGCCTGGCCGAGGTCAGCACGTGGTTGGCTTTCATCCTCAGCGGCTCGCAGGTGCTCGGCATGCTGGGCGGAGGCTTCCTGGCCGACCGGCTCGGGCGTGGCGACCTGCGCTGGTATGCGTGGTTGCCGTCGGTGGCGATCTTCTGCTCGATCCCGCTCTTTGTCCTTGCCCTGCTGGCGGGTCATGCGACCTGGGCGTTGCTCGCGATGTTCCCGCCGTTCATGATCAGCGTCATGCAGGGGCCGGCGTCATTCGCGACCATCCAGGGCGTATCGGACGTGCGCATGCGCGCGACCGCGGCGGCCTTGATGCTGCTGATTACGAACCTGATCGGCGGGCTGCTCGGTGCGCAGTCGGTCGGCATACTGAGCGACCTGATGGCCGCGCGGTTCGACGCGGACTCCCTGCGCTACTCGCTGCTGATCGTCGTGCTGATCTTCGGCACCTGGGCGTCGTTCCATTACTATTGGGCGGCTCGCACGATTCGCGCTGATTTTAGGTAGATGATGCGCGAAACCAGGAAGCTGCATTGGAGCGGTCTGTTCGCGATGACCTGGCTGGCGGGTTGTTCGCCCGGCACGGA
>JABAHS010157501.1_pt1 | contig 10543 bp, 10 predicted proteins | sample 7062111 | NCBI WGS metagenome assembly JABAHS01 (sample SAMN14534600, study PRJNA622989) | marine sediment metagenome | biome: marine biome [ENVO:00000428]; feature: marine pelagic biome [ENVO:01000023]; material: deep marine sediment [ENVO:00002113]; isolation source: pool of 4 deep marine... | reverse complement strand
ATTCCAACGATTGCGTGACGCTGGGGTGCTCCAGACCCAGCGACGCCGCCCTGCGATCTGAAAAACAATAGCCTTTAATGAACAGATTATTCGATTCACTGCCGCCGCTGGTAAAAATAATTTTAAAATTTCGGGGAATCGACAGGCTTTCGCGTATCTGATCCTCGGCCTCCTCAATGCGCCGCCGGGCATCCAGGCCCAGCGAATACACGGTCCCGGAATTGGCGAAATCCCGGCGCATCGATTCCTGAACCGCATCGATCACCTCCGGGTCCATGGGAGTGGTGGCGGCATTATCGAGATAAATCATGTCAAACCTTTTTCCGTCATTCCGGCTTATAGGGTTGAGTTAAATGGTGCGCCACATTCAATTGATCCAAAACCCGAGCCACCACAAAGTCGACCAGATCGTCGACCGATTTTGGATTCTGGTAAAAACCCGGATTGGCGGGCAGAATCATCGCTCCGGCCCGGTCCAGGGTCAGCATGTTCTTCAGATGAATCTGGCTGAAAGGGGTCTCCCGCGGCACCAGGATCAACTGGTTCCGCTCCTTCAGCGCGACATCCGCCGCCCGTTCGATCAGGCTTTCGGAGGTTCCGGCGGCTATCCTTCCCAGGGTCCCCATGCTGGCGGGAATCACCACCATACCGTCCACCGGAAACGAACCGCTGGCTATCGAAGCGTTGATTTTGGAATTTTTGTGGACGGTCACGTTTTCCTTTGCGAAGTATTTGGAAGTCAGGCCCAGTTCCAGATTCAACAACTCCCCTCCCCGCTCGGAGATGATCAGGTGCAGTTCCGCCTGGGGTTGCAGAACATCAAACAGCCGCTTGGCGTAGCACACGCCGCTGGCTCCGGTAATGGCGATCACAAATCGTTTCATGAGGCTTCCTTTAAACCCAACAGCGCATGGACTTCCCGGCGCAGAACCGCATGAACCTTCTCTTTGGGTCCTGTGCTGTCAATCCTGAGGATGTGGTCTCCGGTGAACGTATCAAAAATGGCTCGAACCTTTTCCAGATACCCGCGTTTTTCGAAAGAACTGAAACCTTCCCGGCCGGCCTCGATCCGCCGGAAACTTTCATCCAGTGAAACCTGAATGATAAAAACGCGGTCGGGCCGGGGCGCGAACGCTTCGTTATCTTCANNGTCGATCAAAACGATCTTATTCTGTTGCAGCGCGGGCCGGATGTTCCGCTCGACATCCTCCCGGCGGTCATTGATAAAATACTGGAGTTCCTCTTCCGGAGAAACGTCCCCCCGCCCTTCGGCCAGGATTTTCCGGATTTTCCGTCCCCAGACCCCCTCAGTGGGTTCGCGAAGAGCCACCACCGGCACGCCCTCCGACTCCAGAGCCTCCGCCAGCAACCGGCATTGAGTTGATTTTCCAGTGCCATCAACCCCTTCCAAAGCAATCAAATATCCACGATCCAGCTTCATGCCCTTTTGCCAGGCAAGATTTGGCCTCCGGGCGTTTAACCCGGCGTTTGCTTTCCTGGCTTACCCTATGAAATAATGAATAAAATGCCTGACCCTCAGGGCCTATTTTATATATAATTATCCGGAAAAACCTGCTAATTGTATTGAATGGCGGAAAATTAATCATGATAAATAATAAACCAAGGTCTTGAAAGTGAAAAAATTCTGGAAAATATTCGGTTGGATTTGTCTGGGAATTTTAATTGAATTCAAATTCGATGTCATTGCCGGCACGGTCTATTTGGAAAATTATGCTTTCCATGACCGGACCTATTATGTCCAAATGAATATGACCCCGGCCAGCGGCGACCTGCAGATTTTAAAGGTTCACACCATTGTGCACCATTCCCTGGGGCCCGATTATTTCGCCACGGTCTATATCCCCAACTTTTACAAAGTAATAAACAAAAAGCCCTATATGGGAGCGGAAGCGATCCCCGGTTACACCGCCTATAACATGAATATGAAACGCAAATACCGGGATGTCCTGAGCACGGAGGATTTTATCATTCAGCCGAACGCCGTGGGGGGAGAAATCCCGGCAACCCCCGTTTTGATCGATTTCCTGAACCTCAAGCAGAGTCTCCACAAGGACAATACCTACCAGCTGGTGACCTCCAAAAACCGGATGCAACTGGAAGGCCCGGAAATAGCTGGAGCCACTTATCCCCAAAAACTGGGCATGTAGACGCATGGATCGAGCATGAAAACCCACACCAAAGACTATTACGAGATATTGGGATTGCCGGAACAGGCGTCCACGGAACAGATCAAAAAGACCTACCGGGCGCTGGCTTTGGAACATCACCCGGACCGCAACCCCGGGAATCCCGAAAGCGAGGAACGTTTTAAGGATATCACCGAGGCCTACGGCGTCCTGATGGACCCGCGGAAAAGAAACGAATATGACCGCTTCCGGCAATTTCAATCCACCGGACAACAGGGTGGTCCTCAATTTCAATACTCTCAACAGGAAATTTTCGAAAACATGTTCCGCCAGACCTTTGGGCGGGATATTTTCAATGACCTGAACACGGATTTCAAGCAATCTGGGTTTCGTTCCGGCCACGATTTTTTTGGGACGATGTTTTTCGGAGCGGCGGGAGGTATCACCAAATTCATGGGCATGATCCCCGGTCCCATTGGCAAAATCGGCAAGGGCCTGTGGCTATTGCAATCCATCGGCTCCTCCCTTTACGCCTACAAAAAAATGCAGGAATCACGGAAGCAAGGGGCTCCCATCCGCGACCGGAACCAGGGACCCTCTTCTCTCAAAGGCTCCATCAAAAGTTTATTTACCGGGCCCTCCCGGAGCGTTGCCGGCAATGAGGGTTTGGATATTTCCTATCAAATCAGCATATCTCCCCAGGAAGCCCGCACCGGTACTTTCAAAAACCTTGCCTATAAGGCCGGGGAAGAGTCCGAACATATTAAAGTCAGCATTCCCCCCGCCATTACTTCCGGCAAAAAACTGCGGCTCAAGGGAAAAGGTTTGAAGCATCAAGACCAACGCGGGGATCTGATCCTGACGATCCACGTCAAGCCTGACAATTAAAAGTATACATTAAGCTTTTTTCAAATTTCCCATACCTGTTTCATAGTAAAATGTTTGATGAATCCTGAATTTCAGTGGGTTATCCTACCGAACACGGATATGAGCAGTGTGGGCTATCCTGAGTCTTGCCGGTAAAGAAGCCATTACCAGACAACCCGTCACCTAACTTAAGGTTTACATTAATAAAATGACAGTAAATAACCGGAATATAAAGATTTTTTTGATAGTTATATTCCTGAGTTTTCTGGTTTTTGCCCATCCGTTGCCGGCCCAGAAAAAGCCCAGAATTGTCCCGGTAGGCGTCGCCCGGGTTCAGGAATTGGCGACTCAATCCTCCTACAGTTATCCCGGAACGGTCCAGGCCTGGGCCACCACCAAGCTGGCTTCCGAAGTGGAAGGGAGAGTGAAAGCCATGCTTTTCCAGGAGGGAGATTACGTCAAGAAGAGGACCCCGCTGGTCAAACTTCGTATCGACCCGCTGATTCTGCAACGCCGTCTGGTTCGGGCGGAAAAGAAGATGGTCGAGATTCGGCTGGAAGAATTGCTCGCCGGGACCCGGACGGAAACCATCGAAGCGGCACGGTCCGCTGTCGCCCAATCGGAAGCCAAAGTCCATTTGGCCGAAAACGAACTCAGGCGCATCAAAAAATTGTTCAAGGAGGGGGTTCTCAGTCTGGATGAATTCGATAAGGCCGATAGCCAGGCCCAGGCGGCCCGGGCGGAACTTGAAGAGAAACAGTCGGTCCTGAACGAGCTGGTGGCCGGTCCCAGGGCGGAAAAAATCAAACAGGAAACCGCCAACCTGAAAGCGGCGGAAGCGCGCCTCCAGATGATCCAGGACGATATCAACCGGGCGACGATCAAAGCCCCGTTCAACGGGTACATCGTCAAAAAGGAAACGGAAGTGGGACAATGGCTGGAGAAGGGAGATCCCGCGGTTTCCATGATCGCCGCCAAACCGCTGAAAGTGGAAATCCATGTTCCGCAGTTTCAATTCAACAGGATCCAGATGGGAGCTTCCGCCAGGATCATCTTCGAACACTTCGGCCCCACCGGAGGGGAAAAGGTATTCAAGGGAACCGTGGTGGAAAAAATCCGGGTGGGCGATCCGGTATCCCGCACTTTTCCGGTCCGCCTGAAAGTCAGCCGGCCCAACTCCCAGCTGGCTCCGGGAATGCTGGTTCGGGTAGAATTGAAGGTGGGCAAGCGCCGTGACAAAACTCTTTTTGTACCGAAGGACGCCATCGTCCGCACACCCAGAGACACATCCGTCTGGATCGTGCGGCAGGCCCGGGATAAAACCATGAAGGCGCATAAGGTTGCGGTCCAAACCGGACGCCATGAAAAAAACCTGATCGCCGTTCAATTCGATAAACACAAAATCAAACCGGGGGACTGGGTGGTGGTGCAGGGAAACGAACGTCTGAAACCCAAAATGCGGGTCAAAATCATCAGCCGAATCCAATAGAGGGCTTGAAGTGAAACTGGTTGAACAATCGTTGAAATATGGAGTCACCGTTGCGGTGGGGGTCATTTTCATCCTCATGTTCGGCATCATTTCCCTGCTCCGGATACCGGTTCAGCTGACCCCGGAGATCAGCCAGCCGGAGTTAAGCATCCGCACCTACTGGCCGGGAGCCAGCCCGGAAGAAATCGAACGCGAAATCATTGACGAACAGGAACTGCACCTGAAATCCATCGTCGGACTGGTCTCCATGGAGAGCACGGCCAAAACGGGTATTGGAGAAATCTACCTCGACTTCCAGGTCGGTTCGGATTTGCAGGACGCGCTGGTGCGTACCGCCAACGCGCTGAACCAGGTCCCCACTTATCCGGAAGACGCCGACGAGCCGATCATCAAAACCGTGAATGTTTCCGACCGGCCCATCGGCTGGTTCGTGCTGTCTCCCCTGCCCGGAAAGGAAAAGGAGATCAACGTCTACCACTACCGGGATTTCGCGGAAGATTTTATCAAAACCCGCTTCGAACGTATTCCCGGGGTTTCCGACAGCTCGGTTTATGGCGGCAGTCCCCTGGAACTGCAGGTCACGTTCAACCCCCATGCGTTGGCTGAGCGGCGCATCAGCATTTACCAACTGCGGGAAGCCCTGCGCAAACAGAATCGGAACATCAGCGGCGGCGATTTTGATGAGGGCAAGCGGCGTTACATCATCCGCACCACCGGAGAATTTGAAAGCCCGGAAAACGTGGAGAATACCATCATCACTCATGTCGACGGCCGGCCGGTTTATGTCAAGGATGTGGCCGACGTTAAAGTCGATTACGATGAACTGAGGGATTACGTCCGCCACAACGGCCTGCCGGGAATCGCGGTGAACACTCGCCGGGAAATCGGCTCGAACATCATCGAAGTGATGCACCGGATTAAAGCGGAAGTCGTCGATCTGAACCAGAATCTCCTTCACCCGATGGGGCTCCACCTGACGCAAACCGCGGATAAAACGGAGTACATTTCGCGTTCCATCGACATGGTGACGTTCAACCTGACATTGGGCGGGACCATGGCGGTGGTGATCCTCCTTTTGTTCTTGAGAAGTTTGTACAGCACCCTGGTGATCGCGCTGGCCATCCCGATCAGCGTCATCGGCTCTTTCCTCGTCATCACGCTGATGGGGCGGACGATCAACGTCATCATGCTGGCAGGGATGGCGTTTGCCGTGGGCATGGTGGTCGACGCGTCGATTATCGTACTGGAAAATATTTACCGTCACCGGCAAATGGGCAAAGACACCCTGACCGCCGCCTTTGACGGCGCACGGGAGGTCTGGGGAGCCATTTTCGCCAGCACCCTGACCACTCTGGCGGTATTCATTCCCATTCTTTTTATTGAAGAGGAAGTCGGTCAACTGTTTCAGGACATCGCGGTGGCGATCAGCGCGGCGGTGACTCTCTCGATGATCGTCAGTATTCTGGTGATTCCCGCTTTGAGCCGAAAACTGCTGAATTTTGAGTCCATGCATCCAGCCTCCAGAGGGGTGTTTTCAGCCCTGTTCAAAAACGTATTCGGTCTGGTTCCGCTGGCGGCGGCTTTCAACCGGTGGGTGGTTTCGAGTTTGCGAAGAATATTCGAATATCCGCTGATGCAGAAAACCCTGATCCTGGTTCTCACCGCCGTCCCTCTGGCGGGAGCCTGGTTCATGATCCCGAAAACAGAATACCTGCCTGAAGGGGATCAAAACGTCATCATCGGAATGATGATTCCCCCGCAGGGATACAACATCAGCGAAATGCACCGCATCGGCGACGATATGGAAAAACACTACCGGGCCTACTGGGAGGCCACGCCGGGGAGCCCTGAAGAAGCCAATTTAGAAGGCCCGGCGGTTCGCAATTTTCTTTTTATCGGGAGCCGGGGCCGGCTATTCACCATCGTAAAAGCGAAAGATCCCGAACGCTCCCGGGAAATGATCCCCGTCCTGAAAAAGGAATTGAAGAATGTTCCGGGAATGATCGCCATCACCCGTCAGCTTTCCCTGTTCTCCAGCGCGTTCAGCGGGTCGCGCGGGATTGAAATGAATATCATGGGGCCGGATCTGGTGAAGATCACCGAAATCGCCCGCAACGCTTTTTTCAAGCTCAAGGACGTTATGCCGGGTGCGCAGATTCGGCCGAAACCGGGAATCGAGCTGGGACAACCGCAACTTCGGGTCAAGCCGCGCTGGCAAACCATTGCCGAACTGGATCTGGATGTGTTTGAGTTGGGATATTCGGTCGCGGCTCTGGTCGACGGGGTTTATGCCGACGAGGTGTATTTGAACCCGGATAAAGTGGAAGTTCCCTACATGCCGCGCGAAGGGATCGACCTGATTCTGCAAAGCCGGGAACAGGATGTGAAGAAAACGCAGGACATTCCCTCCATGCTGATCTATACCCAGATGGGACGCGCGGTGCCGCTGGTCAACGTGGCGGAAATGGTGGAAACGGTCAGCTCGGAGGAAATCCGGCATTTCGAGCGCAAACGATCCATCACCCTGGAGATCAGCCCTCCCGCGAAAATGGCGTTGGAGGAAGGAATCGATATCGTAAAACAGCAGATCATCCAGCCGCTCAAGGACGACGGGACTTTGTCGGGAGAATACGCGATCAATTTATCCGGAAACGCGGACAAATTGGAAAAAACCCGTATCGCGATGCAGGGCAATTTTATCATGGCCATCGTCATCACCTACCTGTTGCTGGCGGTTTTGTTTCAACACTGGGGTTTTCCGCTGATCATTATGCTGAGCGTGCCGATGGCCGCGGTGGGGGGTATTTTCGGTTTGTGGACGTTGAACCGGTTCGTTCTGCAGCCCCTGGATGTGTTGACCATGCTGGGATTTATCATTCTGATCGGGGTGGTGGTCAACAACGCCATTCTGATTATATATCAGGCCCTCCTCCATATCCGCGAAGAGGGAATGTTTTACCGGGACGCCATTCTGGAAAGCGTCCGCAACCGCATTCGGCCCATCTTCATGAGCACGTTTACGAGTATTTTCGGTCTGATGCCGCTGGTGGTGATTCCCGGAGCGGGCAGTGAGGTTTACCGGGGGATCGGGGTGGTGATTCTTTCCGGTTTATTCTTCAGCACCCTTTTCACTCTGATCCTTATTCCCTGCCTGTTGAATTTAAGTCTCGCCGGATCCGGCAGCGACCACCCCACCCGTCCGGGCGGCGACCGGCAATTGCCTTCCACTCGTCTTCCTGAAAGCGCGTTACGTCGGAGCACAGAAATCTGATGACGGATAAAACCCGGGTTCTCCGGTTCTGGCAGAATTATTTTGCGGACCTTCTGATCGGTACCTTTGTGAGTCTGTTCCTGTTCGGCGTTTTGGGCTTCGTCGCCGGCATGCTGGGAACCTACGCCCTGAAAGAAACCTTTATCTGGGAAACCGGCTGGAGCGCCTGGCTGCAATGGCTGGTCCTGGTCCNNGCTGGTCCTGGTCATCGCGCTGCTCTGGTACGCCCTGTGGGGAGTCCTGCACGGAATTCTGGCCAGCGTTTTACACACCGCGCGCAGGAAGTTTCAGGAAATGGTCGGCGGCCTGCACGACTTGCTGGATATTCTGGTGAGCGGGGTTCTGGCGAATTATCCTAAAATCAACAAAGGCATCCCGCGGGAAGAACTGGCGCGCAAGTTTGACGAAATGGGTAAAAACTTCCTGGATGNNCCTGGATGAGCTGAAGCTGAAAGGCGGACCCATCAGCTGGATGAAGGGAATGGTTTTCCGGGTTATCCTGAAAGTCCTGAAATTCATTTTCCTCGATGATGTCATGGAGGAGTTGAATAAAAAAGGCAAGGAGCAGTTGGACCGGGCGGATATCGAAAGCGCGGTCCGGAGAGTGGGGATCGAGTTTGTGGTTTCCGCGCTTACCGATCAGGCGCTTCTCCTGCAGGGACTCAACGGCCTGTTGCTGGGGCTGACTTTCGGCCTGCCCTTCATTCTGTTCTGGTATTTCTAAAGGCGGGGCTCAGGGACTGAGCGCGGCGAGGCGTTCCTGGATCACGTCCCGGTCATGATAACCCAGGTAAAGCAAACCATCCGACAATGAATAATTGTGCGGGAAGGTCATGACTTCCCGGCTGATTTTCTGCACCACTTCCTGATAGACCTCCGTGGCCTGTTCCGCGTTCAGCCCTTCCCTGACATCGTAGGAATAACCCAGCGCCAGATCATGATGGGCCGGGTTGCTCAGGTTGTAAACTTTGTATTCTTCCGGATTTTTGGCAATGGGGGTGCCTTTTTCCAGATCGAACTGGGAAGCGATGCAGGAGAATCCGGGAGAGTCGAGAATCGCGCGATTGTCCATCACGAAATTGACGGAGTCCATGACCTCCTCCCGCGTTTCCGTGGGGAACCCGACCAGGATGTAGAAGTGCATTCCTATTCCGATGCGGATGCATTGCTCGACCGTGCCATCGATGACTTCTTTGGGACATCCCTTTTTCATGGCGTCCAGAACACGCTGGTTGTAGGACTCCAGCCCGAAAATCAGCTTGCGGCATCCGGATTTATAAATGGTTTCCATCCGGTTGTCTCGCAACAGGCTTTTTTCAAATTTCAGTTCACCGGTCCACTGAATGTCGACATTTTCCTCAATCAGTTTCTCGGCGAAGGTTTTCATGAAATTGATGGGCAACGCCTCATCGGTAAAAAAGAAATATTTACAGTTGTATCTTTCCTTCAGTTTTTTGAAGTCCTGCACCACCGTTTCCGCATACCGCACATGGAAATCCATGTGGTCGAACGGAATGGAGCAAAACGCGCACCGCTCCCAGTAGCATCCCCGCGAACCCATAATCGGCAGGACCCGTTCCGGTGAAAGATACAGATCGAACGGCATGCCGTCGAAATCCGGCGTGGGCAGAGCGTTCAACTCCTCCTTGGCGAAGGGACGGTTGACCTTCACCTCGCCGTTTTGCCGGTATAACAGATTGGGCACCTGGGACAAATCCCCGTCGCCGCGCAAATGCTGAACCAGTTTCAGGAGGGGTGTTTCGCCCTCGTGCACAATGAAGCTGTCGACAAACTCGAACAGCGGCGAGCCTTTTTCCAGGACGTCCACCAGTTTGGTGAAGACACTGCCCCCGACGGTGATATGAATTTCCGGCCGGGCCTGCTTGATGAGATGGGCCAGTGTCAGGCCGGGGATGATCTGCTCGACGGAGGTGATGGACACTCCCAGAATATCGACATCCTCCTTGAGAATTTCGGGAACGTAGTGCTGTTGGTATAAATCGTAGAAAAAGTTCTCCTCCGGATGCTTGAACGACTCCAGAATATCGTGGGTGGAATATGGCGAATACCGCAACTGACTGCCGATGACGGTCAATTGGGAGGGGTAATAGGAGGCCAGAATGTTGTCCAGCCAGACATCGATGATTTTGAGCGCCTCCATGTAGCGGTCGATCTGGTAAAACTCCTCGGTGCGGAGAACGGTTTTGGCGCCGTCAATCTGGTCGCTCAACGCGGGGATGATTTCCTCCGCCTCGCGCAGTTTGGCGAATTTTTCCTTTTCGAAATCGGTGTGAAACGGTTTGGAGCCCAGTTGGTTTAAATCCCGAAGGATTTTATCGTACAGAGGGCGGGTTTTTTCCCAGGTGCAGAGATGGTCCAGCAACTCGATGGCCAGGTCCCGCTGCACCACGTCGTGGATGCCGTGCTGATGCAGGAAACCTTTGAGCGCGGGCAGGCTCAGATACGGCTGAGACGGATGCCAGGATGACGGAAATACCAGATATATCATTCAAAAATCCTTATCGCGACCCTGCCGGGTCCACGAGCTTTAATCTTATTGCGGTTTGGGTGCCATAAACACCAGCATCACCAGTGGTTCCTGGGTATGGTTGACCACCCCGTGAACCTCTCCGGAAGGGGCCATGGTGATCTCATCGGCGGCCAGTTCCCGCTCCTCGGACCCGATGGTGATTTTGCCTTTCCCTTCGAGAAGATAATATATCTTGTCCGACCCTTCATGAGCATGAACTTTCTGAATCTGGCCGGGCT
>JABAHS010111026.1_pt1 | contig 10543 bp, 10 predicted proteins | sample 7062111 | NCBI WGS metagenome assembly JABAHS01 (sample SAMN14534600, study PRJNA622989) | marine sediment metagenome | biome: marine biome [ENVO:00000428]; feature: marine pelagic biome [ENVO:01000023]; material: deep marine sediment [ENVO:00002113]; isolation source: pool of 4 deep marine... | reverse complement strand
ATAATATCGTTTGATCTTATCATTTATAAATGTCTTCTGATAATTAATTCTTTTTCCTGCTACGCTCTTTATTTATTATATCAACGAGTTTATTAAATGAGTATTCTAACTCACTATTAACAATAATATAATCATAGTTACTGCTTTTTTCTATCTCTTTTCTTACAACCTCCATTCTTTTGCTAATTTCATATTCAGAGAGGTCGTTTCTATCTATTAGCCTCTGTCTTAGAATCTCTAAAGACGGAGGTTTTAAAAAGACGTAAATACCATCGCTGCTGACATTTTTTATTTTAAAAGCGCCCTCTATATTAATATCCAGCAATACGTCTTTTTGCGCTCTCTCTGATTTCTTTATCACATCATATGGCGTGCCGTAATAATTTCCGTGCACAAAGGCCCATTCTATAAATTTATTTTCTTTTACCATCCGGGCAAATTTATCTTCAGATACGAATACATAATCGACTCCGTTTTTCTCACCTTTCCTTGGCTTTCTGGTAGTGTATGAAGTGACAAACTGCAGGTTGTCCAGTTGCTCCACCAGCTTCTTGGTAAGTGTGGTTTTTCCGCTTCCCGATGGCCCTGAAATTACAAATAGCATATGGTTCTCTTCTTAAGTATTTTATATAGTTTAAATAACGTATAAGAGCTTAAATCTTTTAGTCCCCAAGTTTTTCTGTGATTTGTTTTACTTTCTGAGAGTCTTTTTTATTTATCACTAATATTCCATCTGCAGAATCTACCACGACTAAATCCTTTATTCCTATTGTTATTATCGGTTTATCCCTTGATATAATCAAGCTTGATTTGGCATCAAGGCTTTTTACATTACCCCTTATAATGTTCTCATCCATATTTTCTCTTAAATACTGATCCAAAGACTCCCATGTGCCAATATCACTCCAGGGAAAATCAGCCGGAATAACAACAGTGTTTTTTGATTTTTCCAAAATCATCTTATCAACCGGACCAGAATCTACTTCGTTATAATACCGTGTAAGCGCACGTTTACTGCTAAAATTATAATCGCTGTATTTATCCCATCCAGGGTAGTAGGTGCTGAATTCGGCCAATATGGACGATGCCTTCCATATAAAAATTCCGCTGTTCCAAAAATAACTTCCGCTTTTTATGTATCTTCTGGCAGTAGTAGCATCGGGTTTTTCCGTAAACTTAGAAACTTTATAGGCCGGATAAGCGCCGCCCCCGGAAAGTTGAGCGCTTTTTTTAATATATCCATAACCCGTGTCGGGTCTTGTGGGTTTAATGCCAAGCGTAACAAGTGGATATACATTTTTTTTGATCTCCTTTGAGCTAAGCCTGATAGCGTTTTTAAGGGTGCTTAGGAATTTTCTGTTGTTAGAAATTGCATGATCTGCAGGCAGAACTACTATAACCGCATCCCTGTCTGTATCATATATCACTTTAGAGCCATAATATATGCAAGGCCCGGTGTTTTTGCCTTCCGGCTCTGCCAATATGTTCTTTTTGCAAATTTCAGGCAGATGCTTAGCAGTTTTGTTCTTATAATCCTTTGTGGTAACCACGAAGATATTTTCCTTATCAATCAGACCTGTTAGCCTGTTAAAAGTGTTTCTTATGAGTGACTTATCATTTATAAGACGCAAAAACTGCTTTGGACTTTCTTTACTGCTCATGGGCCAAAATCTTTTGCCCCCTCCTCCTGCCATTATTAGCGCATATACTGACATAATATTATTTCCTTATAGCAATATTAGTTTAATATATAAAAAGTTGTTAAATTTATATTATAATGGTTCCAAATACACAAAATATCATGAGAAAAATATATATTATCATTTTATTTATTACTTTTCTTCTATCAGGCATAAATAACTCATACGCAGAAGAATACTACCAGTGGACTGATGAAAACGGGGTAGTTCACGTAACAGACAATCCCGAAAAAGTACCATCCAGATACAGAGACTCTACCAAAGTAGTTAAGGAAAAAGAAACAGGATCTAAAGCTACTATAAAGAATTATACAAAATTGGCCAAACAAAACCAAAAGCCCCTGCTTATCATATTTGGCTCGCTTATTGGCCTTTTCATATTATATAAATTACTAAAGGGAATTAAAAACAAATCATCAAGCAGAAGTAAGAATAAATATGACAAAGTGTTAAAGAAGTCCGGTATTGATACAATGAACATCCCCCAATTTAGAAGCTATGCGAAAAATGTGCTTTCTGCAAAGGGCTACCAGGTAAAAGAGTTCGAGGGAGACCTTGACTTTGGCGTAGATTTTGTTGCAGACAAAGGAAACACGAACTATCTAGTAAAAGTGATCTCTGACAATATGCTGACCTCAAAGATGGTAGTAAATGATGTCCTCAGAGACACTTCCAAATACGGCTGTAACGCAGCTATAATAATAACCAAAAATCACTTTACCGAAGACGCCATAGAGTTTTCCAGGTCATCCCCATGTGAGCTTATAGACAGAAATGCTCTTGGAAAGTGGATAAAGGAAACCAGGCTTTATAACTAACCAGACACGCTTAATTGCTGTACTGATTTAACAAATTACCGGCTTCTTTATTGTTAGGATCTAGCAGGATCGCTTTTCTTATGTTATTTAGCGCATCGAATATCCTGCCGTCCTTAAAATATGCCCTGCCAAGCCCGATATAAGCATCGGAGTTTTCGGGGTCTATATCTAACGCTAACTTTAGTGCGGAGTAAGTATTATTCAGATTCCCTCTTTTAAGCTCCTCTGCGGCAAATGAAATTAAAAACGATACAATCTGATTATTGCTGTTGCCAAGGTTTTTATTCAGCTGCAGGTATTCACCGACTAAAGCAGTAGTCCCTTCAAAATTACCTCTTTTTATTTCATCAACCACTACTGAAAACAGACTGTCCATTAACAGGGTTGCGACCTCGGTGCTGGTTTTTTGAGGAGACAGCCTGTATGCGGTTCTAAGCGGGCTTAGCGCGCTGTACCAATCCTTAAGCCCTATGTACGACCGGCCCAGATATATATATGCCTTTGTATATTCCGGATCAAGCTCAGTCGCTCTTATAAAGTGCGTAGCAGCCTTCTCGTACTTGCCCCTGTTAAAAAGACTGAGACCCCTTTCAAATTCAACAAGAGCAGAACTTGTCGTAATCAAATCCGCACAAGAAGCAAGTAGTGTAACTGCTATAACAGATACTATGTATAATTTCTGAATACTATAGGTTTTCATAAAATTCCTCACTTTTATTTCTATTTATTTATTGTTAGCTTATATTAAATAATAGCTCCTTGTAAAATCATATGAAAAAATATACTGTTCCAAACAAAAAAATCCCTGTAATACGAGACTCTTACGGATATAAGACCATTTCAGAGATGGTGGAAAAATCTGCTGATAAGTATGGCAGTAAAACAGCTTATGAGATTCCAAGAAATGGCAAGATAATAAAATACAGCTTTTCTGATGTTATTGACCTTGTTCAAAAACTTAGCAGACATTTAAATGAAATCGGCATTTCAAAGGGTGACAGGGTAGCTATCATAGGAGAGAACCGACCGGAATGGGCAATATCATTTTTTGCTCTGTCATGGATCGGGGCTGTAGCCGTTCCGCTTGACGCAAGGGCATCAGAAGACAATCACAAACTTGCAATCAGCCACTCAGAAGCTGTTGCTGCAATTACATCTAAGAGTTTTCATGACTCTATAAAGTCACTTAGCTCATCCGCCCCCTCTCTGCGCACCATAATCAGAATGGAGGAACTGGACAATATAAATAATAAATACTATAAAGGGATCGGTTCTGCTGTAATTGCCCCTGATGACTTAATGCAGATACTTTTTACTTCCGGCACTACCGGCGATCCCAAAGGGGTTATGCTCACACACAAAAACCTCATGTCCAACGTTGAGGAAGTACATAAAATTATTGAATTCAGTGAGGATGACACCGCATTTTCCATACTTCCAATTCATCATGTGTATGAATGCACAGGCGGGCTTCTCTGCACCTTTTATAACGGAGTCAGGGTATTTTATTCAAGAAGTCTAAAGCCAAGAGAAATGCTTGCAGACCTAAAAACGGCAAGCCCGTCCATCTGGCTTAACTCTCCTCTAATACTTGAAAAGCTGTATCAGAGAATAAGTAAAGAACTGAGTTCGCAGACAGGGGTCAAATCTATTATTGCTAATATGCTACCCAAAAATGTGATAGGCAAAAAAGTAAGACAAAAGCTCGGTCTAAGCAATATAAAATTAATACTTAGCGGAGGTGCAGCCCTTTCAGATTGGGTTGGCGACGGTCTCTGCGAACTTGGCTTTCCGATAATACAGGGTTACGGCCTGTCAGAATCTGCGCCCCTTTTAAGCGTAAACCCCGCAAGCAATCCAAAAAATGAGAGCGTAGGGATGGTTATCCCGGGGGTAGAGCTAAAAATCGTGGATGTTGATTCTGAGGGTAACGGAGAGATATGGGCAAGGGGAGATAATATCATGAAAGGATATTACAAAAATGACTCTGCCACAAAGGAAGTCTTAACAGAGGACGGCTGGCTCAAAACTGGGGATATAGGATATTTTGATGAGGATGGATACCTTTATATTACAGGGAGAAAAAAGTATATTATTGTAACAAAGGGCGGTAAGAACGTTTTTCCCGAAGAGGTAGAGGAAAAGCTCTGCAAATCACCCTTTATAAAGGAAGCGATGGTGTTCAGCCCCGACGACTCTCAGATCCAGGCTTTAATATTCCCAAACACCGAAGAGATCAAACAAGAGTTAGATAAGTCAGGCACAAGCTACAGTGCTGAAATATGTAGAGATTTTATCCAAAAAGAAATAAGAGAAATAAACAGGAATTTAGAGGCTTACAAAAAAGTCAGCAGGTTCGAGATAAGAGAAGAAGAATTTCCTAAAACCACTACAAGAAAGATAAAAAGGCATTTATTCAAGGATTACAAAATATAACTATATTATTTAACTCAATAATCATCCGGAACCTGTATCAATATCTATAAAATTATAGCAGTAATCGTTTCCCAAATTAATGGATCATGCCAATTAATCACTGAACTATTTACAGAGCCTGATCACCCAGAAGAGTCCACCCTATCATTACGTCTTTGTATTTTTCGAATGATCCGCTCAGGTCCTGCTTGGTGTCTTTTACCGCCATGCCAATGGTTGTACCCGGAACAAATAGTTTATTTAGCATATTATTGCCGAATACAAGGTCAGAAGACGTCTCGGTTCTTGTCGATGCGCCTGTTACAGCGGCGGGCCCTTTATTCCCTTCAAGCAAAAACCCATGACCCAGAGAGTTATTATTGGGATCTACAAAATATGTGTTCCAGCACCCATACTGGGTTACTACCGTGGGAAGACCGGCGTTTGTTAGGTTTTTTTTGCATCAGTGATATGAAACAGCCCGCTAAATGTCCACCTGTCCAGATCGGAATGCCCGAAGAAACTGGTAAGGGCCCTGCCGGAGTTTATCGCGTCTATCAAATTTGTCCTTCCGTCCGCTACACTCAGCTCATCAAGGTATGCCGTATCGACGCTCCAGCTCTGAGGCAGTTTGGTTATAAGACTGTTGCTCTGCGTCATGAACGATACTGCCCCGCTCTGCCGGTCTGCCGCAAACACCGTGCTGTTTTGGTGGTCTGCAGCGGGGTACTGAAGCGTTTTTTGTATTATCGATCAAGCTCAGTATCCGTTCTAACAGGAAATCTTCCGATAGCCACGTCCTGAATCTTGTCTCCATCAATATCCGCTAAAACCGAATCAGACGGCGCAAATGTGATTATCTCACTGCTTGGCTCATAAATACTGGGTATAAAACTCACAGACCCCTTGTTTAGATAGTCCATATAATCATATGTGTCCCCTACTACAAGCAGCACACACTCTGTTCCAAGGCTGTTTGCAGCATAGCTTATATAGTCCCTTATTGCCTGAGGGTCCAATATCCCGTGGCCTTAGTGGTAGTATATATCCTCTACATCCACCACTTTTACGCTCTACTGCTGATTCCTTTTATTTATTAAATCCGTAAGACCCCCTATAAAATCCCCATGGGATATAATAAGATACTGTGCGCTGCCGGTGTTTATATCCTGAGTGCCTTCTAATAGCTCTACCTGAGGGCTTAGAAGTGAATCTGTTGTCGAGACCGCATAGAGTGAATTTGATTTATCGTCTCCATTAAATATTACAGAATATGTGCCGTCTCCACTGCCTTCTATATCTACAGAGCCCAGCTGCTGTACTGAACTGTCCGAATTTATTCTGTATAAAACCATATCCGGTGAGCCTAATCCGCTTACGCTAATCGCCTTTGCCTGTGAGTTAAACAAAAGCCCTCCCGCCTCTGCTACTGTTTTCCTTACGTAGCTCACGCTAAACTTATCGATAAACGCAAGATCAAACGGCGCCGCGAGGTCTCCGGGAATTGTAATACTCAGCTCATTTGTCCCGTTTACAAGCTCTGCCGCTGTCTGTGTTAAATCCACCACTATGTGCTTTGTCTCAAACCCCTCAAACAGCTCGTCTGCTATCTGCACTCCGTTTAGACTTACGAGTACATGATGGTCGGGGTTTATACCCTTTATATCACCGGGGCCACGAACATATACGCTCACCCGCCCTTTGCCGTCTATTACATTATCAAGCTCAAACGCGTAGGTCTTTACCGCAGGGCTCGAGGGTCTTGCAACAAGGAATACGTCATACCACGGGTCTTGGTTGCGTGAGGATTCCGAGTACCGGTTATTATTGTCCTCTATATACGAAGCTTCATAATAATCCGTTACTGCAGAGTTTTTCGCAATAGTATCGTTATCCTTTGTTATATCTAAAGACAAACTTGAGTCTATCTGAAGTATATAGCCATTGGTATTTGTATACAGCGTATCAAGGGCTTGTCCGTAAAATTCTATGTAGCCGTCCGGCCCGAAGGTGTCTGCAGGCTGGCTGTGTATATATACAGGCACAGGCATGCCTTTGTTTGTAAGGGCTATATCCTGACTCTTTATTCCGTTTAGATCTATTCCCTCTGCTGCAAGCTGCTCGTAGGTTACCCTGTATATACCCGTTTCACTTACTTTTAGCTGCGCTTTGGGAAACTCCGCGACTTGTGCTGTATTATCTGCCGATATGGTAGTAAACAGCCCTTGTTTTGCCTTATTGTATTTCTTTATAAGATTTTTGGCGTTTGCTTTCTTAAGCTCGGCTCTTTTTGATTTTTTAGCACTGCGCTCCCCTGTTATATCTACCCAGTCTATCGGGTCTGCCTTGGCTAACGAGCCGTATACTCTGTTTATATAAAACGGTCCGTGGACAGTCTCTTCTGCCGAGGTGTCCACGTCGCTTACGTAAAATACGTTTGAATCAGTAGCTATATTAAATGTATAGTCAGTCTTGCTTAGAGAGCTTAGAACCTTTTTGGGAATAAGCTCTTCGTTTAGTCTTTCTCTTTTGCCGCCTGCATCAGCATAAATATGAAACCCTACATTTAGAGTCTCAGTCGACGTCGACCACTTAAATTTCACCTCATTTCCGGTCGAGGCCACCTTGAAGTATGAGAGAGTTATGGCTGTTACGTCACTGAAATCGTATGAGGCGTCGTTTAGCGTGCAATCGGGTATTGAATCTTTTTGAAAAGGATCACTATTTCCGTTCGAGGTGGAAATCGCTATGCCGAATACTACGTTGTCGGGGCTGAAAAGTTTGTTGCCCACATCATCCGTAAATGAGCACAGCGGTATCTGTATATCAAGATAATACTCGTTCGTGCCGTCATTTATGGCTCTTGCCTCCATATGGGAGTTATCGCAGTCGCTTCCGTCAGCCGTAATCGTGTTGCATGCATGAAAGATATCACTCTGTACACAGTTTGTCGTAGTATCTATACAGCCCTGCGTGCATGTGTTGCCCACAAGCGTGCAGTCCTGGCTGTTCTTGTTAACATTGTAAAAAAGTGATACTTTGTCAGAAGCATTGGGACTGCCGGAAAAATTACCGTCAATATCTATCAGAAAATCAGAAAAACCATCGCCATCAATATCTAAAATAACAAGGTAATGGTCATTTCTCAGATCGATGCCGTTTGAAGATGGATCATCGTTTAACCTCATTCTGAAAGCCAGTGAATCATTACACATCGAAGCCGAGCAGTCCGTTCCGTTCCAGGTAGTGCCGCCGTCATAATTAGCCCAGAAACCTCAGGTTTCCGTGCCGCATGAATCTATGCCTGCATTTACATTGGAATTGCAGTTGGTTTCCGGGCAATGAAGCGCATTACCCTCGTCGGTACAGCCAGAGGATATATCTACGCTGTCATCACCTACACCGGTGTTAGACGTGGAATCCGACGGGCCTTCATAGTCCGTTAAGCGCTGTTGCTGACCGGTACTAAAAAAGCGAGAAGGCAAAACAGGTATAATAGGAATAACCCCGTTTTTTGGAAGAAGTTCATATTTTACCCCCCTACTCTGAAGTGTTTATTTAAAAACCTGTAAAAAAATGACCATTCTTCGGCAGCCATACGACCATAAGACGATGTTTATATCAATCCCTTTTTGCGACCTGCGCTTTCACGCATTGTGCCCTTTTGTAGTAAATACTCATAATAAGGATAAGACTTTTATATTAGTAATGCAAGTATTTTTTTCTTTGAATTGAATAAACTTAGAGATTAAACGAAAGCTCCGGGATGGACTAGGGCAGATATACTGCAATATTACAGAGTAGCAAATATAATCAGTCTAAAAATATTAATTTAGAGGTTCCGGCTTCTATAACGTCGTAGTCCCTCAGAAGCTGGTCTGTAACGGGCCTTCCGTTTACTTTTGTGGGGTTTAGGAAGTTACCCATATTGAATATACGAAATGTTCCGTCCTCAAGCTTGACTATTTTGGCCTGATGCTCGCTTGTAAAAAGACCCTTTATTTGAACATCGGCATCTTCGCCTTTTCCAATTGTAAAAACGTTTTTATCAAGAAGAACTTCCTCGCCGCCAAGAAGTCTGAGCATAGCGCCCTTTGACTGAGCCTTGTGTTTTACATTGCTTACATACTTATCCTGAGCGCCGGTATCATAAATAACCGTGCCGTCATGCTTATCGGCATATTCCTGCTGTTTTCTTAGCGTATCATCCTCATCAACTTCGAGTTTTAGTATGAACTTGCCTATTAGTATCAGGTCATCGGGTTTTACTAATGCTTCTTCTACCTTTACGCCGTTTACATAGGTACCGTTNNGGATACCGAAGGGTTGTTTATAACAATGTCATTATCCTGCGCTCGTCCTACAGCGGTTATATCGGGTTTTAATACGAATTTCTCTACTATCTTCGAGTCCAGCGTTATAACCGCCGATATCATCTGAGAGCCTAAATAATCTTCCATTTCATTTCAGCTTCGATCAAGCAAAGGGAGGTTTTGTGAATATATCTGCCGTTATTTAATATTTTTTTAACCCTTAATCTTAACCCTCTAGAATTAAATACCAAAATTTAAAGCATAAAAAACCTGCATTTGTATTAAAGTTATCAAATTATGCAGGTTTTGGCAATAAATAATTTTTTGAGAGTACTGAAATAAGAAAATAATGTTTTGAATCGGCATACAACTGATGTCGAAATGCGTATGACAGGGACATTATCAAGATAGCTTCATACTTCGATATATTTAGTGTGGTTGGTTGAGAGGGATAACAAAAAACCCCCTCACAGACAAGCTCTGAAAGCGGGGAATATGTAATCTATCTTGTAATTTAAAGTTTAGTACAATACATCATTCATCTTCACATTCACAAGTATTAACATTGCAAAAATCTATGCCACAAAGACCCTCACTGCCTACTTTGCAGTCTTCTCCTGCCTTCACATTCCCGTTTCCGCAGAATGCAAGATTTGTGCATTCGAGGTTTAACATAAAAGAATTATTCTGCTCATCAGGATTATCAATTACTATAAGTCTCTTAACTTCACCAAGCACCTAATTCTCACAGAAATCAAACCTGTCCTGAGTACATTCGATCTTAAAGAAGTTCTTTCCGTCACCGGAGCAGAAGCATTCATATATATCGTCCCTAGTGAACATGCACTCTTCTAGTGTGGCCGGAACAGGAGGGGCTTTACATACGTTTCCATTGCTGTCCCAAACACAGCCACCAGTTACATTACCGTCACAAGTGAAATTTGATTGTGAATTTTCTACACATGAATCCTCATCAAGGCATTGGCTGCAATCTGTCGGTTTTCCTGTCTGACATTCATTTTCATCCCAAAAACATCCTTGTCCGCCAACTTATGGGCTGCAAATATCATGGTCAAAAAAATATGTCATTATCACATATTAACTAATCACAACTAGTAATCCCTGTCTGCGCTCTGGATTGCAAACCGGCAATTAAAAGAATTGAAAAGAAATACCAAATATCAAGATTAACTGTTTTGTTCTCATATCATTATTCCTTAATCATTTTTTATTAAATTATTTTATGTTTTCGCCTTTATATATCACTATATTAGTAATCATGTTACTGTGCATATAT
>JABAHS010010926.1_pt1 | contig 10545 bp, 7 predicted proteins | sample 7062111 | NCBI WGS metagenome assembly JABAHS01 (sample SAMN14534600, study PRJNA622989) | marine sediment metagenome | biome: marine biome [ENVO:00000428]; feature: marine pelagic biome [ENVO:01000023]; material: deep marine sediment [ENVO:00002113]; isolation source: pool of 4 deep marine... | reverse complement strand
ATTAATAACTCAAGCGGGTTTATGAGACTTTACCATATAGGAAGACTCATCAGCTACTTAGCTCTAGGAATCATAGCGGGTCTTCTTGGAGAAACATTCTTATCTAATAATGCTCCTATAATCTCTACCATTTCAATAATTTTAATATCGACGTTCTTTATATATACCGGTTATAGGCTAGTAATGGGAAAACCACTTGAATTTCTACCTGCTAGGACTATCTCTTATCTTATTTCAAAACCTACAAAATGGTCTATGAGTCAAAACAGACCAGTTAAGTCTCTTGCCCTAGGAGTTGTAAACGGGTTTCTGCCATGTGGCTGGGTCTATATTTTTGTGATTGGAGCAGTTGCTACTAAAAATCCTCTGTATAGTGCAGCAATACTTTTTATATTTTGGCTAGGTACTCTACCTGCTTTGTCAGCATTCCCTTATCTATATAAAAAGACTCTAAGTAGAGCTCCTAAGAGGTTAGCAATACTAGCCGGGATAGTATTGATAGTTATAGGATTAGCAAATCTAACAATTCATTTCACCCACAGTGTAACCCACCAAAATCATAGCGTGCATGCTGTGAAATAATTCTATTTTGTGATCAGTGGAGTATTTTCCTCCTCAGTGTTCTCAAGAAAACATTTAATAATATCTGTTGTTGAGATTATCCCTTTCAATTTCCCCGTTTCTTCAATAACTGGAATTGCATTAAACTTTCCAACACCTAATATTTTGCTAGCATCGGTCATTTTACAATCTTCTGTAACTGTCACAGGGTCTTTTGTCATGATAAAACCAACAGTGAGTTTGTTCATTTTTAGATTCTGTACCATAGCCATGCGGAGATCGCGATCTGATACCATCCCAACAAGTTCTCCATTGTCCACAACTGGTGCCTGACGCACTCTATTTTCTAACAAAGTATTAAAAGCCTTAGTAACATCTTCATCCGGGTTTAAGGCAATAGGCTTAGCTGTCATATATTCTTTTACTAACATTTATAACACCCCCTTTTACAATCCATACTATTACAGTATTTCGCAAGAAATATGCCAACCGGATATACCATTTTTATTGACTTAAACCAGATAGGAAGTTGTCATTTGTCAGAAAGAAAGACAGATCCTTTATACAAGAAAATTACTTACTAAATAGCAACAAAAGGGTATCCATATTAGCATACCCTCTTGTTCCAAAGGGGGGGCAGTAGCTCCAAAGAGCTAATAAGTAATGAAAGAACTAAAATCTAAAACCTAATCTTCCTCCGTAAGTGCCGAAAGAACCGTTATTCCTGTCAACGTAATTATAACGTCCTTCTGCACCTAAGAAGATTTTTTTGGTGAGATTAAAGTCCACACCTCCACCAGCAGCAAGACCTAACTCGGCACTACCTTGCCCTGACGGATAACCTCTATTTTGAAGCTTATCTGGTTGTGGGGCTATACCACCGACCTGACTACCAGGATCACTCTTATTTAGAAATATGTTAAAGCTCGGTCCAGCCACTAGGAAAGGTTGGACAATATGATGTGCTTCAACTTTGTACTTTAGACCTAGTAAAATTGATACTGTATCTAGAGTAACGCTATTTTGTGTTGGAAGCGCACCTGGAGCTACAGCATTAATAGTTGGCTCGAAGGTGACATCATCATCTGTTTTAGCCCACCCAATATTAATTAGGCCCATCAATTTTCCCGGACCTAAAGTTCTATATAATGGCAAACCTAATTCACCAGCCATGTAAAACCCAGTACCGGTTTTAAACGGCCCACTTTGAGCTCCTATGATAAGCGCGAACTCTGCCCCAAGAGGCTTATCCGCTTGATTGGATGCAAGCTCCTGCATTTGGGCTTCAGATTCCTGCACATGTACCTGGGTAGCCGCTTTTTCAGCCTCCAACTGTTTTATCTTCTCACTCAACAATTCATTCTGTCTGCGGTTCTCCTCATTCTCCCTGCGGTTCTCCTCAATCATCTGTTTAAGTTCTTGTATTTGTTCATCGCTTGCAGCATGGACATCATAAGACTTGAAACCCAGCGGCACAGCTAACAACAATAACAACGCATACGCAAACATATGTTTACTCAACATACGACTATCCTCCTTTTTTAAGATAGAAGATGTTAATTGCAAGTCAGATGCCAAGAAATTAAGTCAATAAAATAGGGTGGTCAGGAAACATGATATCTATATTTGCATGTAACATAATAAGACATAAGACATATAGAGCCTAAATTATATATACAGATGAAAATATTTAGTTTTGAGCTATCAGACAAATAGCATACAAAAATGAAAGTATGATTTTCACTGAAATTTTTGGTAGCTTACTGAATGTTGAAAATTTTGAGCTTTCTATAGAGTGTATCCCTAGATATTCCAAGCATTTCTGCAGCCTTTGATTTATTTCCTTCAGACTCGCGAAGTGCTTCTTCAAGTGCGAACTTCTCTAATTTATCTAAAGCTAGAACCTGATGTTCTGAGCTCTTAGGTTGTTGCCAGACTAAATGCTCCTTTAAATCTTTATCGGTAATTGTCTTCTTCTGGTTTGAGCTTACCGCAATAATTCCCTCAATTAAATTTTCCAATTCTCTAATGTTGCCAGGGAAATCGTAGTTATATAGATGGTTAAATGCTTTTTCAGAAATGCTTTCGATATTCTTAGAGTATTTCTGATTGAAAGTATTGATAAAATTATCTATCAGAAGTGGAATATCCGATTTTCTATCTCTGAGAGGAGGAAGTTCAATTACAATTACAGCTAGTCTAAAAAATAAATCTTCTCTTAGAAACTCATTCTTTAATTCCTCAACGCTATGATTGCTAGCAGCAATGACTCTCACATCAAGAGGCAGCTCTTTTGTGTGACCAATAGGTCTTACTTTATAATCTTCTAGAACTCTTAGAAGTCTCACTTGCAGATCTTTTGGCATTTCTGCTATTTCATCTAGCAAGATTGTGCCGCCGTTAGCTGCTACGAAAAGTCCCTCATGGTCTCTAACAGCACCTGTAAAAGCTCCTTTTTTATAACCAAAAAGTTCAGATTCAAGAAGTTCCTTAGGTATGGCTCCGCAATTAACAGCAATAAATGCCTCACCAGAGCGGTCTCCAGCAAGATGAATCCCTTTTGAAAGAAGTTCCTTTCCGGTTCCCGTCTCACCTACTATAAAAACTGGTGCATTGCTTCTTGCTGCTGCAGAAGCTTTTTCAAAAACGCTTTTCATCGTCTTCGAGCTGCTGATTATATTCTCAAATCCGTATTTTTGCGAGATGATCTGCTTAAGTTCACCTACCTTATTTTCCAGGTCGTGTGATTTTCTTATTACCTCAAGCTTACTAAGAAGCACATCTTTATCAAAAGGTTTAGTAATAAAATCCGATGCACCATGCTTAATTGCATCGACTGCCGTTTGAACCGTTCCCTGACCAGTAACGATCATAACCGTTAATTCTGGAATAATATCCTTTAGTTTCTCAAGTAGCGTGAAGCCATCCATCATTGGCATCACCAAGTCAAGTAACGCAATATTAATATTAGAGTCATCTGTTGCTTTTTGAAGAGCCTCACGGCCAGAGAATGCTGTAACCACATCATAGTTACTTCTTTCTAGCAGTTCTTTAACTGCAGAAACGAACTCTTCATCATCATCCACTACTAAAACCCTAAAACCATTCTTACTCAACCCTATTCTCCTCATTATATACTGGAAGATTTATTGAAACGGTAGTTCCAATTCCTTTTTGACTTGTTATGTTCATAATACCACCATGATCATTAACGATACGTTTAGCCACAGAGAGCCCTAAGCCTGTGCCTTTACCTGCGGGCTTAGTAGTAAAAAAAGGCTCAAAAACAAAGGGGATTATTTCTTCTGATATACCTTCCCCATTATCTTCTATTTGGACTTCAACATTTTGCGCTTGATCATCCATTAAAGTAATTATGGAAAGAGAACCGCCGTCTGGCATAGCATCAACAGCATTCATCATCGTATCTGTGAAGACAAGATTAATAAGGTTTGTATCAGCAAATATTGTCAGATTCTCGTCAATATCAGTCTCAAGCACAATACCTTTTTTCTTAAGCATTGGCTTTATCATCTCTATTGATTCTCCAAGAAGATTTGAAATATTTTCTTGGCTCTTCTCATTCCCAGGTCTTCCTACGAACTTAAGTAGTCTTTGTATAACCTTCTGTCCATATAAAATCTGTCTTTCTATTGAATTTAGTTTTTCACCAAAACCCTGGCATTCAGGGATATTTGGCACATCATCTTTAAGCATTTGTACTCTAAGCAACATAGAGGCTAGCGGAGTTCCCATGTGATGTGCAAAACCTTCTGCCATTTTTCCAATAATCTGGACTTTTTCTAGCTCTACTATCTTATTTCTAATTACTAATCTTTCACTAATGTCCCTAATTGTCTCTATGAATTTTCCATCTCCTTCTTTCATATAAACTAGACTAATACTTACAGGGATTCTCTTACCATCTTTTGTTAATCTCTCTGTTTCATAATCTGTTATTTTTTTTCCTTCAAGAATGCTAATTAATTTATGAGAAAAGTTTTCCCTATTTTCAGGTGTAATAATTTCCCAGATTTTATTTATATGGCCTTTAGCATCTCCACAAAACAGCTTTTCAGCTTCTTGGTTCACAGTCTCAACAACTCCTTCACTATCAAAAACAATTATGGCATCAGTGGTGTTGTCCATAATTTCTCTGAGCCTCTGTTCTCTCTCATTAAGAAGTTTCTCTGCAACTCGTCTCTTAGTAATATCTATGATAGTACTAATAACAACTAACCCTGAATCCGACTCTACAAAATTTAAACCTATTTCTACAGGGAAATTACTTCCATCTGAACGTAGGGCATACAAATCCCTACCTATGCCCATTGGTCTTTTAGTGGGTTCAGTCGCATAATCAGCCCTATATTTGATGTGGTTTTGCCTAAAGCCCTCTGGCATTAATTTTTCAACATGGCTACCAATCAATTCATCACTTTTATATCCAAACATCTCTTCAGCCTGAGAATTGAGAAAAATAATTATTCCTTCATTGTTAGTCATTACTATTCCATTCGGAACAGATTCTACTATTAATCTGAAAGTTTCGTCAGGAATTTCTTTTTCCCAATTCTTTTTTTCTTTATCTGTCATTTCAGATGATACCTATGCTATATATTAGAAATAGTCTAATACGATAACTAATTAGAAGTCTACAATATTTTAGTTATTCAGGCACATTTATCATCTAAGCTAAAACATTGCAATATTTGTACCAGGATTATATATAGTAATAATATCAAGGTAACCATTTAGTGATAAGTACATATGAAGTGTCATATTATCTGACACAAGACATTTTGCTTAATTGTTTTATGAGAATTACTGAAAGGAATTTTTCTTAGAGCTTAATCTTAATAAGGTCTTAAAAATGTTTGGCTCGGGTTAGTTGATACACTTCGAACTCCAGCCCTACTCTTGTCTATTCTAGAAAATACCAGGTTAGTGCAAGAATTAGGTATCAATTCTCAGGTTTCGTGATCTTATCAATATATGTATGATAATTGGTAATTATGTAAACTTAATGCCTGGCACAACTGTCTGAAATTATTGAATATAATAACAAGATAGATTTATTCGATAAGACATGAAAAATAATATCCAATAATTACAAGTCGTTACAAATTAGGGTATGACATTATTGTCATCCCAGAAGCAGCTAAGATTTTCATTAAAATTTAAAACAGTTATGAATAACAATTGATATTGATATTAATATTGCATAAACGTCCATTCTATTAGGCAAACTTAGACACACAATACTGTCAACAATTTAAGCTTTGGGCATATCGCTTGTGCATAAATTGGCAACACCTCCTTGGGTTGGTATTATATAAAAATAGCCTTATCCATTAATTTTAAGGAATTTAAAGACATTTTGATTACTACCCGCAGTGAATATTTGGCGGCTCGAAGACAAGTGTCATATTACTTGTGTCTATACTTAGCTCAATAGTAGACTTTACTGCATTAAGTATAACGATGAATGATTTCACATGGATAAATCCAGAAAATGATCTAATTTGGATAGGTCCGGCACTGATCGCTGGTATTGTGGCAGCTCGCTTTGGTCTGCCACCTATGGTGGGTTATCTGCTCTGTGGTTTTGCGCTGAATCTTTCAGGGGTATATGACACCGATCGGCTAAGGATAATTGGGAACCTCGGGGTCACACTGTTGCTGTTCACTATTGGTCTAAAACTCGATCTGCGTTCTCTTTTGCGTCCTGTAATTTGGGTGGGGACGACCTTACACTCTGCTATTATTGTCGCAGTGTTCGGCACTTTATTTTACTGGATGAGCCTTGCCGGTATCCATGCTTTCGCTGGTATAGATATCGGCACAGCTTTATTGATCGGTTTCGCGCTGAGTTTTTCCAGCACCGTGTTCGCGGTCAAAACTTTGGAGGACAAGGGCGAGTACCAGTCCAAGTACGGCAAGACCGCCATCGGTGTCCTGATCATGCAGGACATTTTCGCAGTAATATTTCTTGCTGCTTCCACTGGTGAACTACCTTCTATCTGGGCACTTGGTCTATTGTTGCTAATCCCGATGCGTTATTTGCTCTTTCTAATGTTGAAGCACGCCAGGCAAAGTGGTGAGCTGCAGATATTGTACGGCGTTTCGCTCGCTTATGGCGGTTATGCCCTGTTCGATGCTGTCGGTGTGAAGGGTGATCTCGGTGCCTTGATCATCGGCGCCATGTTGGCATCGCATCCACTGGCAAATGATGTCTCAAAGCGTCTGCTGGGTTTCAAGGACCTGTTACTTGTTGGCTTTTTCCTGAGTATCGGCATGTCGGGCGAATTGACGGTCTCGGCAATGCTTATTGCTCTGTTCCTAACAGTGTTGGTCATTTTCAAGGTTGCTTTATTCTTTGTTTTGTTTACCCGATTCAAAATGCGTGCGCGAACTGCCATGATATCATCACTGACATTAGCCAACTACAGCGAATTCGGTTTGATTGTTGGTGCAATCGCAGTAACCAACACTTGGCTGACGAATGACTGGCTTGTAACAATAGCGCTTTCACTAGCAGTATCCATTACTATTGCCGCGCCCATAAATGTTCGTGCAAGTCGTCTATATGATCGTTGGCGAGCAAACGCCAGCAAGTTTGAAACAGAATCGGTTTTGCCCGAGGACGAGCCGCCTGATGTGGGTAATGCTGAAATTGTAGTGATTGGAATGGGACAAATCGGTACCGTAGTGTATGAAAAGCTGGCATCAGACTTTGGAAATGTGCTCATCGGATATGATATTGACCCCGACATAGTAACCGCTCACAAGGGAATAGGCCGTAATGTCGTCCTTGTCGACGCAACCGATGATGAAGTGTGGGAAAGGGCAAGCGTTACAGGTATTGAAGTCGGTATACTAACTTTGAAGGGTCACAAGGAAAACCTGGGTATTGTCAAACGTATCCAAGAACGCAACTCAAATGAGAAAATTTTCGTGGTTGCTGGGCACGAGGACGAAGTCGAGGAGCTCATTGGAGCTGGTGCGGAAGCTGTATGGAGCATGAACTCGGAAGCTGGTATTGGCCTTGCCTCCGAAGTGATCTCCTATTATAAGAAAAAGCATACTGAAAGCCACTAGAACATATCCCGAGCAACAAATTATGTTAATAAACCTAATAGAAATTTTATGATAAAAGCGTTTGATATATCAACGAAAAAAGCGCCGATAAGAGGCACAACAAGAAATGCTTTTGCTGAACCGCCAAATTTTTCTGTAACTGCTGTCATATTTGCAATCGCAGTGGGAGTTGCTCCCAGTCCCAAACCAGCGTATCCCGCAGACATTACAGCTGCGTCGTAATCTTTGCCCATTACTCTGAACACAACAAATATTACGAAGAGTGCAATTACTAGAACCTGAAATAATACTATAACTAATATTGATCCAGCGAGATTTGCCAATGTCCAAAGTTGGAGACTCATCAGTGACATAGCTAAAAACAGTCCGAGGCTTAGATCCGATATCAGAGCAAGTGAAGGTGTGTTGGTCGGCCAAGTCACTCTTTTAAAGATATAGGGAATTGTGTTAGTCAGGATAATTCCTGCAAATAAACAGCTTACAAAAAGTGGGAGTTTTATTCCTATACTTGTAACAAAAGTGTCGATGCCCATACCCAAACCCAATGAAATTGCAATTACGAGAAATGAGTTTAATACTCCGAAATAGTCTACATTTAGACTGGTTGTCTCATGTTTGATACCCACAGTCGGCTCTTCCGGTGTAGAGGGTTGAAGCTTATTTCTTACTATCAAAAATTCAGCAATTGGCCCGCCTATTATGCCGCCTATTATAAGACCAAAAGTAGCACAGGCAATGCCGATCTCTGATGCGTTTGGTATTCCAAATTGATTAACGAAAGTCTGTGACCATGCAATTGTAGTCCCGTGGCCTCCACTTAATGAAACTGATCCTCCAATTAAACCTAATACAGGATCAAGACCCAATACCTTTGATGCAGCAATTCCGGTGAAATTTTGTATAAATAGATATGCAACTGCACAAACTAGCAATATGCCGAGTGCTTTTCCACCTTCCAAGAGATTCCGAACCTTGGCTGATAGACCTATGCACGTAAAAAATATGATGAGAAATGTATCTCTGTTAACCAGTGAGAAAACAATCTCCTGATTTGCAATAAAATAATAAGCACCGAATATGAGAGAGGCTATAACACCGCCTGTCACGGGCTCAGGAATGTTGTAGTGTCTTAGAAATGGAATTTCCTTATTAAGCTTCTTCCCTAAAAACAGTACCAATATAGCAATTATTAATGTTTCACGGTCGTCTAATTCAATCATTTTTAATCACCTTTCTTATAGTACTGGAAAATTGTAATTTATAATAAGTCTTAAATCGTTAACTGAGTCCTGGTCACCTGAGAAATCAACATTAGCATATCTAAATCTAATCCAAAATCCTCGAATAGCCAATCTCTCGGGTTTGTAATCGACTGTTATATCAAATTCTCTCTGATTTGGCAGAGATTGACCGTTATTATCATCAACCGCATCATAACCAAACGCATAATTTGTAAAAAAACTTAAACCCTCGAGAATATCTATAGCTGTAGCATGTGATAGTCCAAACAGAAATGCTTTTTCTCCTGCACGGTTAAAATCCTTTACCATTAATGATATATATCCTGGATAACCACCATATGGGGAAATTATCCTTCGGTCATTGGATGTGCTTGAAAAAGCCGNNTGAAATCTGAGCCAAGCAAGTCCCTACCAACACTTCTCTGATCACTATACTGTATAGAGAATTTTACTCCAACTCCACTAGCCATAGTTTTAACAAAATTCGATTCTGCATAGAGAATGTTTATTACATCTTCTACAAAATAGTTTACTCCTCCAATTGATAATGCCTCTAATGGATAATAACCCGCACCAAATACATACATTCCGTTATCGACATTATCTATAACTCCTATATGAGACATCGGGACAAATTCATCTGAGTTTCGTCTTTTAATTTTCGAGATATAACCACCACCGAACCTAATAGTATCAAAATTTCCTATTAGTCCATATGACTCAAATGTATTAGGCACCATTCTATTATCCTGCCTGTTAACATATGGCGAATCTATATATTGTCTATATATTCTGATATCCAGTTTGTTTTCATAGTTTAAATTTGCATAGGCTCTTCCCAAAACAGTAAAACCCTCCTGGCCTGGACCTAGCAAAAGTGTGCCATCCTTGTCGTCAGGACCATATAATTTCTGGGATGTAAAAACTTCCCCTCCTATAGATAGCAATTTAAAAAGCTGGCCCGATTCGTATGAAATAGAACCACCGAGGGCCCAGGCGGTATTTTCGGAGCCATTTGAATTAGTTCTATCGAAATAAAAAGTTCTAAGATTTAAATCTAGTACGGTATCACGGAAAAATGGCGGAAGTCTTTCTAAATAATTTCTAAGTATCGGAACAACTACTCGCCTCCTTGGGGTGATTCTAAATGAATCACCAAGTGGGCTTACCAATCCTTCAACAGAATCTGGCGCAGGCTCTTCATCGCTCAAATATTCAACAGCATATGCCGAATTTGGTAATATCAGACTAATTGATATCAGAACAAATATGGATATTAAGATCCGTTTTCTCAGCATAATTTTGAACGTTCAAACAGATTTCTGTTTCTGACAATTGAATATTTTGCTTAGAAGACTAATATGAATATTTTTAATATTATGTATTTATCAATGTCAATGATGACGATGAAACCGAACTATATATAAAGTAATTTATCATAAAAATGCAGGATTTACTCTAAATGCTAAGGGCGCTAGCAATAGTGACTCGGGCAATTTACAAATATTTGAAAACTACTGAAAAGATTGGCTCGGGTTAGTTGATACACTTCGAACTCCTACTTACTACAACTATTTATTTGTAGAAAAAAGCTTATTTGAAGAATTTTGTCTTTCTGAATAAAGCTAAAATTTGATAAATA
>JABAHS010069731.1_pt2 | contig 10556 bp, 11 predicted proteins | sample 7062111 | NCBI WGS metagenome assembly JABAHS01 (sample SAMN14534600, study PRJNA622989) | marine sediment metagenome | biome: marine biome [ENVO:00000428]; feature: marine pelagic biome [ENVO:01000023]; material: deep marine sediment [ENVO:00002113]; isolation source: pool of 4 deep marine... | reverse complement strand
CTTTTCGGGGCTGGGACATTGCTTGGCTACGAGATCCTGCCGCTGACCTCAAACGGCGGCTGGTACGAGGCCAACGGTTTGATGCTGTTGCCGCCGAGCGCATTTTTCATTATCGGGCTTCTGATCTGGGCCGTGCGCAGTGCACGACCCAAGCAGGTGGAGCATCCCGATTACCAGATCCACGAAGTGCACCGCACGGAGGTCCTGTGATGGACGCCGTGAATCTGTTCATCCAGGCCGCTTTCGTCGAGAACCTCGCGCTGACGTTCTTCCTCGGCATGTGCACGTTCCTCGCCGTCTCCAAGCGCATCGAGACGGCAATCGGCCTCGGCCTGGCCGTGATCGCGGTCCAGGTCATCACGGTGCCCGTCAATCACCTGATCTACCGCTATCTGCTCGCCGATGGTGCGCTCGCCTGGGCCGGATTGCCCGAGGTCGATCTGAGTTTCCTGGGGCTGGTGTCCTACATCGGCGTCATCGCCGCCCTCGTGCAGATCCTCGAGATGACGCTCGACAAGCACTTCCCGAAGCTCTACAACGCACTCGGCATCTTCCTGCCGCTCATCACCGTCAATTGCGCCATCCTCGGCGGTTCACTGTTCATGGTCGAGCGTGACTACGATCTCGGCGAGAGCATCGTCTTCGGATTCGGCAGCGGCTTCGGGTGGGCGCTTGCCCTGATTGCGCTGGCCGGCATACGCGAAAAGCTGCGCTATAGCGATGTGCCCGACGGCCTGCAGGGCCTGGGCATCACGTTCATCATCGTCGGCCTCATGTCGCTCGGCTTCATGGGCTTCTCGGGAATCCAGCTTTGAACCCGACGCTTGCCACGGAGGTAGGTCTCGGCATCGCCCTGTTCACGGCGATCGTGCTCGTACTCGTGCTGGTCATACTGGCGGCGCGTTCGCGGCTAGTGGAGACCGGCAGCGTCGCCGTCGTGATCAACGACGACGCGGAGCTGCAAATGCCGGTAGGTGTAAAGCTCATGCAAGGGCTCGCCGATGCCGGTATTTTCGTGGCCTCCGCCTGCGGCGGTGGCGGAACCTGCGGCCAGTGCCGCGTCAAGGTGCTCTCGGGTGGCGGCGCGATACTGCCGACCGAGACGTCGCTCATCAGCAAGCGGGAGGCGGCCGATCATGAACGGCTCTCCTGCCAGGTCACGGTCAAGCAGAACATGCGCGTTCGTGTTCCGGACGAAGTCTTCGGCGTCAAAAAATACGACTGCGAAGTCATCTCGAATCGCAACGTCGCCAGCTTCATCAAGGAACTCGTGCTCAGCTTGCCCGAGGGCGAGGAAATGGACTTCCGCGCCGGCGGCTATATCCAGATCGAGTGCCCGCCGCATCAATTGCGCTTTGCCGACTTCGATATCGACGAGATATTTCGTGATGAGTGGGACCGCTACAATCTGTGGCGATTCGAGTCGACGGTCAAAGGAGTGGAGTCACGCGCTTACTCGATGGCTAATTTCCCGCTGGAGCGCGGCCTCGTTAAACTCAACGTCCGCATAGCGACGCCACCACCCGGGGCCGGCGAGAAAGTTCCCCCCGGCAAGCTTTCTTCATACATCTTCAGTCTCAAGCCCGGTGACCATGCAACGATCTCGGGTCCGTTCGGAGAGTTTTTCGCCAGAGAAACCGATAACGAGATGGTATTCATCGGCGGCGGCGCCGGGATGGCTCCGATGCGCTCGCACATCTTCGACCAGCTCAAGCGGATAAAGACTCGTCGCAAGATCAGTTTCTGGTACGGCGGCCGCAGCCTCAAAGAGGTGTTTTACGTTGAGGATTTCGATGCGCTGGCGGCCGAGAATGACAACTTCAAATGGCATATCGCGCTGTCGGAACCGCTGCCCGAGGACGAGTGGACCGGCTATGTCGGTTTCATTCACAAAGTGCTGTATGACGAGTACCTGTCCAAGCATCCCTCACCCGAGGACTGCGAGTATTACATCTGCGGACCGCCGATGATGAACACGGCGGTGATCACGATGCTCACGGAACTTGGCGTGACGCGTGACCATATCCTGCTGGATGACTTCGGTGGTTAGGATTACGCGCGGCCCGGTAACGTCCGTCTGCCTGGTAGGCTTTGCCGCGACAATCCTGCTCACGGCCTGCAGCCCGACAGCCGAGCGCGAAGCGGTGCACACCCTGAGCGGCAGCACCATGGGCACGACGTTCAGTATCAAGCTCGTAGCGCCGCCCGTTTCGCTCGACCTTGAGGAACTCAAGCAGGCCATCGGCGACGTGTTGCGTGAGATTGAGGGCAGTATGTCGACCTACATCCCCGACTCGGAGGTATCCCGCTTCAATCAATTTGCCAGCCGCGACTGGTTTCCGGTCACAGAGGAAGTCTGCTCGGTTGTTGCGGCGGCATTGACGCTTAGCGCCGCAACCGAGGGCGCGTTCGACGTGACGGTCGGGCCGCTCGTCAATCTGTGGGGCTTCGGTCCCGGCGGCATCATCGACGAGCCACCGGACCCGGCGAAGATTGCGCTCTTGCTCGAGGCGACGGGGTATGAGTCGGTGCATGCCGACTGTGCGCGGCCCGCGCTGCGCAAAGACATCCCCGAGGCGTATCTCGATCTGTCCGGCTACGCCAAGGGTTACGGAGTCGACAGGTTGGCCACGTTGCTCGATGCCCGCGAGGTGGCCAGGTATCTCGTCGAGATCGGCGGCGAGTTGCGCCTCAAGGGGCGCAATCCCGAGGGCCGCGCGTGGGCTGTCGCGATCGAGGCGCCGCGCCGCGGCGACCGCGAGGTACAGGGTATTGCCCGGTTGACGGATGTCGCGGTTGCCACGTCCGGCGATTACCGAAATTACTTCGTTCATGAGGATCGGCTTTACTCGCACACGATCGATCCGCGAAATGGCTATCCGATCGATCATGGCGGTGCTTCTGTTACCGTGGTCGCGCCGAGCGCGGCTTATGCCGATGCAATGGCCACGGCGCTGCTCGTTCTCGGGCCGCAGGCCGGTCTCGAGTATGCCGATGCCAGGGAGGTTGCGGCCCTGTTCTTGCTGCGAGACGATGGGCAGCTCGCTGCCCGTGCGTCCGGCAGATTTGCCGCCGAGGTGAGCTACCAGTGACGCTGATCGTTACGACATTGCTGAGTTTTCTTGTCATTGCGAGCGTGATCGCTGCCATGGCTGTCGGCGTCGTGGCCGGACGCCGGCCTATCCGCGGCAGTTGCGGTGGCCTCAACGGGAAGCCCTGTGAACTGTGTAGCGGTCGCTGTCGCAGCAAGGGCCGCTCGCGAGGTTAACGTCATGTCAAACAAATCTGCACGGGTTAGGGACTACATGTCGGGAAAGCTTGTCACGTTCACGCCCGATACGGACGTCCTCGATGCCATTCACGAACTTGTTGATCACGGTATCGCCGGGGCCCCGGTCGTTGACGACCATGGCCACCTCGTCGGCATGTTGTCAGAGTTCGACTGCATGCGCACCGTGCTCAATGCGGGTTACCACGGCGAGCCCGGTGGGCCGGTTGCCGACTACATGGTGACCGACGTCAGGACCGTCGATGCCGACATGAATATCGTCGATCTCGCCGAGCTGTTTCTCGAGTCGGGATTTCGGCGCTACCCGGTTTTGAAGAACAATCGGCTGGTCGGGCAGATCAGTCGCCGGGATGTGCTGCGTGCACTGGGCGAGATTCGCCATGCGCGCAGCTGAGTGACGACCGTGTCGATGCCTGCCCGCACCGCGATGCTTCTCCGCCTGGCTGCAACAGCTTGCCTGGCCGCGACGGCCCTTGCCGCCGCCGAGCCCGACAACCTTGCCGTCTGCGCGAGTTGTCACGGCGAGGACGGTTCGGGCGCAGGCTACGAAAACGTCCCGATTATTGCGGGCACGCCCACCGCTCACCTCGAACAGGCCATGCAGGCCTACAAGAGCGGGGCGCGCCGCTGCGTCGAGGAGACGCTCATGTGCGATATTGTCGCTGAGCTCGACAATGCCGAGATCCGCGCTTTCGCCGAGCATTACGGGGCGATGCAAAGGCGACCATCAGGCGAAGATTTCGATCTCGTGCTTGCGCTGAACGGCGGACAACTGCACGAGGCTCACTGTGCCCAGTGCCATGTTTTCCCTGAAGACGAAAACGTTGAGGCGGCACGCGGCATACCTCTGCATGCGCAGCGGTCCCACTACCTGCGTCTCGCCTTCGATGCCTATCGTGACGGCCACAGGGACACATTGCTGCCCGAGATGGCCGAAAAGCTTGCGCTGCTCGATGCCGCGGATATCGAGGCACTGATTCATTACTACGTCAGTTACCGCCGCTAAGGCATCGATTACTCTGTAGCTGAAAGTCTCGCGGCGAATGCCTTGCGCCGCAGGTAGGCGTAAATTTCGAGCAGCGGTAGCTCTTTCGGGCAAACATCGTGGCAGGCCATCATGCCGAGGCAGCCAAACACCCCTTCGTCGGTTGCTATGACCTCGAACCACTCACTGTCGTCGCGCGTATCGCGCGGGTCCATCATGAATCGCGCCATGCGGTTCAAACCCGCCGGCCCCGCAAACCCGGAGCGCACGTTGGCGACGCCGCAGGAAGCGATACAACATCCGCACTCGATGCAGCGGTCGCTCTCATAGATCTGTTGCGCGATATCGTCATCCATGCGCTCTTCCTGCGCCTCGGGGTCGAATGCCTCGCGGGCATGCAGCCAGGCCTCACTGTTCTCGACCAGGGCGCGGAACCAGCTCCCCGTGTCTACCGACAGGTCGCCGATGAGCTTGAAGACCGGTAGCGGGTGCAGTCGTATCGTCTCGGGCAGGTCCGAGGTCAAAGTCCGGCAGCCGAGCACGGGTCTGCCATTGACCAGCATGCCGCAAGAGCCGCAGAAAGCCGAGCGGCAGGCGAAATCGAACTGCAGGCTCGGGTCCTGTTGCTCACGAATCTGGTTGAGCGCGATGTAAAGTGACATGTACGGCGTTTCCTCGAGCAGAAACGTCTGCATGTGCGGATGCGATTCGGGGTCTTCGGGGTTGAAGCGAAAAATCTCGAAGCGCAGCTCGCGTGCCCTTGAGTTCATCTCTGCCGTCATCGATATTCCGTCCAGTCTTGCCAGCGAATCCGGCTGCCCATGTCCTCGACCGTGGGCAGCCGACCATGTCCCTGCTGCTCGGCAACGACGCTGTTGTTGTACGATTCGATCGACTGTTGCATATCGATGCGCTCGTCGCTGCCGTAACCCCGATGCCCCGGGGGTAAGTCAATCATGCCGACAGGTTCGTAACTGAGCTCGGGTTCGCTGGCCTCGCGGGGCCAGCGCGCAAGCGTCCTGTTGAGCCAATCGCGATCGTTACGCAGCGGATAATCGCTGCGAAAATGAGCGCCCCGGCTCTCGGTTCGGGCCAGGGCACCCATCGTCGTTACGCAGGCGAGTCGCAGCATGCCCTTCAAGCGCAACGCGAAAGACAGTTCGGGGTTCATGCCGGGCGCTCTGGAGCGCAGCACGGCCCGATCACATTCGCCAAGGAGTTGCCGCAAGTCGCCGAGGGCGCGTTCGAGTTCCTCGCCGCTGCGGAAGATACCGACATTCGTGATCATCGTCTCGGCCATGCGGTCACGGATCGTGTAAATGCTGGGTCCAGAACCGCTGCGTGCGAGCCAGGCCTCGGCGCGCTGCCCAGCTTCGCTCAATGCCTCGAACGCCACCGAGGTTTCTACGTCAAGACTCGAACGCCGGGCAAAATCGGCAATGCGCTTGCCGACCACCCGGCCGGCGACGACAGTTTCGGCGAGGCTGTTGCCACCGAGACGGTTGAAGCCGTGCATGTCCCAGCACGCCGCTTCGCCCGCCGCGAACAGTCCGGCCATCCCGTAGGCCTCGCCGTCCTTGTTCACACGGATACCGCCCATGGAGTAATGCTGCGTTGGCTGCACCGGTACCAGGTCCTTGGCCGGGTCGAGGCCGGCAAAGTCTCGGCAAATCTCCGCGACCTCGCGCAACTTGGTATAGAGGTGCTCGCGCCCGAGGTGGCGCAGGTCGAGCCAGAGATGCGGCCCGTACGGGGTATCAACGCCTTTGCCCTCGCGCATGCGCTGCATCATGTGGCGCGAGACAACGTCGCGGCTCGCCAACTCCTGCTTCTCGGGTTCGAGTTCCACCATGAAGCGGTGCAGATCTTTGTCGAGCAGATAGCCCCCGTCGCCGCGCGCGCCCTCGGTAATCAGGATGCTGCTCGGCAAAAGCGCCGTCGGGTGGAATTGCACGGCCTCCATGTTGCCCAACGGGACGATACCGGTATCGAGAGCGATCGACGCGCCCATGCCTTCGTTGATCGTGGCGTTGGTCGTGTATTTGCCGTAAATGCGCCCATAGCCACCCGTCGCGATAACCGTGGCTTTGGCGAGGACCGCAAAATGGTCCCCGGTTCTCAGGCAGCGGGCAACAGCACCCCAGCACCGATTGCCCGAGTGGATCAGTTGCACGGCCTCGGTTCTGTCACGCACCGTGATCCCGAGACGCACGACTTCGCTGTCGATCACGTAAAGCGCAGCGTGCCCCGTGCCGGCGCCCGCGTAGCAGGCGCGCCATTTCGCCGTACCGCCAAAATCACGGTGCATGATCAGGCCATCATTCTCAGGACGTTCCTCGATCTCGACGCGCTCACCCTTGATGAAATAGCGGTTGCGACCAGCACGAACCCGGGTCCAGGGCATGCCGAAGTGAGCGAGTTCGCGGACCGCGACCGGGGCCTCCTCGGCAAATATCTGCGCAACCTCCTGGTCGGCGCCCCAGTCGGAGCCGCGCACGGTGTCGAGAAAGTGTATCGTCGTATTGTCACCCTCGGCCTTGACGCAGTTCCCAAGCGCCGCCTGCATTCCGCCCTGGGCGGCACAGCTGTGGCTGCGCCGCGGGGGTACCAGGGAAAGTATCAATACGTCATGACCGGCGCCGGCCGCCTCGATAGCGCAGCGCTCGCCCGCGAGCCCGCCGCCAATCACCAACACATCGGTGGTAATCAGTTGTCCACTCATGACGCTGCCCCTGCCAGGAGGAACGCAAGCGGAGGGTCCATGACGCCTGCGAGTACGAGCAGCACGACGATACCGAGGCCCAGGAAGAACCAGAGCAGCAGGCGCTCGACGGTGTGCAACACGCTGCGGGAGAGCAGCGCACCGGCGCCCCATTTGGTAGCCAGTCGATAAAGACCGACGCTTGCATGGAATTCCACGCACACGAGGAGCACGGCGTACGGCAGCCAGAGACCGGCCTGAACCCGGGACATCGAGCTCATCGCCTCGATTCCGAGGCGCTCCCCAAAAAGCGGTGTCAAGACATCCAGCCCGAGGAGCAAAACGTGAAAGCTGCCGAGCACGAGCACGACCATGCCGGTGCGGACCTGCCAGATCCAAAGCAGCGACTCCACGTGGGGACGGAACGGCGAAAACGGGCTGACGCCGGCGGGTGCGTCCCGACCCGAGCGGGCAAGCTGCGTGCCGATCTCAAGCATGCGCTTGCGTTCGGCGAGCTTGGCCGGAATCTTGCGACTCGCAAGTGCAGCGTGCAGCAGGAACAGGCCAAAGATCAAAGCGACGGTCGGCTGGGCGATGTAGTAGGTCTCGAGCATGCCGGCCAGCCAGTCGAAACCGCGCTCACCCGTGAGGATCGAGCCGACGAGCACCATGTGACCCCACATGAAAAGGGCTAATGCGAGTCCACTCGCCCCGCTCAAGAGCTCGTAGATCAACTCGCGACGTTCGGGCGCACTGCTATGCCTGGTTTGCGACGACAGGAATCTTCTCCCTGGTTGATGCTGAATTTGTGCCAGTTTTTGGCTGGCCACGCCTATACGTAAAAGCCCTAAGTGGGTATGGCGACGATAGGCTCTATCGTAAGTAAAGGGTAGTCGGCTGCAAAGTCCGCGAAAAACTCCGGCGATGCTACGGAAAGAATAGTCGTGTTTGGCTACTATTGCCGCATCGCGCGCTCGGGAAGATACAGTTAATGACAGTAAAGATTTCTTTTCGCACGGTCTTGGTCAGTGCAGGCGTTATTGCCGTTGCCTTTCTCGTGCTCGGTACGGTCGGCATCGCCAGCTGGGAATACACGAACAGTAACGCGTTCTGCGGTGGCGCCTGCCACGGCGTCCATCCGGATGAGCCGGTTGCACATCAGCTCGGCAGACACGCCAATGTCGCCTGTGTCGAATGCCACATCGGCCGTATGTCGACGTTTGCCTCCATGATCGAGAAGTCCGGCCATGTCGTGCATGCCTGGAACTTCGTATTCGGTTACGAGCGGCCGACGCGTTCGACCTCGCTTACCGAGGCAACGCAGTCATGCGAAGGCTGCCATACGAAAGCTCCCCACCAGAACAATATCGTCAACACGAGCAAGAAGTTCGACACTGACAGGCGCAATACCGAAACCCGAATGACGCTGACAATGCGGCTGGCGGGCCGCACGTTCGGCGGCGAAGTGCACAGGGGCGTCAACTGGCATGCAAGCGGGGCAGTCCGCTTCATTGCCGATGATCCGCAGAGACTCGACATCCGCTGGGTCGAGGCAACGGCACCAAACGGCACGAAAACGATCTACGAGAACGTTACCAAAAGGCTTACCGGCGAACAGATCGAGCAGGCGGACAAGCACGTCATGGACTGTATCGACTGCCATAATCGCGCGGGTCACCCGTTCAGCAACCCTCTCGATGAGGTCGACGCGGTTCTTGCGGATGGCAGACTTAGCCCGGCGCTGCCGTTTATCAAGCGGCAGATCGTTGAACTGCTGGAAGGCGACTACGACTCACATGAGGAGGCTGTTCAACTCCTTACCGATGCGTGGGCAGAATATGCAGAGAAGTACGCGGACATCGCACAGGATGACCCCGAGGCCTGGCAGGCCGTGCGCGAATTCTTCGACGCCGAGCAGGGTCTTTTGTACGAGATGATGGTTCGCAGCCGCTTCGTTGGCGAAGAGGGCGTGTCATGGCGGTCCTTCCCCGATCACAATGGACACAAGACCGATCCCGGCTGCTTTCGCTGCCACAGCGGAGGACTGCAGACCCAGGCGGGTGTGCCGATAACACCCAACTGCACGAACTGTCACTCGGTGCCACTGGTCACGAAGCGCGACCGGGTACCGAATTACTTTTTGACGCTGATCGACAAGCAGAAACCGGACAGCCATCACGACAAAGCCTTTATCTCGAAGCACATGGACCTTGCCGGCGATGAGTGCACGGCCTGCCACGAACAGCTGCGATTCGGCGTCAATGATCGGTCTTATTGCTCGAACTCTGGTTGCCACGGCAACACATGGGAATTCCTGCAACTCGATGCGCTGCGCACGGCCGCAGAGGCGATTGTGACCCCGGAGCCTGACTGACGCGCAGCTGAGAGGAGAGACAACGATGAAACGACAGCGACTGCTCAGCCTGCTACTGATTGCTGCGGCCGCGCTGGTGACGAGCGCGCATGCGCAGAATTCCTGTATCGACTGTCATCAGAAGAGCGAGTTTTTCGCCGAATATCCGAAACTGCACAGCTATTACCAACAATGGCTCGATTCACCCCATGAGCAGGCCGGGCTCGGCTGCGATGATTGTCATGGCGGTAATGCCGCTGCGGACTCGATGCGCCGCGCGCACCGGGGCATGCTGCCGATGAGTTCACGAAACAGCAGCCTGCACGCGATGCGCCAACCCGATACCTGTGGCTCGTGTCACCGGGAAAACGCGAGCGAATTCACGGCGAGTGCTCATTACGCGGCCCTGATGGGCGCGCGTGCTGCGCCGACCTGCACGACATGTCACCCGGCGATGAGCCAGAGACCCGAGCTTCGAGCAATCGTGCTCAATGCCTGTCGCAACTGCCACGGTCCAGACAACAAGGAAGGCTTACCGCTGATCGCCGACGAGGCCGAGCGGGTCTTCAACCACCTCAACATTGCAAGCGGCTTGATTGGCTGGACGCGCATCCATTTCCAGTCGCACGATTGGCCCGCTGACAGCCGCGAGCGTGTCGGGGGACTCGAGAAACGCTACGCCGCTATCGTTAGCCAGGTCCACCGCTTCGATCTGGCCAGGACCGAGGCACAGACGGTTGAGCTGCTCGCCGAGCTGCGGGCGTTGTTCAACGAGGCTCGCCGCGAGCACGAGGAGCATGACGGCAGCTCATGAGCCGTAAATTGCAGGCTCCGATGGCTTCTTCAGGTGCCCCTGCTCGATAGCGATCACGGCCTTGGCGAGCAGAGTAAAAACGAGGATGCCGAAGGCCCAGATACCCGCGGCGACGCTGAGTTCGACGACGGTCGGCGCGTACTCGAAAATCTCGCCGAGCGGTGTCGGCACGAACCCGGGAACGACGAGGCCCATGCCTTTTTCGATCCAGATGCCGAGGAAGGCCAGTACGCAGGCTACGTTGAGGTAGCGGAGGTCTTTCCGTAACGGGTTGATCATCAGAATGATTACGGCGACGACGTTCAACGTCAACGCGAACCAGATCCATGGCTGCAGCGAATTGAATCCGTCCAGACCGAGGAACAGGTAATGGATCGATGCAGCGTGAGCACCCTCGTTGTAGAAGTCGGTGAA
>JABAHS010148461.1_pt2 | contig 10564 bp, 10 predicted proteins | sample 7062111 | NCBI WGS metagenome assembly JABAHS01 (sample SAMN14534600, study PRJNA622989) | marine sediment metagenome | biome: marine biome [ENVO:00000428]; feature: marine pelagic biome [ENVO:01000023]; material: deep marine sediment [ENVO:00002113]; isolation source: pool of 4 deep marine... | reverse complement strand
ACCGGCGCTGGGGCACGCGCTCGCCCTGCTGGGGCTGCCCCCGCCCGCCGGCCTCGCTGCCGCCCCGCCCGCCGAGCTGCTGGCCTGGGCCCGGCCGCGGTGGGCGCTGGCGCGGGTGCCGAGGGCGCCCGCCGTGCAGGCGGACCCGCGCGCGGCCGGATAAGCGATCCCACACGCTCCCCGCGGCCGATCTGCTAGGCTGGGTTATACCCTTCACAGCGGGAGATCCGGGACGTCCCGTGGACAGAGTCATCCTGCTCTTCCTGCTCGCGCTGTTCCTGTTCGCCTCGCCGCTCACCCGGTGGTGGGCGACGTCGAGCACCCCCTGGTACGCGCCCTATCTCATCTGGCTGGCGCTGATCGTGCTGATCGGCGCCCTGAGCCGCAGGTGGGACCGCGGTGAGCTTTGAGCTCGAGCACCTGTTCGCAGCCGGGGTGGCCTACCTCTCTCTGCTGTTCCTGATCGCTTATGCGGTGGAGCGCGGCTGGCTGCCCCGGCGCATCGCCCGCCATCCCGCGACCTACGTGCTCTCCCTGGGGGTCTACGCGACCTCGTGGACCTACTACGGCAGCGTGGGGTTCGCGCAGACTCAGGGCTTCAACTTCCTCACCATATATATCGGTGTCACGCTCGCGTTCCTGCTGGCGCCGGTGCTGCTGCGCCCCCTGCTGCGCCTGACGCGGGAATATCAGCTCACCTCGCTGGCGGACGTGTTCGCCTTCCGCTACCCGAGCCGGGTCACGGGGATCCTGGTGACGCTGTTCATGCTGGCGGGCACCCTGCCCTACCTCGCGCTGCAGATTCGCGCGGTCACCGAGTCGGCGCAGGCGCTCACCCAGGAGGCGACCCCCGCCGAGATGGGGCTGTCCTTCTGCGTGACGCTCATCCTGTTCGCGATCCTGTTCGGCGCCCGTCACGTCTCCCCGCGCGAGAAGCACGAGGGGCTGGTCACCGCCATCGCCTTCGAGTCCCTGGTCAAGCTCGGCGCCTTGTTGCTGGTGGGCGCGTTCGCGGTGTTCGGCGTCTTCGGCGGCGTCGGCGCGATGAACGACTGGGTCGAGACGCACCCCCGGGCGCTCGAGGCGCTGTACCGCCCGGTGCGCGAGGGCCCCTGGGGCACCCTGCTGCTGCTCGCCTTCGCCGCGGCCTTCCTGCTGCCGCGGCAGTTTCATATGGCATTCACCGAGAACATCGATTCGCGGGCGCTGCCCGCGGCGAGCTGGGGCTTCCCGCTGTTCCTGCTGCTGCTCAATCTCCCCATCCTGCCCGTGCTGTGGGCGGGCACGCTGCTCACCCCCGAGGCCAACGCCGACTACTACGTGCTCGGCATCACCCTCTCCTCGGGCTCGCCCGCGCTGTCGATCCTCGCCTTCATCGGCGGCGTCTCGGCCGCGAGCGCCATGATGATCGTCACCACGCTGGCGCTGACGGCGATGTGCCTGAACCACATGCTGCTGCCGGCGAGCTACCCGGACCCGCAGCTCGACATCTACCGCTGGCTGCTCTGGGGCCGGCGCATGATCATCACGATCATCATCCTGACCGGCTACGGGTTCTATCTGATCCTCGAGCACAACCAGGGCCTGGTCCAGCTCGGGCTGATCTCCTTCGTCGCCGTCGCGCAGTTCCTCCCCGGCGTCGCCGGCCTGTTCTACTGGCGCCGCGCCACCCGCGCGGGGTTCCTCGCCGGGCTGAGCGGCGGCGCCGCCGTGTGGGTCGCCACCCTGCTCGCGCCCCTGCTCGAGCGCTCGGGGATCATTCACACCGGCCTGTCGTGGTCGGTGGCCGAGGCGTTCGGGCTGGACGACCCATGGAGCTTCGCCACTTTCACCTCCCTCTCGGCCAACGGGCTGCTGTTCGTCGGCGTCTCGCTGCTCACCCGCCAGAGCCCCGCCGAGCAGGACGCCGCCCAGGCCTGCTGCCGCGAGTCGATGGCCCCGCCGCGCGGCGTGGTGGCCGCCGCCTCACCCGAGCAGTTCCGGGAGCTGCTGGCCCGGACGATGGGCTCGGAGGCGGCCGACTGGGAAGTGCGCCGGGCGCTGGAGGACCTGAGCATGGGCCCCGGCGAGCACCGCCCGGCGGAGCTGCGCCGGCTGCGCGAGCGCATCAAGCGCAATCTCTCCGGCCTGCTCGGCCCCACGCTCGCCCACATGATCGTCGAGGACCGCCTGCGGCTCGATATGAGGGCCCAGGCGGCGCTCGCCGACACGGTCCGGTTCATGGAGCAGCGCCTGGAGGATTCCCACACGCGCCTGCAGGGGCTGGCCGGCGAGCTCGACGCGCTGCGCCGCTACCACCGCCAGGTGCTCCAGGAGCTGCCCCTGGGCGTGTGCTCGCTGGGCCCGGACGGGGAGGTGGTCACCTGGAACCGGGCCATGGAGCGGCTGTCGGGCATCGACGCCGACCGCGCCGTGGGCGCCGAGCTCGCCACGCTGCCGGGCCCCTGGGGACCGACCCTCGGGCGCTTCCGCGGCACCCCCGAGGCGCAGCTTTACAAGCTGCGGGTGGACGTCGGCGACGGCACGCGCTGGGTCAATCTGCACAAGGCGGCGATCGAGGACCCCACCGTGGACGCCCCCGGCCCCCCCGCCCGGGAAGGGCCGGGGGGGCTGGTGATCCTGGCCGAGGACGTCACCGAGGTGCACACCCTCGAGAGCGAGCTCGCCCACAGCGAGCGCCTCGCCTCCATCGGCCGGCTGGCCGCCGGGGTGGCCCACGAGGTCGGCAATCCGCTCACCGGGATCGCGAGCCTGACCCAGAATCTGCGTGAGGAGCCGGACCGGCAGGTGGTCGACGAGAGCATCGAGCAGATCCTCGCCCAGATCGATCGCATCAGCGCCATCGTGCGCTCGCTGGTCACCTACGGCCACGTGGGGACGCGCTCCGAGCACGCCGGCAGCCCGTTCGATCTCCATGCGTGCGTCGACGAGGCGATCCGTCTGGTGCGCCTCTCCCATGCGGGCAAGCAGGTGAAGTGCGTCAATCGCTGCAAGCCGGCGCTCGAGCTCACAGCCGACCGGCAACGCATCCTGCAGGTCCTGGTGAACCTGCTCACCAACGCCTGCGACGCCTCCGAGCCGGGCGATAGCGTCGAGGTGCGCGCCGCCGCCGGCAACCCGGGAGGCGTTCACATCGAGGTGGTCGATCGCGGCAGCGGCATCCCGGAGACGCTGCGCGAGCGCGTCCTCGAGCCTTTCTTCACCACCAAGCCGCCCGGCCAGGGGACTGGCCTCGGCCTCGCCCTGGTGTATAACATCGTGCGGGACCACGGCGGCACCCTGCGCCTGGAGAGCCCGGCGGAGGGGGGCACCCGCGTGTCGGTCCACTTGCCGGACGGCCGAGGCGACCCGGTCCCGCCGGCCGAGGAGCTGCTGGAGAGGCCATGAACCGGATTCTGCTCGTCGAGGACGAGACCGTCATCCGCACGGCCCTGCATCGCTTCCTCGCCCGTCACGGCTATGAGGTCGCCGAGGCGGGCACAGTCGCCGAGGTCGAGCGCGATCACGATCCCGCCGCCTACGACCTGGTCGTCGCCGACCTGCGCCTGCCCGACCGCCCCGGGACGGAGCTGATCGAGCCCGCCGGCGAGACCCCGGTGGTCATCATGACCAGCTACGCGAGCGTGCCCTCGGCGGTGGAGTCGATGAAGCGGGGCGCGGCCGACTACATCGCCAAGCCCTTCGATCACGAGGAGCTGCTGCTGCTCGTCCAGCGCGTGATTCGACAGACGAGCCTCGAGCGCCAGAATGCGGCGTTGCGCCACGACGTGGAGCGCAGCTATCCCGTCGGGGGGATGGTGGGCAACTGTCCGGCGATGCACGAGGTCTTCGCGCGCATTCGCAAGGTGGCGCCGACCGACGCCACGGTGCTCATCCTCGGCGACTCCGGGACCGGCAAGGAATTGGTAGCGCGCGCCGTGCACGCGCACAGCAGCCGGCGCGAAGGGCCCTTCGTGACCGTGAACTGCGCCGCCATCCCCGAGAGCCTGATCGAGTCCGAGCTGTTCGGCCACGAGAAGGGCGCCTTCACCGGCGCCGTCGGCGCGCGCGAGGGGCTCTTCGAGGCCGCCGACGGCGGCACGCTGTTCCTCGACGAGATCGGCGAGCTGCCCCTCGCCGCCCAGGCCCGGCTGCTGCGGGTGCTGCAGGAGGGGGAGATCCGGCGCGTGGGCGCCTCGCGTCCCGGGCGGGTGAATATCCGATTGATCGCCGCCACCCACCGCAACCTCGAGCAGCGAGTGCAGGACGGCCTGTTCCGGGCCGATCTCTACTACCGGCTGCGCGTGATGGAGATATACTTGCCGCCCCTGCGCGAGCGCGGCGCCGACCTGGAGGACCTGGCCGTGTTCCTGCTCGAGAAGACCTGCCGGCGGCTCAACCGCCCGGCGCTGCGCTTCTCGAGGGAGGCGCTGGCGGCGATCCGCGCCTACAGCTGGCCGGGCAACGTGCGCGAGCTCGAGAACGCCATCGAGCGCGCGGTCATCCTCTGCGACGGGACGCAGATCACCGCGAAGCTGCTCGCCATCGACGTCGCGGTGGAGCGCGCCGAGACCGCCCCGCAGGTGCCCGATCTCTCGCTCGAGGAGTATTTTCGACGCTTCGTCGTCGAGCATCAGGACCGCATGACCGAGACCGAGCTCGCCCGCCGCCTCGGCATCAGCCGCAAGAACCTGTGGGAGCGCCGCCAGCGCTTCGGGGTCCCGCGCAACAAGGATCTCTCGGGCTAGCCACCGGGCCGCGTCACCCACGAGCGCGATCACGGGCACCCCGCCAACGGGTTCCTGCAAGCCTTCGACGGACGATCCGGGGGAGTGCCGCGTTGGGGCGGCTCGATGCCCTCCGGGCTGGCCTGCGCGAGCGCGCCGATGCCGGATGTTACGAGATGACACAATTGATGTTACTTATAGTATCAATATAAGCACATTTATAATTATTAATGTTTATATAACATTCTGTTTTTTATTAGTTTCCTATAATGGTGCGTTCGGCATGCTTTTCGCACTGAATAGGTGCTTAGGAGCTCCTAGCAGCCGGCGCAGGACGCGCTCCATACCCGGGTTGAGAACACAACTAAAGGGGCGGCTCTCTTATGGAAGCGAAAACCGTCTGGCTGTTCATCTTCGTCATTCTCTACTGGGGCTACTGCATCTTCTGGGGCATCAAGGGGGCCCTGTCGGCCCGCACGGCGAGCGACTACTTCATCGCCGGCCGGAAGATCTCGCTCTGGGTCTTCGTGCTCGCCGCGACCGCGACCTCGTTCTCCGGCTGGACCTTCATGGGCCATCCGGGCCTGGTCTACCGGGACGGGTTCCAGTACGCCTACGCATCGTTCTACGCGATCACCATCCCCTTCACGGGCGTGCTGTTCCTCAAGCGCCAGTGGATGCTGGGCAAACGCTTCGGGTTCGTGACGCCGGGCGAGATGCTCTCCAATTACTTCCGCACCGACGTCATCCGACTGCTGGTGGTGCTGGTGGCGCTGGTGTTCTCGGTCCCGTATCTCGGGCTCCAGCTGCGGGCCTCGGGCTTCCTGTTCAACGTGCTCACCGACGGCCTGCTCAACGTCGAGGTCGGGATGTGGCTGCTGTCCATCGTGGTGATCATCTACGTCGCCTCCGGCGGGCTGCGGGCGGTCGCCTATGTGGACACCCTCCAGGCCGTCCTGCTGGCGGTGGGCATCGTGATCCTGGGGCTGATCGCGGTGAACGCCGTGGGCGGCTGGGGACAGCTCAACGAGAGCATCGCCACCCTGGCGCAGTGGGACCAGAAGCGAACGCCCGCCGACTATAGCCATTACATCGCGATCCCCGGCGTCATCCAGTTCGTGAGCAGCGGACCGAGCGCCGAGGGCGGCGCCTGGACCGGCGTGATGATCCTCACCTACATGTTCGCGCTGATGGGGATCCAGTCCGCGCCGGCGTTCTCCATGTGGGCGTTCTCCAACCACAACCCGCGGCCGTTCGCGCCGCAGCAGGTCTGGGCCTCGTCGTTCGGCATCGGCATCATCCTGATGGTGTTCACGGCCATGCAGGGGCTCGGCGGCCACTTCCTCGGCGCGGACCTGGCCTTCATGCAGGCGCATCCGGAGGCGGTGACCAACCTGATGCAGGAGCACCTGGGCGACACCGACCTCATGGACTCGCCCGGCAAGCAAGGGATGCTGGTGCCGCAGATCATCAACCTGATGTCCGATGCCGCGCCCTGGCTGGTGGGGCTGCTGGCGGTCTGCGCCCTGGCGGCGATGCAGTCCACCGGGGCGGCCTACATGTCGACCGCCGGCGGCATGCTCACGCGCGACCTCCTCAAGCGCTACGTGATGCCGCGGGCCAGCCACGCCCAGCAGAAGTTCTGGGGCCGGGTGGGCGTCGTGATCATCGTGCTGGCGGCGCTGGTGGTGGCGACCACCACGACCGACGCCCTGGTGCTGCTCGGCGGGCTGGCGGTGGCCTACGGCTTGCAGATGTGGCCGTCGCTGATCGCCGTGTGCTGGTGGCCGTGGCTCACGCGCCAGGGCGTGGTGCTCGGCCTCATCGTCGGCCTGGTCGCCGTGACGCTCACCGAGAAGATCGGCANNNCAGCACCGCATGACCTTCCACAACTTCCTGCGCGAGCACGCGACGCTGCCCGCGTCGAAGAAGGGGTTGGTCCCGGCGGCGTGGATCATCGTGCTGGTGTGGTTCTTCTTCGGCATCGGCCCGGGCGCCGTGATCGGCAACACCATCTTCGGTAACCCGAACGATGCCGCCACCTGGGTGTTCGGCATGCCGTCGATCTGGGCATGGCAGATCCTGTGGTGGGCGCTCGGCGTGTTCATGATGTGGTTCCTGGCCTACAAGATGGAGATGTCGACGGTCCCCGAGCGGGAGATCGAGGCCCTGCACGAGGATATCGGCGACATCCACCTGGACGTCGACCGGCCCGGCGTATAAGCCGGCTCGGAAGGAGCTTGAAGGGGAGGGGTTACCCTCCCCTTTTTTCATCGCGCTAGAATACGGGCATGGCATACTTCTGGGGGTCGATCGCGGTGCTGGCCGCGCTGCTCTACCTCCCGGTCACCCGGCTGATCTGGGTGCTGAGCGTGCGCCGGCTCGAGCGGCGGCGGGGCCAGGAGCTTCCCGACGCCGAGATCCAGGGGCAGCTCAAGCGCGCCCGCCTGATCGCGACCCTCGTCTGCATCGTGTTCGCCTATTTCTTCGTGCTCAACACCACGGGCCTGCCCACCGATGGGTGACGAACGCCTCTATCGGGCGCTGATGGCGACGGCGATCGCCCTCACCATCGCCTGGGTGGGATGGACCCTCTACGACGGCGTGTTCTCGGAGAAGGCCCCGGGCGACTTCGCCTACGCGGCCGGCAACCGGGCGTTCGCCGACGGCGACTACCGCCAGGCGCTGGAATCCTACGACCAGGCGCTCGAGGAGGCGCCCGGGCACATCCATGCCCGGCGCGGTCGGGCGCGGGCGCTGCTGCAGCTCGGTCGCCACCCGGAGGCGCTGGAAGCTTTCAACCGCGCGATCGAGGCCACCCCCGAGGCCGGAGCGCCGTACGCCAACCGAGGCATCCTCCACGACCGCATGGGCCAATACCGCAAGGCGGTGCGCGACNNCGAGCCTCCCCCGACGATCGCCGATCGGGCCGAGTATCTCAAGGAGCAGCTCGCCTTACCCGAATCTCAGCGCGTGCTGCGCGTGCCGGAGGAGGACGCCAAGCAGCGGCCTTACAAGATGTGAGCGCCGGCGCGGCGGCAACGGACCCTGCGGACGGTGGTATCATCCGCCCGGGCCCCTCGCGGCCGCGGTCACACGAGCTTGAGGATATCGACGAGCAGCACGCGAAGGCAAAAGAGCAGGGCGATCGCGCCGAAGAGCAAGTGGCCGACATCGAATTCTCCGTTCTCGTCGCGGTAAGTGAGCCCGTGCCAGGCGATCGCGCCGGTCACGAGAACGAAGACGATATCGATCGGCTCCATGGCCCCCTCGCCTGCCGCAGCTACTGATCCGGATCAGTAGCACGGGGGAAGGTAGCAGCCTTCGGCAAACGATAACAGCTCGGCCGGCCCGACGGCGGTCGCCAGCCACATCAACAGCGTGACGCCTATGATCACACTGATGTACACACGACCGCGCCACACATCCCGGGGGTCGGGCGCCTCCCACTGCACGCCGAAGGCCTCGGGGTCGAGCTCACCGCGCTCGGCGCGCTGGACCACGGTGCGTGTATAGTGACGAACCCAGCTCGGAACGATGTCGTCGAACATATAGCGGGCGAAGGCGCGCTCGAGCAGTCCGCCCGCCGCCCGCTCGCCGAACCAGTCTCGATATGCCAGATCGAACACCGTGTACTCGGTCACATCGAGCAACGCGGCCGCATCGAGCACGTCGCGGATGTCGGGCCGCATATCAGCGTCCATCTTCACGACAAGCGCCCTCCCCGCCCGTGCCCAGGCGCCACGCACTGGCGGTTCTTCGCTCATACGGTCATATTGCCATGCTGAGCGCGCGGGCGCCGAGTGTCATTGCCCTGCGTCAAGCGGATCGGGCGGCGAGCGGCGCGCCGTTTCACCGGGACGGCCCGCCCCTTAGGATGCGCTGATGGGCACCGAAAACGACCGCCAGCGGAACAGCGCCGCCGAGCTGCGGCCCGATAATCTCCTCGACACCGAGACCTTCCGCGGCGTGAGCGCATCGGCGCTGGAGGCGCTGCTCGCGCGGGCCCGCCTCCATCGTCTGAGGCCGGGGGATGCCGTCTTCCGGGCCGGCCAGCCCTATTGCGAGTGTGTCTATCTGGTGTATCGGGGCGAGATCGAGCTCCGGCGCCCGGAGGGCGACGTCTACACGGTGGGGCCCGGGCAGTTCCTCGGGCTGGCGAACTATCTCGACGGCTCCCCATATGCCTCCTCGGCGCAGGCGAGGACCGACGTGCTGGTGCTGGAGCTGCCGGAGACGGCGCTCGACGAGCTCGAGCGCCAGCGCTCGGAGATCTTCGACCTCCTCAACCGCATCCTCGCCCAACGCATCCGGGAGCGCAGCCCGGCGCGGCGCACCATCTCAGGCGCTCTCAGCCGGCCCGTGCGCTCGGCGATGAAGGCGCCGGTGTCCACGTGCCTGCCCGAGATCAGCCTCGCAGAGGCGTTCTCGCTCATGCAGAGCCGCAAGATCGGCAGCCTGGCGGTGGTCGACCACGAGCAGCGGCTGCTCGGGATGCTGACCTGTCCGGGGCTATCGGAGGCGATCCTGATCCGCGGCGCGGCCCCCGACGAGCCGGTGATTCAGGCCGCCTGCGAGACGCCGCTGACGGTCGAGCCGGACACCCCGCTGTGGCAGGCCGAGGAGCTGCAGCACGGCCGAGGGGTCAAGTACTTGCTGGTCATGGAGGGCGGCCAGCCGATCGGCATCCTGTCGCAGACCGACATCCTCCGCGCCCTGGTCACCCAGCAGACGACGCTCCTCACCCAGGCGCGGCTGGCCGAGACGCCCGACCAGCTTGCCGCGCTGTTCCAGCGCATGGGGGAGATCGCGCAGACGATCCAAGAGTCGAACCGCCGGGCGAGCCAGGCGGTGCGCATAGTGAGCGAGGCCCATCTCGCCCTCCAGCGCCGCTGCGTGGAGCTGACGCTGGAGGCGCTCCGGCGAGAGGGCCACGGCGAGCCGCCGGTCGCCTTCGCGGTCATGGTCATGGGCTCCGGGGGCCGGCGGGAGATGCTGCTCGACCCTGACCAGGACAACGGGGTCATCCTGGCCGACGCGCCCGAGGCCCACAGCGCGGGGACGCGGGAGTGGTTCGAGCGCTTCGCCACGCGCCTCAACGGCGCGCTCGCGGCGCTCGGCTATCCTCTGTGCCCCGGCGAGATCATGGCGCGCAACCCGCGGTTCCGCAAGCCATTGGCGGAGTGGTGCGACCAGATCAGCTATATGGTGCGCCACCCCAATCAGAAGGCCGCGCGCTGGTCGAACATCGTGTTCGACTTCGACACGCTCTACGGCGACGACGAGCTCACCGTGGCCCTACGCAAGCACGTGCTACGCTCGTTCCGCACCGCGGAGAAGCTGCTCGGCTTCATGGTGGAGGACGACGCCGAAGGCCGGCCGCCGCTGGGGCTGTTCAACCGCCTGATCACGGCCGGCGATCCCGAGCGCAGGGGCAAGATCGACATCAAGCGCAACGGGCTGCGCATCATCGCCGACAGCGCGCGGATCTACGCGTTGCACCATGGGGTGAGCGCGACCGGCACCGTCGATCGCCTGAACGCGCTCGTGCGCCTGGGAGCGCTCAGCGGCGATCTGGTCGACTCGGTGAGCGCCGCCTATGAGGAGCTGCTCGATCTGGCGCTGGCCCACCAGATCGGTCAGTGGGGAGCGGGCGCCGAGCTCGACAAGCTCGTGGACCCGGAGCGGCTTTCGCCCTACCTGCGCGAGACTCTGAGGGCATCGATGCGGGCGGTCAAGCGCTTTCAGGACCAGCTCCAGGGCCAATTCGGTCTGTCGCCCTTCTGAGGCCGTCGCATGGACTTGCCCAACGACAATGGCCGCGGCCCGCCCCCCCCGGGCGAGACCGTCGGCGCGCT
>JABAHS010073262.1_pt1 | contig 10566 bp, 11 predicted proteins | sample 7062111 | NCBI WGS metagenome assembly JABAHS01 (sample SAMN14534600, study PRJNA622989) | marine sediment metagenome | biome: marine biome [ENVO:00000428]; feature: marine pelagic biome [ENVO:01000023]; material: deep marine sediment [ENVO:00002113]; isolation source: pool of 4 deep marine... | reverse complement strand
TTGGTATTTTAACCACCAATTAATTCTTTAAATTCATCCAAATTTCTTATGTTATCGAGTTTTTTATCTTCTAAAGCCTTCTTGATGTATGCTTTATCAAATTTTATTACTTCTTTCAATAATTTTAAAGCTTCTATCTGGTTATTTTTTAGAGCTTCTAGACAAGCAATGTTATATATCACATCCACATTAGCAGGATCTTTCTTAAGTGCTTTATCTAGATATAATTCGGCTTTGTCAAGATCACCTGAGATTAAAAATAAATTTCCAAGGTTATTCTGAACNNATTCTGAACATTAGCAACGTTATAGGAATAAGTTTCTGGATCTTTACTCGCATAGAGTTCGAAAATTTTGGATGCCTCAATGAAGTATTTTTCTGCTTCCTCAAGCTTTTGTAATTTAGTATTTAATGATCCTAGGGAGTTTTGGATAAGCGCAACATTGTACATATACACATCTGGATTATTCTCTGCTAATTGTTGAGAAATTTGTAGAGCCTCAATAAACATTGGTTCAGCTTTCTCAAATTTATTTAAACTAGCATACAAATCTCCAAGATCTAAAAGAGTCAGAACTAACTCAGGCAAAACTTGATCAGGGAGGTGTTCTGAAATTTTTTTTTTAATTTTTAATGCAGCAAGATGCACTTCTTCTGCATCTTCAAACCTCTGTAATTCACTATAAGTGATACCAAGATTGCTTAAAGTCTTAGCAATATCAATTAAATACATATCATAATAAACTTTCGCTAATTTTCTGTAGTTATCTATAGAATCAATGGTTCCATCCTTAATATCCTCTAATAAATCTAAATCAATACCAGGGTTTCCAAAGTCACTTACAACAGGAGGTTCATCAGGGATATATATTCCATAATATTTTTTCATTAAATCATTATATGACTTTAAATCATCAATAATTGACTTTTCTATACTTTTATACTCTTTTGAATGAAAATCAGGTGAATGAACATCAAAGTATTGTTGTTCTAACTCTTTATATGAACTCAATGCATCATTGTATATCTTTTCTGCTTCTTCAAATCGCTTTAAATCAATATATAAAGTCCCAAGGTTTTTTTGAGTTGCTGCGACATAGGGTAAATATATTTTGTAATATTTTTGGGCCAAATTTTTATAAATATCTAAAGCATCAAGAAAGATTTTCTCGGCATCCTCAGAATTTCCTAAAACAGAAAAAATATTACCGACTACTATTAGTATTGGTGCTTTATATTTATCTTCAAGTACAAATAATTCTTCTGCAATATTTATTAATCTTTTATGTCGATAGTCAAATTCCTCAATACTATTAGCAATAACTAAAAATTCATTTACTAATTCTTCGGTTGGATTTATTTTTGCCTTATAAAGTAAGATTTCAATTTGATCTTGGACATTATCCTTGAGCCTTCTTAACTTCTTTTCATAATATTTTATAATATTCTCATAAGTTTTGCTGTCTACAAGAGGCTCTAGAATAAATTGAATTTCCTGAAATGAAAACTCGTAAAGATCTTTTTTGCCTTTTACTTTGTTAANNCAATATTTGGGAACTCGCAGCAAGTTTTTATAGACCCCCCATCAATATTAGTATCTATCTCCATATTAATTAGTGATAAAGTTTTAAGCAATTCAAATCCATTTGGATTTAAGGAGAAAATATCTTTTATAATTTGAGTATAAAGTTGGAAGATTTGCACTTTATTTATCTTTGGGTTAACAAATTCTAACTTTTCGTAATTTATCTTCTTATAATTCTTTTTAATTATTTTTTCTAAACCTTTATGACCCTCAGGCAGTTTTTTAATAAAATCAAGTACTTTATTGGGATATCTTATTGTTAATCACTACTTAATCTTGTATTTAATATTGTAAAATTTCATTCATTCATATTTAAATTTACTTAATAGTGATTTTTACTAGAGGCAAATTTATAAAACCATATTATTTGATATCTCCCAAAGCTTTCATTATGAGGTAAAGAATTAAATAAGAAAGAAGATAATCATAGATCACTAAAATTTAGATTTAATTCATGTAAATCTCTCATTTGAAAGTTCTTTAAGAAGAGTGGAAATTTATGTCTGAAGTACGAAAATATATTTGGATAATGCCTTTTATTGGAAGTATAATTACTGCGATTAGTCTTTTTACACCAACATTTCTATATCCTGCTACGCCTCTTCCAGGAAATATGATAATTCGTTTTATGAATGGCTTTTATTTAATTGTTGGAGGAGGGTTTCCTGTACCATATTTTGTAGGAATACCCAGTTTAATGATTGTGGGGATTGGTAGCATGATATTGCTAATTGTTTGCACAATAATTCTATTTATCTCACCTTTAACTCATAGAAATAAGGAAACACCTGGTTCTTGGATAGCTCTTGGGATTTTACTTATAGGGGGTACAATTTTTTATATAGCGGGAACCGAGCTAGGATATTTCATATATCATCTTATTAATTATGGTACACCCGCTAGCTTTTTTAGCGGAGCTATTCCAAGCTTTGGTGTCATTGGACCATTTATTGGAGGAGGATTGTCAATCTTAGGGTTTATCATAGGCAAAACTGCAGGAGTCGGAGAAGAAGAGGTTGAAATTAAACCAATTAGTAAAGAAGAGCCTCCTGTTGCAGAAAAAAAGCCTGAAATTTCCGAGGATATCTCCCCTCCAGTTTCAGAGCCAGTCGAAGAGCCTCACATGGTTAATTTTTGTCCTGTATGTGGTGAAAAAATACCTGATGTCGAAGCTAAATTTTGCCCTGGATGTGGATATAATTTAAAATCAGAATAATTAAATTTTTTTATGTTTTTTTTTATTATAAGTGAATTATTTCAGTATTTTTCCTGTTTCTAAATACCATAAGTACAGATCTAATTCTGCCATATTTAAATCTAATTCATTTCCAATACTTTTCAATATTGTTTCGATTTCTAGATATTTTGATTTGGTCATAGTTTTTGGTTTCTCCACAAGGTTATGTTTAACCAATAGATCCACAATATGAAAATCTACAATTGCATACTCAGTATAACCAATATTTCGAAGGAAGTGACTTGCTTCTTTGTAGCCAATCCCTTTCACATTCTTCACTAGCCAATCTCGTACATTATTTTCTTCATTTTCTAATTTAATAATGTCCTCTAATTGTGTGAGATTTTTCCTTGCTTCAATAATAAAGCTAGAACGAATATTTGGAAATCTATATCCCAATTCTTTAAATTTATTTGCCAATTCAACCTCAGAAAGATGAAGAAACTCTTTTCCAATGTGTTCATGCACCTCTATACATTTCATAGCACTGCAATTAGCCGTCATGATACAAAAACATAATTCTTTAAAAATTTCTTCTTTAGATCTAGTCCTAATTATGCTAAATTCAGCTACGCGAGTATCGATGCGATATTTTATTTCACTATTTTTAAGGTTTTCAATCTCTTGAAGGAGCTCTTGCATTTTTTCTAAAGACCATTCTAAGTTTAGAGTAATCATTAAAATCTATAGGAATTTTAAATAATTATTATTACAAAAAATAAGTGAAAAGAATAAATTACAAAATTTAAGCGGGAATTGCCAAGTTTGGTCAAAGGCGATGGGCTCANNAAATCTCCCTTCCCGCATTTGATCTATACAAAAGTCAAAATAATAATATACTAGTATAATTATATAGTAATATAAATTGAAAACTGATTGATTGAGATTATGGCAGATGATAAATTCCCAGATTTAGATAAAGAAAAAATAATTGTTTTTCAATATAATGATGAGTTAAATGAATTTCAAGAATTAGAATTAGCAGATGATATTCAAATACCTGAGCTTTTAGATCCAGATTTTGTTCTACTTTTTGTTGATCCATCTCGTTATAGAGTGTGGATTTGGCATGGGAGTAATACTACGACAAGAATGAAATTTATTGCTGCTAAATTAGCACCTAGTATTAGAGATAGGTATGGAATTGGTTTTAAAATAAGTGCTGTTGATGAAGGTAATGAAACACTAGGATTTCAGGTAGCTGCAGGTATTGAAAAAGAACCAGAATATGTAGAAGCACAAACTGGTCCTGCATATGAAGGAACTGAACAGGATTTGGCTTTACTTGAATCATTATCAAAAGAAAAAATTCTGTTGCTTCTTGAAAAAGCTGAAGTACCTGAAGGTTATGAAAGAAAAATTGTTATAGTTAATAAAAAAGTTTATGGATATAAAGAATACGATAGAAATTACCTTGGATCAGTTATAAAAGAGAAAAAAATTTTTCCCTTAAAAGAAGAGATTGAAGATGGCCCATATTTAGCAGAAGATTATACCCCCAGAATGCTTTTTTCATTCAACAATGTTGTTTTGATTGAACTTTTGCAAAAAACAGACAAGAAAGGTGGGAAAGAAACTATAGAAAACAATTAATAATATAATTAATACTACTTAGGTGAGCCTAATATGTCTCATGTGCGACGTAGTCCTCCTTCAAAATATAAAGCTTCGATAAGAAAGAGGCGTCAAAGAAGAAGAATCATTGGAATTATAATAACAATTGTTATTTTTGGAAGTATAATAGGTATGGTTCTAGCATTTCTATAGAAGGTTAAAAGTGGTGCTAATTCATTAAATTTATAATTTTAATTCCTTTCCCTTTATTATCACTAAGAATTTAAGAATCAAATTGAAACTTAAAAAGGTTGACGCTGTTTTCATAGTTTTACTAATAATTTTAACAATAATCTCAATAGACCTCTTATTAAATGAATCTCATAGAGACTTTATTGAAAACATATTTCAGGATTTAGGTTCAGGTTTACTAATTACTTTTTTGGTGTGTATGATTGGAAATTTACTACCAGTTCCTACTCCTTACACTTTTATTGTGTGTTTTAGTGCTGAACCTTTGCGGCATATTTATTTCCTTTTTCCACTCTTAGTAGGATTTATCGCTTCATTAGGATGTTTGGTTGGAGAGATGGGAGGTTATATTGTTGGAAGAGGTGCTGCCGAAATTATTTCAATCGAAAGAAAGGAAAATCTAAATAAATATCAACAGTATCTAGTTGATCATCCAAAGATTGCCCCGTTTCTTATATTTCTTTTTGGTCTAACCCCATTAAATGATGATATGATAACAATTCCATTGGGATTGATAAAATATGATATAAAAAAGACGATTTTTTGGGTTTGGCTAGGAAAATTAGGATTAATGCTAATATTTGCTTACGATTTACTAGGAATCTGTATGTTATTAGGGCCAGAAAATTGGATTTTAAGTATTCTTACCTTATATTTTACCGTTATTATAGTCTACCTCTTGTTAAAGGTGAATTTCATAGATTTATTAAATAGATTGAGGATAAGGAAAGAATCTAAACAAAAAAATACTGATATTAAGGTCTAATTAATGGTAACATCTGTTCCTGGCAGTGAAACCGTACCGCCTCTTAATCCTTCAGCATTCATGTAATAATCAAGAGTTCTTTCTTCTACTTTTTTAATATAGCTTTGAAGTTCTGATTCAACCTCAGACGAAATATCTTTTGGAACAAATCCATTTAATATCTGGTCTACTTTTTCTTTAGCAGTTGCCACGATATCTTTAGCGCCTTTTTTACGCCATGTAGTTCTTCTATCCCTATTAGAGAGTTTATGGATAGGCATATATAATTCTTGTTTCATAAATTTTCTTGTATGTCGCTCAGCTAAAAAGTTTGCACCAGGCTTATCGCTTGTCGCTACTTTCTTTATAGCTTCTAACCCAATTGTTTCTTCATTTACATTGATTCCTTCAGTTGCTCTTTTAACCATACCTGCTAGTTCATCATCAATGACCAGTAATTCTAATGCTTCAACAAGAGTTGCCTCATATGTACCTGCACATGTGATGTAGTTAATACCCGCCTGAGCTGCTAATAAAAGAGTTTGATATCTTTCAAAACCATTTTGCATATCCAGTAATTTTGAATCTGTCACAAGTCCTGGTCCACGCGATGGAATGTTATAGAATCTAGCTAATTGAGCAATTCCTGCTGTAATTAATCCTGTCTCAACACTTCCCATTGCGGAGTTACCTGAACGCATATCAGTAATATGTGATACAGTACCATAAAATATTGGGGCACCAGGATTATANNGGCACCAGGGTTATAAATTTGAGAAAGAACAGCACCACCTATAATTTCTGCATTAGTTTGAGTTAGTAAGCCTGCGAGAGTAACAGGAGCAGAAGTACCTGCTAATGCTTCAGGAGCGATAATAGTAGGTTGTTTATATTTTGCGAAAACTTCAAATCCATTGGTCATTATTTGAGGAAAATGTAAAGGGCTTGTTGGACTAAAATAGCCTATTAATCTGGGTCTCTTAATTAATTCCTCATCTCCTCCGACTACAATTGATACCATATTCATCATATCTTGCGATGCTAATCTACCTATACATCCCATACCATATGGTTTTTTGGTATTTTTTGCCCATTGATAAATACAATGAGCATGAATAGCAGTATAAGGGATATCATTAGGCCAAACATCTAAATTAGAACAAGAAATGTTGTCTAAATAATCTACAATACGGATTTGCTTTATAGTGTCCTCTAAAACAGTTTTCTTAACTCCACTTTTACGTGTTGGATCATAAATTTTTACTGGAGTGCCAATTGTTGCAAATACCATACTATTCATATTTACTTCAAAACTAAAGCTTCCATCTGGGCCATGCACATTAAAAGAATCTGGTACTGTTTTGAGATGTTCTTTAATGAGTTCTTCAGGAAATTTAACAAATTTTGAATTTGATTCTGTTTCAGCACCATTCGTTTCAAGTAGTTCACGTGTTTCTTCTGAATCGATTTTAATACCCACAGACGATAAAAGATCTAGAGATGCTAGATGAATTAATTCAATTTCATCTTTTGAGAGTAATTCTAATTTTCCCATTTTCATTATTTTCTTTCACCTTTTTCGTTTTACGTTAACAATTCTTTTATTAAAGTTACTGCTTCTATTGCATCATCTGCCCATCCGTCTGCACCAATCTGACCTGCCCATTCTTCCGATGTTGGAGCACCCCCAACGATAACTTTATATTTTGCTCTTAGACCTCTTTTTTCTAATTCTTCAATAACTTGCCGTTGAAAATCCATTGACATAGTTAATAAAGCTGAAAGTCCAATAACTTGAGCATTAACTTCTTCAGCTTTATCTACAAATTTTGAAGCGGGAACTTCTTCTCCCAAGTTATAAACTTCAAATCCGTTTGAAAAAAGAAAACTTCCTACAAGATCTTTCCCAATACTATGTACATCACCCTCTACTGTACCAATAACTACTCGCCCAGCAGTTTCTTTGGTTTCTCCCGATTCTTTAATAGCAGGATCTAAAACTTCATCTATGGTATTTTTTACTACATTAGCAGATCCCACTAAATCTGGTAGAAAAATTTCCNNTTTCAACAAATTTACTGCTGTGGCTTCCTTATTTTCAAGAGTGGAACGGCAAATTTCTTTCAAACCATCCTCATCCCACTCAAATACTGCCTCTTTAATTTTTTCATCTAAAGACATTTTGAACTCATTAGAACTAGTTATTTCTTTCTTTTTATAATTGAAATTATGTAAAAAGTTTTATTTATATATTTAATATTGAAAAGTTATGCCAAATATTCTATATTAAATTAAGAAGATAAGGTGAGAATTATGCCAGAAATAAAAAAGACTTTTCAGGAAATAAATAAAGAGAATCGTAGGGAATGGGATAAATTAAAGTTTGATACTCAATTAATTCGTGCTGGTGAAGATCCTTATCCTGAAACATCACATAGTATACGAACGCCTATTTATGCTTCAAAATCATATACGTATTCATCCTTAAGTGAATTGATGGGTAACCACTATCATTATTCACGAACAGAAAATCCTACGGTTTATGCTCTAGACTACAAATTAGCCACTCTTCATAAAGGAGAAAGTGCGATCTCAGTCGCATCTGGAATGGCAGCTGTACATCTTGCATGCTCAAGTATTTTACAACAGCGTGTTGAACGTATACGTCCGGATAAAATTAAAAAAAAGTTCTTAGAATCTAAACCTGAAGAGTTTCCTAATATTATCATTCATATCAATCAATATGTTGATATTTACCGAATTCTTACAAAATTATACCCTCAAATGGGTTTTGAATGTAGAACAGTTAATCTCTGTGATTTAGCAGAAGTAAAGAAAAATATTGATGAAAATACTAAAATTATTTTTCTAGAATCACCAGCAAATCCTTCCATTGATATAATTGATATAGAAGCTTGTGCGAACTTGATTCATGAAGTTAATGGTAAATGTATCGTTGATAATACATTTGCTTCTCCAGCACTTCAGTGTCCTCTTGAATTGGGTGCTGATCTTGTTGTAGAAAGCCTTACTAAATATATTAATGGTCATGGAGATTGTTTAGGTGGAGCTATAATTGGTTCTAAGAACGACATTCAGAATATTCGTTTTTTTTGGCATTCAATGCAAGGTCCTGTATTAAGTCCTTTTAATGCATGGCTTATTTTGCGAGGAATTAAAACCTTAAATCTTCGGATGACTCGTCATTCCTTAAATGCCATGAAAGTAGCCAAATTTTTAGAAAAACAATCACAAGTTATAAATGTTGCATATCCTGGATTGGAGTCTCATCCTGGTCATTCAATCGCTAAAAAACAGATGAAGAATTTTAGTGGAATGATTGGATTCGAACTCAAAACAGTAGAGGCAAGTAGAAAGTTTATAGACCTGCTAAAATTGATTAAAGTTGGAGTATCATTAGGTGACTTAACATCTTTAATTGAATATACCTCGATTATGACAGGATTAGAACTTGCACCATGGGAACGCAAAGCTATGAAGATTTCAGATACGCATTTCAGATTTTCAGTAGGTTTAGAAGATCCAAAGGATTTGATTGCTGATTTGGATCAAGCCTTAAAACAGATATAAATTCTTAATGTAAAAATTATCTAAATAAAAATCAATAAATAAAAATGGTAAGAAAATGAAGTTAAATAAATTAGAAGTATTAACAAGGGAAGAAATTGAACTTATCCATTCAAAAACCCTTGAACTCTTAGAATCAATAGGAGTTAAGGTAGAATCTCCAGAAGCTCGTAATTTTTTAAAAGAACATGGATGTTTTATAGATGATGATAATAATCACTACATTAAATTTCCTGAACAACTTGTAAAAAAGCATCTCAAAACAGTTCCTAGTACTTTTTCTTTATGGGGACATGATGGTTCATTTCAGCTAAATATTGATACCGATACGGTTAATTTTGCTACAGTAGGAACCCCAGTGAGAATATATGATCCTGAAAACAAAAAAGGAGTTCGAAAAACTGTATTTTCTGATACTATTAAACAAATCCGTATTGTAGACAGTTTAAAGAATATTCATTGTAGCCATGTAGATGTTTGGCCTAATGATATTCCATATACTGAGCTTCATTGGCATGCTATAAATGCTTGGTCACATAATAGTACTAAACCTTATGGACTTGGCTGTCTTGGAAGAACTGCATCCCAAGACATGATGAATCTACTTTCAATTATTGTAGATGGAAAAGAGGAACTTAAAAAAAGACCGCGACTAGTCGGTTTTTATAATCCAACTAGTCCTCTAATCCATAGTCAAATATTACTAAATGGTCTTTTTATCTTTGCAAAATATAATCAACCTTTAATTGTAGCTCCTGCTGCTAGTGCTGGCTCGACTGCTCCAGTAACTTTAGCAGGTTTACTCGTTCAAGCTAATATGGAAACTTTATCGGCGATAATTCTTACACAATTAATAAATCCAGGTGCCCCAGTTTTCTTTTCCTCCATGTCAGCACCAATGGACCCTTCGACCGGAAATGTCGCATGGGGTTCAATCGAGACGGGTTTAATTACTGCTGCAACTGCTCAATTAGCTAGATTTTATAATATTCCCTCAAGAGGTCCTGGATTAGTAACAGAATCTAAATGTTTTGACATTCAAAATGGTCAAGAGCGTTTCATGACCCTTTTCTGTGCTGCTTCTGCAGGAATAAATTATATTACATGTGCGGGGACTTATGAATCTTCACTTTCAGAAGCCTTAGAGTTACTGGTGATTGATGATGAATTTTGTAGTATAGTTAAAAGGGGACTTGAAGGTATAAGAGTTGATGAAGAATCTCTAGCAAGTGAACAAATAAAACAAGTGGCGACTTCACAAAAATCATATTTAAGTTTAAAACATACAGCTAAAAATACTCGTAAGGAACTTTTCGTACCTCTACTTGATAGAGACAGAAGGACTATATGGCAAAGAGCAGGTGCTAGAGATATAATTGCAAGAGCTAAAGAAAAAGTAGATATGATTTTAAATACTCAAAAAGGACCTGAACTTTCTGATGATGTTGAAAAGAGATTAAAGGAATACTTTAAAATAGTTTCTAAACGTAGCTACGACGAATATCGAAGGCTTGAGGGATTAGAAGACTCTGAGACAAAAATAGACTTACCCACTTCAGATGACTAAGTTAACAAAAAAAATAAAAAATAAGAAATTTAAGCAGT